>Ga0228710_1004308_pt1 | contig 22504 bp, 12 predicted proteins | sample MedpolnodulmetaG_FD_177995 | JGI IMG/M metagenome (GOLD analysis project Ga0228710, IMG submission 177995) | Root nodule microbial communities from Medicago polymorpha collected in Santa Monica, California, United States - pink nodules | ecosystem: Host-associated > Plants > Roots > Nodule...
GTTTGACTTCTTTATCATTTTTTTTTTTGTTTATGGATAATTGTTTCTTTTTGTGTAAATATGTTCAACGAAAAAAAAAAGATAAAATATGTATATACCAATTTAATAGAAATAGACCGTATCAAATAAAATTCAAATCTAGAACAAAAATTCATATCCAGAAAGCAAATAAGGTAATTGTAAAAAATAAAAAAAATTACGTGACTGGTAGTTTTTTTCTCTTTTGAGAGGGTAATTTTATTAAATAAAAAATGATATTAAAGGTTAAAAATAGAGCAAAATATGAATAGTTATAAGCTATAAGCTTTAAAGTTAGTTAAAATAACATCTCAAAAAAAGTTATAAACTATAAGCTTTAAAGTTAGTTAAAATAACATCTCAAAAAAAGTTATAAACTAGTGAGAGAAGCTTGTCACCAAATATATTTTATTTTTATTTTGCACATATCAATACAAATACTTTTTTTCTTATAATATTGACCAAAAGTGCATATATCAATAACAATTCATAATTCAACAATGCACAACAATAATTCCTTTAACATTTTAGACCTCATCATGTTAAAAAAAAAAAAAAAACATTTTTGACCTCACTTCATTTGATTAATAAGCAAAATGACAAACAATTTTGGAGGCATAAGAAAGTTAATTTCTACCCACTTCATTACCACACCATTGATACCACATGACAATGGAATTAGTGTGTAGTTGTTTCATATTCCCACTATCACATAGACACAACTCTTAGAAGCTTGTGGACCTAACACCTGGCTGATAGCAAGATGAAAAATGTTGTTTCCACTTCTACCTTTGTTACGAAATACCAGTAAATTATACATTTATCGCATCGGCAGTTAACTGGCATTGGATTTACACTAAAAATAAAATAAAACTTCGGCAGTTAACTGCCACGAAACAAGGAATTTTTGCAGTTAACTGCCGCCGGATGAGTTTTTATAGCAAACTCAAAAGTAGGAACAACAATTATCTAGCAAGACTTGACCTCGTAAGGATACGATCCAAAAGGAGAGCCAAGGGAATGCAATTGCCTTCGAAGGTATCAAGCACCTCCAAATATTTTGAAACACCCCCTCTACGGAATCATTCACCCACCCCCCACGACCCATACTTTTTCAATTAACTCGTAAGTATATTTCATTGTGAATCCCCCGTCATCCGCCTCCCTCCACAACCATGGTATCCCTCTAGCTACCCCTTGAGCATACTTGGGGAATCAGCCTCCCACATAAACAAATTCATGCTTAGTAAAGGGCCATACCATCACCCCATTAACATAACTCTACAATTTCCCCACCCTTGCATCGGTTTTAGTGGAAATCGAGTAAAGACGAGGAAAGGAAACCCATAAAAGAGTATTAGACATCCAACAATCACCCAAAAAACTAGTACTTCTCCCATTCTGAACCCTTTTAATAACTTTGCTATTAACCAATTCGTTCTTACAGCCACCTCTAAATTCACCACGTCCTTGAACCACCAACCTCAATCAACTTTTGAGCACAAGCTCCATACTTATCCTTAAGAACCCTTTTCCAAAAAGGATTATCAGCTTGTAGTAACGTCTACCTCAACTTTGCAAGAAGACTCAGTGTAACACCCAAGACTGCCTATGGCGGGGAGTGGTCGTCGGTGCACAAGGCATGACAATGAGCGGCTCCCGACAGCTTCTAGACGAACCGATTCATATCGGAATAAGTGGGATCATGAGGTCGTGTAGGTATGGACAACATGGTTGAAGGAGGGCTTATAAGAATTGTTTGGTACTACCTATATCAACAAGATGCATCTTCTTTTTTGTAGACCATTCCATAAGAACTCCACATTTAAGTGTGCTTGATTTAGAGTGGTCTTTGGATGGGTGACCTACTAGGAAGTTTCCCGATAAGTGTGCGAATGAGGACAAAACACGCTGAAAGACTCGTGCTGGTTTGTAGGGTCAGTCAGAAATGCTTAAAGTCGTCTAGGATATTACAAATGGTATCAGAGCAGACCTCTCCCAGTATGATGTGGTTCGGGGACGAACCAAGCAGAAGTTGTTGGGCATGTAACACCCAAGGCCGGCAATGGCAGGGAGTGGTCGTTGGTGCACAAGGCATGACAATGAGCGGCTCCCGACAGCTTTTAGACGAACCGAATCACATCGGAATGAGAGAGATCCTGAGGCCGTGTAGGTATGGACTACATGGTTGAAGGAAGGCTTATAAGAATTGTTTGATACTACCTATATGAACAAGATGCCTCTTCTTTTTGGTAGATCATTCCATAAGATCTCCACAGTTAAACATGTTTGACTTAGAGTAGTCTTTGGATGAGTGACATACTGGAAAGTTTTCCGGTAAGCGTGTGAGTGAGGACAAAATACGCTGAAAAGACTCGTGTTGATTTATAAGGTTAGTCGACAATACTTAAAATCGTCTGAGATATTACACTTAGATAGTGACACTACCTTGCAACACTTCCTTAAACCAAGCAAAACTTATTATGCTAGAAGTTAACTCTCACACCTCTTCAGCAAAAAATGTCACATATCATTGTACTCCTCTCGACCTTTTAACTAGTTGGAAAGACTGGTTAATACGAAGTCTGAAACCCACCCTAGGGCTCACTTTTTCTTAAATTAACTTTTATATAACCTCTAAATCAAATTAGATAGTCCTTGCTTAGAATAATGAAAACACTAAAACTCTCAAATTCGTTTTGAGACATGATATTTTCAATTCAACTCTCAAATTAGATAGTACTTGGTTAAGATACAACGAAGAAAAAAAAAATCTTTTTTAAACATGAATTTTCAATTCAACCACTTCATCAAACATTACAATTATCAAACCTAATTCCAAATATCCAAATTATTTTTACACGAAAGCTCATTATCACATTTAGGGAAAATAATTCCAACTCTAAATAAGTTTCAAAATATTGAAGTAATTATGTAACAAACAATTCGATCTCTAAGTTTTTATATTTATTTTTTGCTAATAGTTATATTTCTAAATTATTGAATATCAAAACCATATTTTTTATAGGTAATAAATGAGCGTTAATTTTCCCTACAAAGAGATATTTGTCTAATGATGTAAAAAGTAGATTTTGCTTGATAATATTAAAATATGGGTGAGCATTTTGCTCGTATTAATAAAATTGTAGGGTTAATAATGTTTTATCCCCCTGTAATATGAGTCATTTTTTGTTTTTCTCTGTAAAATATTTATTTTGAATTTCATCCTTGTAATTTAAAGATTTTTTGGTTTTGGACCTTCATGGAAAATTTCACCCCCTGTAATTTGAGTAAATTTAGGTTTACCCGCTTGTAATTTGAGTAAATTTTGGTTTACCCCCCATTAATTTGAGTAAATTTCCGTTTACCCCCTATCATATCTTCGATTTTGTACAGTCAAAATTCATGAAGGTACAAAACCAAAAAAAATATTTCACAGGGGGTAAATTTGAAAATGACCTATATTAAGGGGGTAAAATACTATTAATTAATGAAGGCGAGATAGAAATGATTTTAAGTGTTCTTGTAAAGTATTGATGCATTTACCATTGTTATAAACTCAAAGTATGATATATTAAATCGAGAGTGATGAAAGTAGTATTAATTAAAATTATAATTGAAAAAAAGTAATTAGGTACCGTTTGGCCCGACTTTTTTTCAGCTTCTCTACATTTTTAAGGAGAAGCTAGGCCAAACACAATATCAATAAAGTACCTTCTAAAAAAAGTATTTTTTTTAGAATGCATAAAATTGAATGGAATAAGCTTTAATCAAAAGTTGTTGAACGCTACTTCAAAAAACTACTTCTCGGCAATTTATTTCACAAGCACCTCTCTTCAACTCACGCTGACAACCTTTTCTTTTATTTTTTAATATTATATTTCAATTTACTTTTTCTTCCATTTTATTTTATTGAACCGTTCCATTTAATTTTTTTTTAAGGAAGGTCCATTTAATTTTATTATCTTTTTTCAAGGAATTTTATTATCTTTTTATCACTTATATGTTTAATTTTAATTTTTTTTGAATAAGCTAAGCAAATTATATTAAAAGAATAACAAACAGCCCTTCAAGCACAAGGCGTGCTAGAGGTAACTGTTAGAAGTTTACGTGCAAAACAGTCAGGCTACCAACAACCAAAGAAGCCAAAAATAAAATTACAACACAGCTTGAAAACAACATAAAGGGTTTTGCCTCCAAAAGGGGTAGTCAAAATCGAACGTCATGTATTTCGCTTTCAACCACCAATATGTTTGGAGTTTAACCTTCTCAAGAAGTCCTGTAAGCTAAACAAAATGATTATCAAAAATTCTATCGTTACGGTCTTTCCAGATAATGAATAAGGTCGCAATCCAAATAATAGGGAAAGCTGTCCTTGAATTCTTTGAGAACCCTCCAAGAGCACAAAACTGATATGGATGGGCATATAAATCGCCATGAAGAACTGTATCGATACCAAGCCAATGGGATATCAGAAGCCACAAACAACCGTAGTGATCACACTTAAAAAACAAATGGTCTCTATCCTCTACAGCCCCACATGAAGCCACGCAAGATACCCGTGAAACATCCAGAACATGTCTCGTCCGCAAATTGTCCTTTGTAGCAAGTCTATTCAGAAAAAGTCGCTAGACAAAAATATTAACCTTTAACGAAACCGCTTTATGCCATAGAAAATGATGAAAATCCTCAGTAATATTGATGTCAACCGCTGTTAAGTATGAATAAGCAGATTGAACAGTGTATTTGTTGGAAGGGTGAAGTTTCCACACCCACCTATCAGCCAAGCCAACCTGCACAACAAGAACAGACAACCGCTCCACACACTCTCCCACCAACAACTCCTCCCACGCAAACAATCTCCGCCTCCACTTCCACGTCTCTCCACCCACCCCCAACCTAATGTGTACATCTCCGACACCGTAGCTAGTTTATTTTCAGATAACTCAAAAAGTCTTGCATAAGACGTTGCTAACGGAATATCACCTAGCCACAGATCCACCCAAAACAACGTTGTGCTACCATCCCCGACCTGCCTAACTATGTTATCAACCAACCATGTAGCATCTGCCGAACCAACACCTAGTCGAATTTGGTTTAGATGTCGCCACCAAATTGACCCAACCCCCTCCGCAAACCGCACCCTCCCACACTCCTCACCATACTTTGCCCGAAGCACTAAACTCCACAAACTATCCCTTTCCTCCAACACCCTCCACACCCATTTCCCCATTAAAGAGATGTTAAACTCCTTCAACCTCTTCACACCCAAACCTCCATTCTCCTTTTTTAAGCAAATAGTATCCCATTTAAGCCAAGACATTTTCCTAACATCCTCACCCTGAAAAAAAATTAGTAAATAAAGAATCAAGGATAGAAATGACACCTGAGGGAGCTTTGAAGAATGAAAGAAAATAAACCAGAATGGAAGACAGAACGGACTTAAGCATGATCAACCGACCTCCTAAAGATAAATTTTTGCACTTCCAACCAGTCAACCGACTACGGATCCTCTCCACCAAAGGATACAAAAATTGTAAACTCTGAGGGTCCCCACCAATGGGCAATCCCAAATACAAGAACGAAAGCTGATCGTGTTTACAATTCATCACACTAGCCGCCTCATGAAGCTAAGAAACAGCAATGTCAACCCCAAACAACATGCTTTTGTGAAAATTGACTTTCAACCCCGAGATCGATTCAAACAACAACAAGACCGCTGACATCATTACATTTAAGCCCTCCGCCGCTAGTAAAAACAAAAAAGGGGATAGTGGATCCCCTTATCGGAGACCTCTCTCAAACCTGAACTCATCAGTCGGGCACCCATTAACCAACATTGATGCTGTTGCCGTCGAGACGCACTCATGATCGCCACAAGGGTGGAAAATTCATTTTACCCATCACCTCATCAAGATACCCCAATCGACAGAGTCGTAGGCTTTCTCAAAATCCACCTTAAACATAAGAAGCTCTTTCTTATTTTTTTTCGCATTATCAACTAACTCGTTTGCAATCAAAATACCATCCAAAATTTGTCGACCTTTAATAAAGGCTGACTGAGAGGCAGACACCACATTACCGACAACCATTCTCAACCTGTTAGCCAATACTTTGGAAAGGATTTTATAAACACTACTAACCAAAGAAATTGTCGAAGACTACCTTTTATTCTTTTAAGCTTTTCTTTCAAAACAAAGCCACTCCAGCCGTGCACCTGAATTGACCGCCATTCTTCCTTGACAAAATCGACATAGCCAGGAATATTCGCCCAACATTTTAACATCCTAAGCAGTCTCGGCCCTTAATTATCCTCCTCAATGGTTAAGAGAATAAGGCAGTGATCAGATAAACTTCTCTGTAAGGTCACCTGAATACAATTAGGAAACAGGGTAACCCATGCTTCTGACAATAAAAATCGATCGAGCCGACTCATTGACAAACCGTCTCCACGATACCAAGTAAAATTACGACCACACAATGGCATATCAATGAAAAAATTAAAATCAATGAAGAGATTAAAAGCAGCAGAATCAACATTGTTGTTAACTTGTGAACGACCTTTTCTTTCATCGCTAGATCGAACGACATTAAAATCACCAAGAACACACCAAGCTGCCTCCGAATGTAGCTGTAACAGACCACTCAAAGCATCCCACAACACCTGACGCCCCCTACTATCACAAGGAGCATATACATTGGCCAAACAAAATCCCACATTATTATTTTTGAAACTCCCTTTAACCACCAAACAACAATCAATATTCACAGACAACCAGACATCCGACACACTAGAGTCCCACAAAGTAAGAATACCACCTGATGCACCAACCGACGGCTTGAAAGAGAACGCCATCAGAGAAGACTCCCAAAGGGACCTACAGAAGAGCTCATCCACCACCCCCAATTTAGTTTCTTGAATACACAACACCGACGGCCTCTTCTCTGAAACCAACCTTCGAATCTCTCTCCTCTTCTCCACCGCCCCTAACCCCCTAATATTAATAGAAAGAATCTTCATTGCACTCACCCACACCTCACCCCCTCCTCCTAACACCCTCACACCCTAAACCGCCCCCTCCAACCTCGCCTCCCCACCCACACCTGAGCCCACACGCACACCCCTTCGATCTAATGCCTGAAAACTGTTCTTGCACCGGATACCAATGGATTCTCCCACATCTAAAACATCATATTCCACATCCTTAGCATCCCCATGAAGCGATACCCAATTCTTCCAGTCTTTAGAATTAGCAGAAGGTCCTAAACCCGCTGTCAAAGAAACAACATTATTTTTACTTGAAGTAGCTTTGGACGATTTACCCTTCACTTTGTTTCTTTTGGAGTGTTTAGACTTTTTAAGAGACCTAATCCAGGTCATCCTATCGGATTGTGATAGTCTCGCAATTTTTTTCAACCCTTGTAAAGATGGCGCCAACTTCCTTCTCTTGGAAAGACTTTTATGTGCGACTTCACCGTTGTTAACTCCACCTTCCCCTTGAACACCTGCTGTTGGATTTTTAATACTGTTAGAACAAGAGTCATCATTTGTTTCACTATGCTTCACCTCCCCATGAATAGAACGTGAAATATCTAGCTCATTTACATCACCCGGAACTTCATTAGAATTTTTAATCCAGTCATCTTTCAACTGTTGGACTAAAGCATCCACTAAAGGCTCTTCTTCTTGAAAGCAATCCGGAGCTGAACACTGTGACTTATTATCAGCTTCAAATTCAGATAAACAAGCATCTACTGCAAACCCAAACTCCAAGTCTTCAATAACACGGATAGGATACACCCGCCCATCAATCCAAAAATTAACAACATCATTTAATTCTTTCAAATCAGAAGTAGCAATCAATAACCGAGCAAAATCCATTTTTTCTTTATTAATTGTTACCTCATCAATTTTAAGAAGCCGACCATCAGATGAAGCCAGTTCCAAGAAAAAAAATGTTGTTCCAAGCATGTAAAGGTACCCCGTAACATCTCACCCAAGCACCCCTTTCATATGGGACATCAACATCCTTCTTCCAAGGTCAACAATCATCGAAAAAATTACCAATCAAATCCGCCGTCGAGTTAAATAAAACCATAACATCATCTTCCACACACGGGTGAAACAACACATTATCACCGCCCAAAGATATTACTTTAAAATCTACGATCCCTGCATCTATAAGCGACTGTTGAATAAAAGAGATGCAGATACCATTCTTAATTTTAGCCAAAATACTCTTCGATGCCCATTCTATATCGTCATGAAAAGGTAAATATTTTCGCAACACAGTAGCCTCACCATCCGCACAACCATGATCGTTTCCCCCTCCCTCCTTAGCTCTCGGCCTTCCCTTCGCAGCCACCTCCAAAACCTTTCCACCACCACCTACCTCCTTCCTCCCCGAACATACCACATCTTCCTCCGTGAGCACCCTCTCCCTCTCCCTTTCCAACTCACCACGAATCGCAGCCACCTTCACCTTTTCCAACACTAACTTCCGACTATCCCCTCCAACACCCTCTTTCCCCTTCACCTCCCTTTTATTTTTTCCTTCCTTCCATTCCTTTTTTTTTCTCCCTCAAGTTTCCTCGGGAACTCCCTCGCAACACCACCGACACTACCATCAACAACCTTTACAAACCTATCAAACTTTGCAACATTTGCAAACAGTCGGAGATCCCAAAAGAAAACATTATTAAGAGCTTTTTTCAATTTTTCGACATCTCATACCTTCAAAAATTTAGCAAAACCAAATCTCTGACCATGAATGTTACGAAACCTTGACAAATAAACGTCCAATAAAATACCACACACCTCCAATCCTTTCTTCAAATCAACAAACGATCAGGAAAATTAGTAATATAGAACACCGCAGTTACCTGGTTCATGTTATTGTTGTTGTCACAACCTTGCACCAAATCATTCACAACTCTGATGTTCTTTATACTGCCATTACCAACTCTAATGATCGGCTTACCATGATAACCAAAAGGACTGTCATGCTGTCGGACCACAATTTCACGTGAACACGAAAATGGACGACCATGACGATATGACGGAGACCTTCCACGTTCGTTTTCATGCAGCACCGTAACCCTAGATAGTGCATGACGCACCTTCTCCCTACTAGCAGACTTGCTGCGAAATTGCTCCCTCTCCTGCTGATAAACCGGATGTTCCAAAGAAGAATCCTTGCCTCCGTGTCCGTTGCCCTGCCGCTGTCCGTTCTGTCCATCCTGTTCCGGTCCCAATGCTTTCGTTCTCCTGTTTCTCACCAAGATCCATTCCCCCTGTTCCCTCCCCGTTTCTGCCTCCCCGACATATACAGAATGGAGTTTTTACATCAGTTGAAAATGAGTTTTCACATCAGGTGGCAACCGATGTAAGGTGATATGATGTGGTAAGTCCACGTCCTTTCACATCAGGTTTCGACTGATGTGAAATCTTGATTTCTACATCAGGTCTCTCTTCCACTGTAGTAATAGACGCACTTTAAAATTTGCCAATGTGGTTTTCACCTCAGTTTTAAGGTAAACACTGAAGTTAAATGTGTATATTTCACATCAGTTCTCAAAACCACTCTCGTGAAATCAATTTTTAATTTTTTTTAAAATGGCTTGACAAATAAGCTTGACTCCTGCTCTCTGTTTTTTTTTTTGGTCAGGCTTGTTCTTTTCTTTAATATTAGTAGAAATGAAAAAAAATATGGATAATTTTAATGCCAAAAAGGAAGTTATATTATCTAATTTAATATTACATAATCAATCCTCAACTTTCTACATCAATATTCCAATATATATATAGAAGTACATATGAATACAATATAGCTAGGAATATTCCAATATCAACATTCAACCATATAACATCTTTGGGCAAAATATTTTCAAAGAAAAAAAAAATCAACAGCAGAATCATCATTGTATATATGCTGCCATAAAACATAGCCACAACATCTTGGCCATAAGCACCGGCAATATCATCTCATCTCATCTCAGCCACATCAGAATCAATTTCGAACTGCAAAAAAGAAAAAAATTTAATTGAAAAAGTTATCTCAACTACAAAAACGCACTTCACACACCCAAACCACCACGCATTAAGACAATTGCAAGTCCGTTCAAAATTCTAATCTCTACAACTGTCAAATTCTGAGGTTGGCTTTGAAACATACCATATAAATCCATAGAAATTTAACTAGTAACTATGAGCAGTATGCAAGAGACTAGCTATTATGTCCAATGAGTTCTGCTCTTATATATATATATGCATTCCTTATAAGAGCTTACACAGTATGAAATGTAGTTAACTAGTAAGGGTGTTGTTACCTTCCATTGGATTCTCACGATCATGGTTTATATCACCCTCAACTTCTTGGTCCTTGCGTCAAGTTCTTCATTAAGTTGCACAAACCTTGAGAGGCACACTCGTAAACTACCAAAATAAACCAAATTGCAATAATTAATAATACAAAAAAGTAATCATGAACGAGTTAACTTGAACTTGAACTTCAAATGCAAAAAAATTAACAAAATTAAAGACAAAATAACAAATAAGTTAAAGAAATATAGAGAAAAAGAGGTCACTGTAATTCATTCATCACCAAAAGATTACAATCCCTTTAACTATATAAGGTAGTGGCACGTTAGCCTAACTGCATAACAACTTAAGGAAAATAGCAGAAAAAATAAAATGGCATCATAGCAAAAATAGTCACATCAGCTAACATAATCTCTTGAGTGCAAATTCCACTACCCACCATCTAGTCCGTCAGCCTAGCAGACTTCTTAATGGTGTGTTTGGGCCTAGTTGAGGCCAATGTCATAATGAGCTCGTTGGGCTTTTCCTATGTCTCACCAAGCTCAAGAGTCGTATCAAAACTTTCTTTTAGCGTAGAAATATTCAAACATAAACCAATTCACTTCAAATTCAATTTCAATAAAACCAACTACATAATATCATGTTCACGAAAATCATATTTGTTAAACGCTGCCCAAACCCACGCCTAGTCGTATATGATTGGTTGTAAACACTAATCATATCATAATAGACATTGCCTTTGTATTCTAGTACTATATGATGGCATTTTAATAAGAGGAAAAAAATTATCATCACTTCCCCAAAATCACAATTTACACTGTGTTTAAATCTAGTCTTTGCACACCAACTTCTATAATACTTGAGATCTATAGAGTATCATAATAAAAATTACCAAATGAATGATTATATTAAAAAAAAATATAAACATAGGCATACATAATGATAAATGCCTTGACTTACCATGACACGTAGTGCTGAAATTCAATGTTTTTGTAGTGTAGTTTTCTTCTGTTCCATCTAACAAGTAAGGCCCTGAACAAATGCGGTACTCAATAAAATATACTTTAATTGAAGATAAACTTATATAGTCGAGCAATTCAAACACAATATCTAAATGACAAAGTTGGAGCAACAATTTCTTCAAAGTAATAGACACCTAGAGCATGAGGTAGATACATGAGATTTGAAACTCTGTTACAATTCCTACAACCTATTACTCATAATATTTAGTTATCAAAGCATTCATGCAAAATAGTCTAAAAATATTTCAACAAATTAAAGTTCAAAGAAAACTAAAGCATTAGATAACATTTAAACATACACACTTGTGAGCCTAGTTATTTATCTCTAAAAGGGCTTACAAAGTTACCCACATATAGAATTCTGCGAGCGAATTCACCTCATTCTCCACGCCATCCAAAGCCTAACGAATCTATCACAAAGATTAAACCAAAAGAATAAAATCAATAAAAATTACTAACAAATCCAGTACAAAATCAAAGCAATTTAGTAAGAAAATCAAAAGATTCAATACAAAATCAAAGCAACTTAGTAACAACAAGATCTCTAAATCTTCAGGAGCAAAGACACTAACATTACAATCCTAAAACCTAACATTAAAAATCTGTAGAGAGGTACAAATCAGAAGCAGTAATCCAATAACGAATTAAATGGTACAAATAAGATAAGAAGCAAAAATGTAGAGAGAGATAAAGAGAGTGTACAAATCAGAACAAATAACTTCCAACAAAATCAGAACAAATTGTACAGATCCAATAACAAATCGTACAAATCAGAACAAATCAAATAGATTCGAAACAAAAATGTATAGAGAGAGAAAGAGACAAAGTGTGTGTGTACCAAGAGAGAGAGATTACTGAATTAACGGCGAAAAGGGAAGAAGAAGTAAGAAACGAACCGACAGTTGAGGACGGCAGACGACGAGAATGACGGCCGACGGTTGAGAACGGGTACGAACGGCAAGAATAACGATTAAGACTGAAGGAGGCCGATTGAGTGAGATCTTAGGTTTTAGAAAAGGGGAATCGTCTTTGTTGTGGTGGGTGAGAGAAAGAAAAGAATAATATAAAATTTGTAACCCAGTGTGTTTTCCCTCAGGTACGGTCGCACTGTTGTGAAAAATGTTTGATGTAAAGTTCACTAATATTACGAAATTGTCACCGTGTTTATCTTTCCCTTCAGGCATTAGCTCCATCGATGTGAACGCTATTTCGCATTGATTTTTCCCTCAGGCCTTTCCTCAACCTGATGTGAAAACTTTCTCCAAAGTTTACTAAAATTTCAAAATTGCCACCGTGTATATCTTTTCCCTCATGTTTTTTTTCTGCTGATGTGAAAACTAAAAACCCCCTGTTGTTAAATGTATATTTCCTACTAGTAATTCCCCCCGTTTGAACGCACTACTGGCGAAGGAAAACGACATGGTGGTTGCCGGAAACCTGCAAGGCGCGCGCTCTCTCTCCTACTCTCTGTTCACATCGTTTTTTTTTTTTTTTAATTATCACAAACTCATAAATATTTTTTTTCACGATGTCATTGAATGACACCAATTATTTTCATTCCCTTTCTTCAACCTCGCAAATATATACACACACATTAGCATTTTTAGTAATAATTATACGCGTTTTGCAACACTACAAAAAAATTATACGCATTAGCGTAACAAAACAGACAGCAGACATAAAATATTACTCTAAACACTAATGTGTGTGTATATATTTGCGAGGTGAAGAAAGAAAATAAAAATATTTGGTGTCATTCAATGACAGCGTGAATAAAAATATTTACGAGGTTGTGATAATTAAACGATATTGAAATTAAATATATAAGTGATAAAAAGATAATAAAATTCCTTAAAAAAAAGATAATAAAATTAAATGGACCCTCCTTCAAAAAACAATTAAATGGACCGGTTAAAAAAAAAAAAATTAAATGGAAGAAAAAACATATTAAAATATAATATTAAAAAATAAAAGAAAAGGTTCCAGCGTGAGTTGAAGAGAGGTGCTTGTGAAATAAATTGCCGAGAAGTAAGTTTTGTACAATATTTTGCCAAACAACTTTTAACTTAAAAATAGCTTTAAAACTAAAAAGAAATTAAGAAACCAAACAGCTTTAGCTTATTTCTTAAAGGGCTTTATTTTAACTTTGTTTTAAAGTAGCTTTTAGATCGTAAAAATGCCTCACCAAACGTGTATTGAAAAGCTAAATAGATCAGATATTTCAGAACAATTTTTTTTTTTTTCACAAAAGAATCACTTATCAAGGGGGGAAGGGACGGAGTAGTTAGTTTCCGTTCGTGAATGTCCTATTTGCTTAAATAATTGCATTGATAATAAATTAAAATTTAGTATATTCTGATGAGTCCAAAACTATAATCAATATTCCAATCTTCACGGGAAGTACATCATGTGAACCTTAGTTAATCTTTATTTACGGGACACAAACAACGTTCAGGTAAAGATAGAGTGAAATATTTTTTAACTTACATATATATATTTTTTTTTTTACACAATTTTTTAACTTATATATGAAGAGTCAAGTATATCTCAACATTTAAAAGCAATTTAATTTTTGGATTACGCACCATAGGAATCATGTTTTTTAATTTAAATATTATTCTAAACATTGTGTTCATTTCAATATTTTGATAAGTTCAAAATCTTACTTTTCTTTTTTTTAACGCAAAAAATAGAGGTCTTACGTAGAATAAAGATAAAGCCTAAAATGTGTTAATAGTGAGTAACACATATAATCTTTTATTTTTACAAAATGGTTTGTTGGTTAGATTTCACATTTTTCAAGTTAAATAAGTGGAGTGTTTGAGATTCAAACTTGACATATGCATATAATAATACATGTCTCTACTAATTGAGCTATGTTTACGGGGACATATCACACATAATCTTACCAGAAGATTTTGTAAAGATGTGTTAAACCTAATATAAAAATATGATATGTGGTATTTAAGTCTTTTATACGATAAAGACAAGACCCAAAATTTGTTTAGAAAGGGTAACAATGGCACCCTACTAAAATAGTTTTTAAGACTCTTAGCTAGACTTTTATGTGTGATGTTGCTATATATATATATATGCTATTATACCTCTCTACAAGTACTCACCAAACATTCTATTTGAAGGAATCAAGTGGTTGAGAACTTAAAGGAAAAATGAATAGCTCTTGCAGCATTTTTGTTATTCTATCTTTGTTCATTCTTGTGTCTATAGAAAACACTGTGCTTGTACATGGTGATGATCCTACTGATGGTTTTACCTCTGTGCCATTGACTGAAGCAAATTTTGAGGTGCAGAAACCATACAATATACCAGTTGAGAAAAGGTATAGCTTCATTGATGGTGTTCATCGATTTTGGGTTTATGCTCATGACAAGCCTTATTCTCCTGATAGCCCTACTCAACCACGCACAGAAATTCGGATAAAGGTAATCCTTCCTTTGGCATACACTACGTTGCTCAATAGATCCCTCAAAATTGCTCATATTTTTGAAAAAAACCGATCGAATGTTACGATTTGATCGATTAAGTGATTTAAGTAGCCTATTGAGCAACCATCTTACATATATCCATAGCTTTCAAATAATGCAATCCCAAAAACCATGGCCCAGTTCCACATATTGTAAAAAAAATTGTTCCCAAGTACTTAATGTGTACATAATTATTTGATATTATATCTATACTGTGTCATTGCACAGGGCCAGTTCCAAGATTTTTGATGCACAAGGCGAAGGAAAAAAATTATGCCGTTTTAATTATTCTAATTTTCTTCTTTTGTACTTTTTGTTGCACATGATTCATTTATAATAAAGTTCTCTAAAAAGATATTTTCAATAAAATTAATTAAAACAAATTAAAAAGAAATATATCTATATTGTACTAACTATTAAGTAAAAATAATAACCTTAGTGTCCCCAAATAAATGGTGCCCTGGGCTGCCGCCCCTCCTGCCTGCCCTCATGGCCACTCCTATGTTTGCATAAAATATTATATTTAACTTGTTATATATGCAGGGGCTTGACTATCACTCTGGAGTTTGGCAATTTGAAGGATATGCTTATGTGCCAAAGATAACATCAGGTGCTACAATAGCACAGATCCATGGTGCAGAACACGGTAAAACAACTTTGCTACTAAGAATATACAATGGAGATATGAGGTATTACAGCACAGACTTGGTGGCTAAAAATCTTTATAATAAATGGTTCAGACTTAATATCATTCATGATGTGGATGGAGGAATAGTGACTGTGTTCATTGATGGAGAGAAGAAGTTTCAAACAAAGGATCAAGGGCCAGGTGATTTGTATTTCAAGTGTGGAGTTTATGCTGCACCTGTTGATATAAGTAACTATATGGAATCAAGGTGGAGAGATATCAAAATATATAAAAAATGATGACACTTTACTATTTAATTTCCAATATACTTTATTTGTATTTTTTTGTGGTGTAATATACTTTATTTGTATATATACTATACATATATGTTTGTAAAAAATTAAGATGATTAATGATATGATGATTGAAGTTCTTGTAGTGCAACTCTACACTTGGTTTGGTTAGGGAAATTGATTATTAAATTAAATTAGAAGGGAAATGAACGTAAATAAAAAATAAAAACACAATAGTTCATTCATTGATATTGATATGATGATATCTTATCTTATTTCGAACATGTTAACTTAGTAAAAGAAAACAATAAATATTTTCAATGGTGACTTAAGTAAATGATCCCCGTATATATCTCCATAATTTCATTTTTTTGTCCCTACAAAAATTAAAATAGCACTTTTTTGTGTTAATCATTCAGCTCCCAGTAGAAGGGGGCACTCGGCACTGGATGGACCATTGATGTGATCTCCACATATCTCCTACATTCGTCGTTGGATTTAGTTGGGAATCCCTATATAAAGGTTGTTGCACGCCACAACAAGGGGAGATTACATATTCTTACCACTTTCATCGACTCTTGACTCTTCTATAGAGTTTTCTCTAGATTCTCTATCCAATTTCATTGTAACATCATCGATAAGTTACTTTCCCGTGAACTAGAATTGCATTGTGGCATCGGAAAACCTTTTGTACACTTTATGTTGATTGAATATACATTGATCCAGGATACATTAGATAAGTATCAATTTTCTCGAAATCTCGGCAAAATATGTACTCATTCCAAAATAGATTAAAAGTAAAAATTACTTAAAAAGGAATTAAACTATGTAACTAATTATTTGTATAAAATACATTTGACTTTTTAGTTGTGTTAACTTATTTGTACGAATTATTTGACTCTAAAATTTTGCAATTTTCTTCTTCACTTTTGCATTCATTGTTTTATGCCTTGAAATTTTTAAAATATTCTTAATTTTCTTCTTCACATATGATTGTGTTTTGTTTCAAGTCTTACTACAATAAATCTTTTTTTTTTATCTTACTTAAGTTTTGTATTGGACTTTTCTGAATATATTTGCAATAAAAATAATAGTACACGCTTAACGAAAAGTTGATCGCTATAAAATTATTTTTCATGTGACAGATTTTTGGTGGCCGATTCAGAAGATTGAAATGGTTTGTGGAAGATGCATCACAGACAAAGAGCAAGATTGAAATCCCTTGTTGATTATTGTTCTATCAACTATATAATGCACTCTCAAAGATGAAACAATAAAACTCAAGAACTTATAAAGACACAACAACAATACTCATATCCCACAATGGATGTCGTGAGTATGAAAGCAAAATGTAAGAAAATAAAATAAAAACATTACAACCTCAAATTATTACGTATATTATTTGATATTAGTTATTAAGAAATCAATACATATATTTAGAAAAGTCATTAAAAAAATCATCCTATTGATTTTGTTTTTGCGTACAGATCATTGGAGGAACTTCATACGACCTCTAATGTGGCGATTTAAATGGACTGAGATAAGACTCAAATAAATTGAGTCACAAGAATTAAATTATAGTAGATTACTTGAAGAGTGTTACATGGTAAAGCATACGACGCCCCTGACCATTTTAACTTAGAAGACTCTTATGTATTGGTCACTTCAAATTGGCAACGATTCCGAACCCGACTCTTGTAAGTTAAAATGGCCAGGTGTAATATGGTTTACCATGTCACACTTTTTGAGTAATCCACTATAATTTAATTATTGTGACTCAATTTGTTTGAGTCTTATCTTTTTCCATTTGAAACACCACATTAGAGGTCGTATGAAGTTCCTCTAATGATCTGTACGCAAGAATGGAGACAATCAAGTGGACGAAATTTTAATGACTTTTCTAAATCTATGTCTCAATTTCATATGAACTAACATCAAATGATATACCTAATAATTTGAAGTTTTAAAGTTTTATTTTTTTCCTTACAGTTTATTTCATACCCATATCATCCATTAGGGGATATGAGTATTGTTCTTGCATCTTTGTATCTTCTGAGTTTTATTGTTGCATCTTTGAGATTGCATTTATACAATTGATAAATTTTGTATTGATCAAAATGAATAGAACAATCATAAACAAGGGGCTTCCTCTTGCTCTTTGTTAGCGTTTCATCTCCACAAACCAAGTCGATCTTTTGAATTGACTACCAAACATTTCTCATGAGAATTAATTTTCTAACATTCAATTTATGGTGTATTATTATTCGTATTAAAAATATATTTAAATTCACAAAAAAAAAATATCCAATCAAGAATATGAGTAAGATTGAGAAACGAGTTTTTGGAATAATTCTTGAAACAAAATCAAATTACCGTTAAAACGAAAGCATATTGTCAATGTGGAAAAAAACAATGTCTTTTTTTTGGCGGTGTACATAACATGATCCTTAAAATACAATATGAAAAGATTTGTAAATTGCTAAAGCCATAAATATATGAAAAACCATATACCTCCGTTGATGTAACTTCACAATTTGAGACTTTTTAGCTGCAAAAACCCATGCTAGTTTTCTCTGCTCATATATGCCTATATCATCATATTGCATCTCAGCTTCTTTTATACTGGCTGAGGCGGAAACTACGAGAACTTTGATAAACATTTCAGAATAAAATATAAGAAAATAAATAAAAAGTCAAACGTATTTAATACAAAATTTGGACAAAATCGTTTGAATTTTTTATTCCTTTTTAATTTATTTTTATATTAATTACATTTTGAACTGTGTAAATTAAATATAAGGAAAAAGAGTTAAAACAATAAATAAACAGTCAAACATATTTAATACAAAATTTGGACCAAAAGCATTTGAATTTTTAATTCCTTTTTAATTTATTTTTATATTAATTACATTTTGAAGGGTGTAAATATTTAGCAAGAATTCAAAAAAAAATTATACTATTCGGCAGAGATTACAATGCTAGAATTTTATTTTTTTTGTGGTGGCTGGGGTTTGAACCCCAGACCTTACATATATTATGCATTGTACTACTAACTGAGATAAGCTCACCAAGACTGTTAGAAATATATATAGAGAGAGAGAGATAGAATGGGTTAATTATGTGAGAATATTTATCAACCATTAGATCAAAAATGGATGGTTGAGATTTAAAATTAAACAAAAGAGCTCATGTGTTATGGTTTTCCCTTATTCCCAACCCTTCTTCTTCCCTCTCGCTTTCTCTTTGTGATTTATCTCTCACTTTACACCGACTACACCTCCACCCTCTGGCCCCACCACCACCATCGTCGTTCCTCCCTTACCCACCTCCCCCCTCTCTCTCTCTCTCACACACACACACGTCGGCGTCTCTTTCTCTCACTGTTTCCCCCCATCAACACCACCTCCATCATCCACGACTATCACCGACGACCTCATATATCTTATTAAATAACACTGTCGATAAAAACCTCAGCAAAACTAAACCACCATCATCATACTATGAGCATCAGCTACTTTATCTATATATTATAGTTTAGATTGATAACTTTGACATTAAATAAATCAAATTTTCTCGATAAGTACTCCAACTTTGATATCCGGAAAATTTGAGGTTAAAAACGGTACCATCTTAAGATAGAATTAAGCAGTGATACTCACTTATCTTTGTTATATTAGAATCAATTCTACAAATTTATGATAAGCTATGGGTAAATGCTGAATTAATAATTATAATTAAAGGTGAGTTTGGAATTTTATCATGAATAATATGGGAAACTAGATAACTGTGAGACATCATATTGTACCATATAATACAATATTGAAATCATAAATAATATTCACATTTTCCTTATTTATTCTCTCACATTTTCTCAAAACCATCACCCATGGGTAACTAAACTCGGATACACTAGAGAGAGAGAGAGGTGAACTAACTGCTCGTAGTCAACATATTCGAGGTCTATAAAACTAACGATAACATTTGGTGCACAAATATGAAAGAGAAATGAACTACAACCACCGTTCTACTATAAAAAAAATCTTGAAGGGGATGGATTGCCTTCTTCAATGATAATGTTTTGCATATATAAAATTCACTCTGATGCACAAACCAAGAATCAGAGCAGGAAGGCATTAAAAGTTTAACTGACTGATGGATGGTTAGAATCTTAACTTGCATGCCATGTGAATCTATGGATTGAAAATATAAGAGGTTCCCTGGAAGACAAAGTGGTTTTCTTTTGCAGGTATTTGATAAATGCCATTTTAGATATTTCATTGTCAAATCATCTAGTTGTTTGCAAATTTTGTGTAAGACAGAAACATCACGTAATGTGTTGGCATGTAGTTGTTTATCTAACTTTCTACGACAATGATACAATTGTTACTGAATTTTGTTTTCATATTTCTTATGCAGATTTGGGGAGCATGAGTATGTGGGTGGAATGGGCCTGTTTCACCTCGTGAGGTTTTTCTCTTAGGATTATGATCGTGTATTTTGTTCTAATTTTTGGTGTCATTTGTGGTTAGTTTATTTCTTAACCTTGCAAAAAAACAAAAACTGCATATATATGAAAAATGAGTACCAAAAGTAATCAGAAGAGAAAGTTTGGTTTTGATCTTGTGGGTAGAGGAAGATTACTTCTCATTCCTCAATGTCGTTGGAAAACTCCACAAATTATATAACAAAATTGCAAGTATTTGAGGGTTTTAATAATACCATTTGACTTTTTCTTTTACTGTCTGATTTCCATCATAGGTGAACTCTATATGGTTAGTTAACTAGTCACTTGCTGGATCATTTATTTAACTAGTAAGGAGAGATGTTGTATTCATTAAAGAAGTTTTGTGAGATGGTATGCTTAATAATTGAAAGGAGAGATCAGAAAGGCTATCTTTTTGTTTTAGAAAGGAATTTGATGTGCAATGAAGTTACTATCAATAAGCACCATAATAAAGTGCATAAGAAATAAGATGAATTTTGTTTTTGTGTTATGACTGATTACATGTATATAGAAGCTCATATGTTGTCGATAACATTGTCTTAGAGTATCAGAAAGAAAGAACGAGTTAACGTATTTATGATCACGACAATAGTGAAGGGGCTAAGATTTATATGATGTTGGAGACAACTGCAAAACCTGAATTCTTAATGGCAAATGTGACTCAAGAGCAACTTGTTTGTTTGCTGCGTATAAGGCCAAATTAAATGTGAGGTTTTATATTATTTTATTAGTCGAAGTTTATATGCATGAAATATAACTATGGTTTCACATCCATCTTCATACAACTGGACAATCACAAATGGAAAGTTCAATTGAGAAAGCTTTGAAAGATCCTGGCTTGGGAAACCAAGATGTAACACCATTTATGAAATTGCGGATCATTGGATTAACTTACAAATACCGACGAGATAAGACTAAAGAAGGCATAGTAACAACCTGGAACCCAACATATAAGCAGGTGAGTCTAATTAGGCAATTGCAAAGAATAATGTTCAAGTATTTATATGGTTGCAGAATTTTATCCAAATGATAGTTGCTATACAATTGATTTTCTTTCTTCATATGTCTTATTCAGATGTTCTCTGCATGAAGACTATATGATTTACTACCAAGTGGTTGCCATTATCTTCTAATGCAAAGGAACATTTTAAGTAGGTATCTGACAATCAAAATAGGCTTTATTAGTGTTATGTCAATTCTAAACTCATCTTGTTGTTGTTGTTTGTAGGTCATTTTTCAATTGTCGGAAATGATTCCCATTGTCAAGTTTGATTAACATCCCTATTTCCAAGTATTTTGTCTCCCTACTCCTTATATATATATATATATTATATCTTTGTGCTAACAGTCAAAAAAGAACATCAAGAAAATATCTAACGTAGCCTTTTTATTCTTATACAACAAGTTCGATATTGTTGCATTTGTTATGCATGTCGGAAGAGTTTATACATCAGGCCAGCAAAAGAAGCAAGGGGTTTTTGTGACTGATGAATCGATCATGAAAGGTTTACGGTCAACAAAGTTTACGAACACATTGCTTTGTATTTGCTTTTGCTCCCCATTGATTGATCATGATTCATTTCCACAAATCAACCTAACTTTGATGCATCTACGGTAATTACATTGTTTTATACCTTTTGTTACTACCGCTTTTAACTATCTCTTATGGATTGAGATTCTATTCCACTACTTTAAGCTGTTTAGTTTGCAGATTACTACTTACTTTGCATTACTTGAGAAATTAGATAAAAACCGTGTTTTTGTTATATGCAGGTTGGTTTCTGTAATCTTATAAAAAAAGGAAAAGGACTATACAAACCAAATATAGGTTGTTGATGCTAATGAGAACTAAACCCATTACTTGAAATATGAACATTGTTCTCACCTAAGAAATCCTACCAGCTCTGTCACAAGATGGGCTAACAATTCTAGCTTGGTATGCATTATGGAACCCTATTGTATCTAAACTCGAGTTGCACGGTTCAAGGAATGGTTGTTAGGTATAATTGGTGATTGTAAAACCTAAACGGAGAGAAAGACATGTCAAAAGATATGTGCATTGTTGTAGCAACAAAATTAAGTATTTATGTTATCGTCTCCACAGGAACTGGTGCGATATTCTAAGCCGTTCAACAATCAATATCGTTCTGAGCTAGGGTTGTCGGGTATGTTGTTTCATAAACTATCAGCTAAGAATTTATAAACGGGACGAGAGTTAACAGAGAAGTAAATA
>Ga0228710_1004309_pt1 | contig 22501 bp, 16 predicted proteins | sample MedpolnodulmetaG_FD_177995 | JGI IMG/M metagenome (GOLD analysis project Ga0228710, IMG submission 177995) | Root nodule microbial communities from Medicago polymorpha collected in Santa Monica, California, United States - pink nodules | ecosystem: Host-associated > Plants > Roots > Nodule...
ATACCATATTAAAGTGGTTTCAGTATTAAAGAGTGGTCTTAGTATCATATTTGAAGGTGTAAATCTCGAACGGTTTTCTACAGTGCAGTAGTTAACCGCACAGTTGTAGCTGGGCTTGTTTTATCCTAGAGACGGCGTGGTTGATAGTTTGCCTTGCACAATTTTGGGTAGTGCCACGAAACGTCTTAAAGAGAGCGACCTGGTCGTGACTCAACCTAGTAGCAACTTCGGTAGATAATAAAATTTGGAAATCAAAATTCAACAGTTTAAAAATCCAAAAACAACATATTCATAAATCACAATTTAGTGATAGAGTTCCTTCCTCAACTTAATCTGAATTAAATTTACCAATCGAATCAACGTATAAAACCAATGCGGAATTTGGAAAAAAAAACTCTGGCATTATCCATTTTGATTAAATTTTTAAAACATGGGCTATTGGACAGCAAAAACTCAAATGATTCCCCCTGGCTGAACCCACCAAATCATTCGAAGAAAACGACACACCATGTGTTCAATTTGTCGACATATGCTTTTGAGAAACAAAGAATCGCAAAAAAAGAATAAACAAATGTGACGAAGAAATTCATTATTAAAAAATAAATAAAATTAATTAATTATATACATAAAAATTGAGAAAATATATTGGTTAAAAATTTGAGTAAATATCAATAAAGAACTTATTCTCTAGTTCATGAAAGGAAAGTCACATGCCTCCTATGAGCTATTCAATGGACAAATTGAACTTGTTGCTTCCGATGTGACTTTTGAGTTGGATTCAAAGCAAGTCGAGGACAAGACCAAGATTAGGATAACAAAGTTGAACTAAAGGCAATTATTTTAACGGACATGCTAACATGTATTATAAGGGTTAAGGGTATATATTAAGGATTTAACAAATAACAATTATTTATTGGAATTTTTTTTTGAAAATAAATTGACACAATTTCAGTGTATAATTTATATTTGTATTTGTTGTATACTAACATATGCCCTTATTTTATTTTGTGGGAGATTTTTTTTCTCCCTTTTTTATTTCATTTCAATTCTTTGCTATAGTCTATGTAGTTGTTCATACCTTAAGTTTTGTTTGATTCAACGGAGGCACGAGAGATGAGAGATTTTAAATGAGGGGGGAAGAAGTAAGAGGATGAGATGTATTTTAATTAAATATATGCTTTTTAAGAAGACAAAATGAAATATATTAATATTAGAAAAACATTATCTCTAGCACAAGACATAATAGAGAATAACACTAAAGTGTAAACAACAGTAGCAGCGAGATATAGAGACCGACAAGAATCACAAGGAAAAATTAAGCAATACCAAAACAAACAAAAGTAGTAAACCACCAACTATAGCCAAAAACAAAAATAGCATATTACCCTTAAAATTATTATATTACCCTTAAAATTTTACAACATTCGTATAGCTCACGAATTTGACTATGTAACAACTTTTAGCTAGATGAGATGAGATCGTCCTCATAAAAAGGGTAAGACAAAAAACAAGTATTCCCAAGAAGTTAAGGAAGAAAAATAAGTATAACTCACGAATTCTGCTATATAATGTGATTTATCAACACAAACTAAAGAGAGAGAGAAAATTAACGCAGACCTCACAAACAAAGTGTTGGAAGAAAAAATATAACATGAAAAGAAAAACAAAAGGTTAAGGAATAGGATGGAAAAATAAACAAATGTGATGGGATTTTAACTGTTGATTCGATTGACGTAAAAACTATTTTTACATGAAAAGTCAAGGATATAATTGTTGATTTGATTTTAAAAAAAATCGTTGTCGCAGTTTTTACTTAAAAATTAATATGAAATAAAAGTGAAGGAATAGGATGAAAAAATAAATAAACAAGTGTAGTTTTTTTTTAGGGAAAATAAACAAGTGATGGAATTTTAGTGATTACGTAAAGAAATTGGAAAACAGAAATAAGCTAAAAAAATAAAGTTGAGGGTAATTTTAAATTTTAATAAATAATAAGGGTAATATAGTCAACATGTTTATTATTTTAATGGTTCACGCAAGAAATTTTATGTTAAAATTAATATATAACGATGGTGCAAGATGATTTTTTTTAAGGATAAATGTTAGTATTATGCTAAAAGAGGCATTTAATTATGATCACTTTATTCATCTTAATTGATGAAATTTTGGCTTTTAAACTACTTAAAAAAAATAACAAGAAAATTATTAATACCTGAGACAATAAGACTACAATAATTGATATTGAAAGCAATCACAATTTTAATGTCATATAATTAAATATGTTGATGTGGCGATGGCTTGAGACCAAAAAATGTGTTCATTTATAAGTCTCAACCAAGAAGTGTGTTCAAAATTCACACGTGACAATTCATTTTTTGACAAGTCCTAACATAGTTTTGTACCGATTTTAATTGAACCCAAGCTAATGGATGGCGGGATTAATCGTCCACATTAATCGATCTTTGAATCAAATACCAAATTAATTTAAAAACATAATGTAATAACGTTTAAAACATTGAAAGGCCTTTTATTAATCAACAAAAAACATTCAATGGCCTTTAATCAACAAAAAACATTCGAAGGCAGCTATGTGTCTATTTTTCTTTTGATAAAAGATAGCTATGTGTCTTTCAATGTGCAGCAAGTTGGCAACGGTGCAAGGTTATCTTTAAAATAAAAAATTGCAAAAGAAGAAATTTTATTAATCACAATAACATTGATGATCATATTACAACCGTCTCACATAAGATTTAAAGTCTGTTTTTGAGATTACAAAGTTAAGTTTTAACCATTAAGATAACACCTCTTGAACGCAAGGGTATTCAAATTTGATGAAGCAATCTATATTAAAATTTCAAATATATAGAGTGAAACCAAACACATTTATAACAACTTTACACCTTTAGTAAAATAAAAATAAAAACAATTTAAACCATAGCAAAACCGTTAATTGAGTACAAATAATAAATTTATTTAAGTGGTAAAGGATTTGGACTCTTAAGATAAATGGTCAAGAATTCGATTTCGTTTATGGTGAAAATTTTGTACTTAAAACATTGTAACAACAAAAAGCTCATTTTGTAACTAAGTTAATTTTGATTTAAGCAAAATGATGTAAGCAATCCAATTTAATTTAAATTAATCAAATACTTATTAAGTAATACAACAACACTTTACATGTCTATTCTGAAGTCGTAGTCAGGAATATAATGTGTTTAGGAATCACATTCAATCACCCTTTATATGCATCTAGGAATCACATTCAATCCCCACAAAAATAAAAGTTATCATCACCAAAAATGGAATCACATTCAATAACCCATCAACTAAGTTGTATATATAATGTGCATGCGTTGAGCATCTAAATTAAATAAGTGCAGAAAAGAAGCATCATCACATCATTAAACTTATGGAGCAAAAAATATTTTCTCTTCTGGTTGTATACAGAGAGTTCAAGCCACACCTGCTCATGGTCTTAACCCAAGTTGGCTATACTTTAATATTTTTTATCACTCAAGCTTCGTTCAATCATGGAATGAGTCCTTATGTTTATGTTACGTACCGGCACGTTGTCGCCGGAGTTGTGATGTTTCCTTTTGCATACTTTCTTGAGAGGTACATGTACATTTCTTTTCAAATGCATACAAGTTCTTATTTGTAGTTTTTATTATGATGGACTGGTGGTATATGATCACAATTCACACATGAATTAATTTGTTTGTAATAAATAAACAATTGAATTTGGTTTGCCAATAATAAATGATTGAACATTCATTACTTGATGAAAATTATTCTTGTTGTTTTTCTTGCAGAAGTGTAAGACCAAAGCTGACCTTTGCTCTTTTTGGGGAGATATTTGTGCTTTCAGCATTAGGGTAAGAACAACTAAGAAATTTGCAGGATTAGTTTTAGCATAATTTGTTTAATTTTAAAATATTATTGCAGGATCAGTTTGTCTATCAATTTGTACTTTGCAAGCCTGCAGTATACTTCTCCAACCTTTCTTGCTTCCATGTACAACACCATAGCTTCCCTTACTTTCATTATTGCAGTGGCGCTCAGGTTTAAAACTCTTTAAATAATGGTTTGAGTTAAATATATTTTTAATTGCTTTTACTCCCTCTAAACACTTTCAGTCTCCATAATTTTCAGTTGACTAAAATGCAGGTTTGAGGTTATTGATCTTCGAAATCCACGTGGCATGGCAAAAGTACTTGGAACCTTGATATCCTTAGCTGGTGTTATGACCATGACACTATACAAAGGACCTATAATGAGAAATTTGTGGGGTCCTCTAATCCATATTCAACAGAAAAGTGCTTCTACCCATGAGAGTTGGTTAAAGGGTTCACTTGTTACAATTTCATGTTGTGTCACAACTTCTATAGGCTACATTATGCAGGTTATTTTAACTCGTGACTAGTTTTTAGTTGGCAAATGCTAACAAGTAATTTAAAAGGAAACTCATTAAATATTAAAAGTAAAAAATCTTAATCAGAAATGCAACATTTGTATTATCTATTTTGAATGATGCATTTTTCAATGATTATTTTCTTTTTCTTTTTTTGTTTTTTAACCATATCATAAGGATACATGTTAGCATGTGTCCTTATATGTTTTATGCAAACATTTTACGTCATACATGAAGAAAATAGACCAGTTCAAGAGTAAGGTTTGACAAACCCTTATTTTCGGCCCTAATCCATCCCCTCTCAGCTCCTACACAATCCACTAATTTCATGGTCTAATACTTTTATTGATATTTGACAAAAATTGCTCAGATAAAGTCTCATCCTATGATTTGTTCCGAGTTTTAAACCTAAATTTGACTTGGACCGGCTCTAAAAGATAGTAGACTTGTTCGCTCTGAAATCATTACAAATCTAATATATTGCTTGTAATTGGATATTCAGGCATCTACTCTAAAGAGATACCCTGCTCAATTATCACTCACTACATGGATGTGCGTTATGGGAGCAGTACAATCAGCTGTTTTCACATTAATAGCAGAACGTAATAACCCTTCAGCATGGATTATAGGATTCAACATTGACTTGTGGTCCATACTATATGGGGTTAAGTATCTTAGCAAGTACAATGTCTTTGTTATGGAAGTGTTACCAAATCAAGAGTTCTAACTTTATATATCAATCATTATCAATGATAGGGAATTATTGTTGCTGGTTTGTTGACGTACATTCAACTGTGGTGCACTGAGAAAAAAGGACCTGTTTTTGTTACAGTCTTTAACCCTCTTTCTACCATATTTGTGGCAATTCTAGCATACTTTGTCCTTGGTGAAAATTTTTATTTGGGCAGGTAAAAAAATTTCACTTACAATGTATCAAAATTTAATTCTTTTGAAATTTACTATCGTGAGTATGCAACAATGGACAAGTTTTCCTTTGAAAAATGATATTTTTTAAGCATAATTAACTAGGGTTCTGAAATTTGCTTCTCAAATAATTTTCAGCCTCATAGGTGCATTTATTGTGATCATGGGTCTGTATTTGTTGCTATGGGGTAAAGAAGGTGACAAAGACGTTGATTTGAAGACCAAGCAGTGCAATAGTAGTGAAGACCAACAATTAGAAGTGTATGCATCCAAGTGAGAGAATAAGATAAAATTTGTATATCATGATGAGGATTTGTAGGCTATTTCTGGCAATAATTTTTTTAGGTTGGTTATTTGTTGGCTATTTAGATTTGTAATACAAAACTAAATATTAGGATGGTTCCGATTATTCATGCAATTAAAAATTTGACATTAAATCAGAATAGTTATACTATACCAAACATTAAGTACAACAAGTAACGAAAATAAATAAAGTGTTGAATCAAAGGTGAAAGAAAGAAGAACAAGATAGTTGATTATCATAATTGTGCATTTCTTAACTCATTACACACCACAAAATATAACGAAACCGTGTGCTTCAACTACACCTCAGTGGTTTCATTATATAGGCTCAAATATACAATTTACGACAGTTACAATAGACTATGCTAGTGAATATGCTAGAACGCAAGAGAATGTGTTTCTTTACTAAACATAAAATAATATGCTACTTAATTTAAATATCAACACCCTGAAGAGTTTTAAAGGATAACCAAATTTATAGATATGAAATATAGCATGTTATTAAACAGTATTAATTGACATCATAATTGTGTATCTTGAATGGTTGAAGAAGAATCCATGGAAACTTGTGGTGACTTGAGAGAATTAGGTTTTGAGAGCTCTTCTGCCGCCTTACTGATTGAGCGTTCTTTCAGTTTTCAGTATTGCTAACATAATGGGATAGTTAGCTTATATACTCATCAATGGAGGCAGGGACCTCTCAAATGGGCCGACTAATAAGAACGGTCCAACCCATCACGGTCCGTTCATAATAAGCCCAATATAAATACCAAGTACAATAACATTAAATATTTAATACTATATAATACATTTATATTTTAATAATTAATTAAAATAAATCCAAATATTCAACAGAAACAAGTTGGGTCCTCCATGTCTTTTTTATGAATGATTCCCATTTCCATTAGATTGCATGTTAAGGTGTAGACTTATGGTTGTTTTTGATTTTTTTTTTCTTTTTTAAGTGACTTATAATTTGGGATCGAGAAATTTTGTTTAGACAAACAAAATATTGCGATATCTTTTGAATTTGATATGAGGTGTTTCTATAAATACTCACTTGCTCAAGTCAGCCTTTGATTGAGGTCAACAAAACGTGGTCAAAACGTGTTTTTTTTTCTTCTAGTGCACAAGTTCTTTTATATTAAGGGTTTGAAGATAAATGGATGAAAATCACACCGAGTTCGTTGAGAGATTCTTACCATGATTGACGAATCACTTTTTGGTCTTTTGTTTGCCGATAGGTGATGCATGGGTGTATTGAGGGGGAAAATTGATGTTCACACATTTCATAAGGTTGAAACACACATATAAAAGACGAAAATGCCATTCGGCAGTTAACTGCCGCCGGTTCCATCGGCAATTAACTGCCGAGGAAATCAATTATGCAAACAGTGGATTCTGCATAATTCAACCTAGCCATTTTTCGGTCAGTTTTTACTTGTATTTAAACCATGGCATTTCCAAAGGCAATATAACTGTTACAACATTTATACTCAGGCAGAAACAAGAAAAATACATTATCTTTTACAGTTGTCCATAATTAAGTCAAACTGACAAGGGGTTCAAATTACACGAATGTTTGAAATTCATCAAAACGTTAAATAGTGTCCATAATTAAACAAAACATTACAACTCATTACATATCGTTAAATTGAATCCCTACTTACATTCTACGTAGTTGTATATGGAACGAACATACATATATAATATATTATCTTCCACCATATTCCGAAACATAAATCCAACGTCGCTATCGTCGCGAATAAGCCGAGGCATATAGCTTACTGTTTTCCATGCGTATTCATCTCTATCTTCTCTCAGGTCTATGCATGGCATCTGACCAAATAAGTGATGTGTATATGAAATAAAATCATACATTAGAATGAAATTAATTGAAATGTAATAATCAATAAAATGTATATAAAATGCGTAAACATAAATGCGTAAACATTAATAAGGAAGAAATAAGTATGCAATAGTTTCACCATATAAAACTCACATTATCATATATTTATATAAATTACATAATGTTAGTTATATATTGGCCACAAAAAATTGACGTTACAATTTCGACCCCAAAATATACGTCGATGTAATTTCTACCAAAAAAAGGACTAACAACGACAAAACAATCACTCATTAAAGACCAAGTGATTGGGGAAGATCAAGTGAAATAGAATCTTCCTCATCTTCCGCAATTACTTCAAATTGTTGCTTTGCTTTTTCGGAAGTGTCCAACAAAAAAGGTTCCGCTTTGTTTGACTCATTTTTTGGTTGCGGCGGTTTGTTTCCCTCTTCAATAATCATGAGCTTTCGGAACAAATCATGTTGATTCAAGTACTCATCTTCCCAAGTTAATGCCTCTTCATTCTTGTGATTGTGTCACTCCATAGATGATGGAGGTAGTGGACAACCATCCTTCAAAAAATAAGCACAAAATGATTCGAAATTAAGCCAAGGCACATGATGAGAGTTTTTTGCTTAACCGGCGGTGGTGGCCCTCTTAGTGGGAAAAAAGATTCCGATTTTCCAAGAGTTGTCAACAAGACTACACATCTTTTGTAATAATTAGCAACAATGTGTCTCATGTCCGGAAAAGTCAACCACTTATCAACATGTGCACAACCATTCATATTTGTGGGACGATGCAAGTCATTTAAAATGTAGTTATAACGATTCTCACCCATGTATACTCTCACATAATCATCTCTATGATCTTTCAACTCTTTAATAAGATGTCTACGAATCATGATACGACTTTCTTCGGTCAATCCCATGAACTCGGCTATAGCCTGAAATCCACAATGTCCATCACCTATAACATCAACCACTTTTTCAATAAATGGAACCATGAACTTTGGCATATAATCAAAAACTGGATTAGACGTTGGAAGCGGAGTAGGCTTTGGAACCGGAATAGAATTTGATATCAAGTAGGTGGTGGAAGTGGGGAACGTGATGGTTTACCAAGACGAGCACATCTTTTTTTAGAAAATGATGAAGTTGTTGTTGACAGTGATGGTTGACTATCCGGATTATGGAAATCAACAACCTCCCACGAAGAAGGGATTCGACTAGTCGATGTAATTTTTGCTCTAGAACTTGCAATATCCACTTTTTTCTTGGCACCCTTGGTTGGTACTTTTCGTGGTGGTGGAGACAACATGGTGGTGTCAGGAAATGCCAACTGCCGCAAAATCTCTTTAATTTCAAGCTTCATTTGGTAATGGACTTTCTTGAGATGTTCTTGAATACCATTCCACTCATCCTCGACAGAAAAACCATCTTCATTACTTTCTTAGCCCATACATAACCTATGCCAATGATGGTGTATCTCATCCAATAAAATTGACTTGTCTTCAAGGATTTTAGTAGCAATTTGGCATGCACATGGTAGCCCATACGATGTCCTTTGAACACAACCACAAATTTTCTTGTCCATACACAATGTTTCCCTACAATGTGACTCTTCCAAAGCAATGTTGTCCAATGCATATCTAGACACATGACCACCTAACCCAGAGTACAAAGTGACATCTTTGAATCTATGTTCCAATACGGTAACGCTATGACCAAATGATGTTCGTATCGCAGTGAACTGAAGCACCAACATGTCATGTATTTTCTCCCAACAAGTACCCAAATCACTCACACTATTGTCCAAATATTTCTTTACTAAGGCATGAGCCGATTCTACCCTGTTGGTGGTTCTGCAACCAAGATGCAACACATAGTCTGTTCATGCCCTCATGCGTCTTTTATATTAAAAATAAATAGACTTGGGTGTCTTTTGAATTTTGTTTTTTAGATGTGAACCATGTATTCTCTTGAGAAATTGGAGAGACTTATCCCTTAATCAGAGTAGGATCACAATGAATGGCAAGTCAAAGTGTAATAATTAAACTCCAAAGGATATATGCAAGTGAAGATGTTTACAAAGTAAACATTCTGAAAATTTTAATTATGAGTTTAATTTTTATGCATTGTTAGTCAATCATCATAAATCATGAGTTTTATTTTAAAGGTGGTTAAAATAAAAGTCAAATACTTCTATCGATCACACAATTATGAGGAATTGATAGTAAAAAATATCACCTTTTTAAAAATATATATATATATATAGTGTAAAATATCTTTACACCGCCAATACATTTGAACTAAAGTCTAAAATATTATACATAATATATGCCCTTAATGTTTTAGAAAATGCTTTAAATATGCATGCAAAGTCTGCAAACCATCTAATGTACTTTATTAATAATAAGTTACAAACAAGACACCTTAATTACAAGGGGATTTCATGTCAAATCCTAGTGTTAGAGATGAATGAAAGCTTGTCTTACTGGGTGTTGGAGGAAAAATGGCAGCTTCTCATCTTGTTATGTTGCTGAGTGATAGATTGTCTTATTTGAGTTTCTCTTATCATCAATGTTTCTTATGATGATACTATTACCTTCTTTCTTTTGCTTGTTTGATGAAAAAATTATAATGAGTGAAGAAATTGTGTTTTTTTTTTGTCGCAAGAAACGAGAAAGACGAAAATAAAAATGAGGGAAAGTAGAAGGAATAAACAAGTGTAATAGGCACAATTTCATGCAATAAGGCAATCTTAGTCGCAAAAAAGTAATCTAACAAATTCTATTTATGCTTTGTTTAAAAACAAATCGATTCCCCATTACGGATAGCATTTAGATAACGTTAGGATGTTAATTTCACGTGACTTTGGTCAATCACAATATCACAAGTGTATAAAAAAAAATAAAAAATTCTTGCAAGAGAGATAGAAGAAAGTCACTTGTAACATTGTGGTTGACCAACATCACATGACATTGATACCATAATGTCACTCAAGTACTACCCCATTTACATAGTGTAGCTTCACAAAATTTTGATCTGAGACATTCATTTTTAATCGAACGAAACCTAACGATTACTTCGCGGAATCCACTTCACCTAACCTATCCTTATAGTAAGCTAAGTTTTTTTTGGTTATTTATACTCTCTCCGTCCCTAAATAAGTGATACATGTGTAAACAAATATAGTCTTAAATAACAGACTCATTTCACTTTTCAATACAATATTAATTACTTTTTTCAGTGATAACGAAGGTGCAGAGTCAAGACTTCTTTGTATTTAATCCTGGATCAAGAACCTATTTGACAACGAGATGCAGAGTCAGGAATTAAAGTGATTGTTTGCTCCTTTCTTTTTATTTTTTTTCAAAAACAAAAAACAAAAAAAATTGAATAGACTTTACAAGAAACCAAAACGACTTCGAAGCTTACAAAACGACATAATGGCTTCATCTCAGTTTCCGCTTTTAACCACATCAAAACTTCACGCAACACCAAAAACAAAATGAAACTTTCAGAGAAAACAAACTATTACTACGTTTTTTCCACATTCATAATCTTCATTGCATTCATCTTCGACAATGCAAACTGTATCCGATTCCCGGATCGGGTCGCTCAACCCGCCCGCGAACAACCCGATCAACAGCGCTTGCAAACCGCCGTATTCGCTCTCGGAAGTTTCTGGAGATCCGAAGCTGTGTTCGGATGTTTACCTGGCGTTGTGAGGACCACGGTGGGTTATTCCGGTGGATCTAAACCTAATCCCGAATATCGTAGTTTTGGTGATCACGCTGAATCCGTTCAGGTTCTTGTTTTCAACAATCTCTCTTAATTTTTATCAATTTTAGCGAAATTATTACATTTCTTTATGTTGCGTATGTGCATTTTTTTACTTATGGTGCACTTAAGTAAATAACTTAATTAAGTGCTTATTGGATAAGTGTTTATGTATAAGTTCTTTCTATAATCATAAAGAAATTAGGATTGATCTGTTTCCATTTATGTAGTATGTATTTTTTATAAGCTATCCTTGAGAGTTTGTTGAGATGAGTATTGAGTAGAGAGCAAGTTGTGGACCTGTCATAAGCTGATCCTATAAGCTCGCTGAAATGTGTTGATTATGTCAATAGGTTAGACCGAATAAGATGTTCATAAGCCAATCCAAATGCATCTTTATTAAAAATGATTGTAAGTTTGAACTTTGAAGAGATTTTGAAAAGGTTGTGGTAAAGAGCCTGATTACAACTTATGCGAGGAGTTGTTTCTAAAAGACTCGTCATTCCAAGATCCTTTAAATAAGTTGTTCATAAGGCAATCCACAATCCGAACACATCCTTTGCGAAAATAATTACAAGTCTGAAGAAATTTTGAAAAGGTTGAGATGAAGAGTCTATTTAAAACTTAATGTGAGAAGTTATTATTTTAAAGGCTCCTCAATGCAAGATCCTTCAATAATTTTTCCCTAACTATTTTGTTGAGAAGTGTATCTAAATAGGCTCTTTTGTCCTAGGTATATTTTAGAAAGTTTGGTTTTTCTTGCTCTTGGATTGTGTTTGGGTTGCCAATATTCAACACTGAAACAAAATTAAATATCTAAAGAACACCATAGTCCTGACAAAGTCCATAAAGGGTGCTGGCACCCTTTATGAATGTTTGGAGAAGTTTTGCATGCTTCTTAGGAATCTCAGAAGGCCATGGCTAGACTAGTGTCTTTTATCACCTGGATTGACATGTATGATCCTAGGCTTTTATAAAACATGGAATGGGCATGTTTTGGGAATAATTTATGGTTGGCGGTTCACGTCTTGGATGGTAATGAGTGTGATATTTGTTAAATAATTTGAAATCATTTGTCCATGAAAAGGCCAGGTTTTATTTAACTATTCATCCAATAAAGGTAACAGTGAAACATGCTTCACCAAAATGCAGTGGTCTTGATTCTGGAATTAATGTAAAGCAGACTACTATATTTAATTTTTTTGTTACATTCAACTGGTGTTGTGGTTTTCTTTTATACCATGAAAAAACTAAATTCATCAACTATATTACATCTTATAATCTAATATAACTTTGTCGGTTTACTGATTTGGTGAGATGAACTTGGATGTTTTTATTGATTTTGCCATTATGGTTTGCTAATACAATTCAGGTTGAGTATGATCCACGGTTAATTAGTTTTGGGGAACTACTTGATATATTTTGGTCAAGCCATGATCCCAGGCAGGTGTTTGGCCAAGGCCCTGACATGGGTAATCAGTACAGGTAGGAGGAGTATGATGCCAGCTGCAGTTCTTTGTGATATTCCTTCATATTCAATCTCATGCCAAGTGCTACTAAGTACTGAACTACACTATACTTACATTCCAACAGATCTATTATTTTTGTTAATGGAACTGAAGAATCAAGAATGGCTTCTGTCAGCAAAGAACAGGAGCAAACCAGGTCAAGAAGCAGCATTGTGACTACTCAAATTCTGCAACTTGGAACATTTCACCCGGCAGAGCCTGAGCACCAGGTTTGACTTTCCAAATCAATGTTTAATGTATAATTGACGTAGAAGATAAGTGTTTTCTCCTATGTTTGCGTACATCTGAGTACAAGTAACTGATACAATGTAGTACAGTAATACTGTGATTTTGTCAAATTTTAAGATATAGGTGCAACAGTTCATATTGAATAATATATTATATTTATATGCAAAAAAGATACAATTAAATTTATCCACTTCTAATCACCCTAATCCGAGTCCTATGTGTTCTCTAGCTTGTTTGGTGAGGATAAAAATATGTTGCACTGTAATGGTTTTGAGGTGCTCTAGATTGCAAGTAAGAATGTATTCTGAGGAAGCATTAGGTGATAGTCGTATTTCAGTATGTTTCTCAATTTATTTGAGTAACACTATTTTGAGGACAGTGGGCATCAATGCCCACACAAGAATAAGAGTATGCCAAAAATATGAATGCCGCAGTATTGTTGATTGAGTATTGGTATTGGATATGAATACACCCCCAATTTTGGTTTAGACATGCATTGTGCATTGTAGATATACAATCGCCCAATATTCTTTGTCATAGGCCTTACTTAAACCTTAAGTCAGTGAGGGCAGAACATACAAACAGTGGGTCAGTAGTAGGTTCAAATATATATATAAACTGAGGAAGTAAAATGAAAAAATGTAGATTTTACTACTAGTTTTCTGTCAATAAAGATTTTAGTTGTGAGTTTTTAAAAATGATGAGTGCACTTGCACTTTCCTCACTATAGTGTAGGTCTGCCATTATTTTTGGTATTAAGGGCAATTCTATTTGGATTCATATGCTTTGCTTGTATTGTGACTTTTTAGAGCACTAAATAAATCCACTTGTTTGTGTTGTGCATTCAAACGGTGGAACTATCTGTTACTTCCTATTAGGAATTTTCTAGTTCAGCTACTGCTCATTTTTTATTAAAATAAGATATGAAGCATGAGGATTATTAAAAAAAAAAAGTTTTTTAAATAAGATAAAAAGAAAAAGCCTTTAGAAATATAAATAAGTGTCCTGGTTCTTTTGGCAAAAGTTAAAATAGTTACTTTTGGAAACACTCTAAACATATAGAATCAACTATCACTGAGCTTTAACTTATTTGGCCCTAAATTGTACATTAATTAATTGATTTGTCATTGTGGCAAAAAACCATCTATTTACCAGCGAAAATTGAGTCCGTTTTTTTGTCTAATTGCTGAAGATTTCAGAAAGTTCAGCTTTCTGTAGTAGGTGGAAAAGGTTTGTCAAAAACAGTTCTAGATCTTGTTAAATCACTGACTGACATTGCATGTTGTGTTTCTAAATATGCAGAAATTTGAACTCAAGCAAAATACGTTCCTTCTTCAGCTAATTGGGAACCTGCCTGAAGATGAGCTCGAGAGATCAAACCTGGCAACAAAATTGAATGGATATGTAGCTGAGCTTTGCCCTCCAAATATCCAAAAGCAAATTGATTCAAAGATCAATGAGATTTTAAAAAAGGGTTGGCCGATTTTAAGGGAATTGTAATTGGCCTTTAAGGGAAGTTGCTCATGTTCATACTGTCATTCTGTGGCCATTGTGCTCAGTGTATGTATCTATAGGCTTTGTTCAAGAGCTTGAAATGTATCAGTTACACGGCTCGAAATACCAGAAAGAGAATTAGGCACATGGTTTTTGCGCGGTCCGAATATGATTATACTACTTGTAATTATTGTAACAGTGATTAAAGTCGAGTCCCACTCACCCCGCGAAGAAGAAACAATTTTTATTTGTGAGCTCTTATATTTCATTTCTAATTTGCCATATGATGACTACATTTGAGGAACTTGTAAACCCAGATTGCCAACTAATTACGTTTATTTTATACATGTTATATTTTTTATTTTATTTTTTGACAAATTCATACATGTTATATTCTTGTGAGTTCTAACGTTTTTTAATAAAGCAACAGCAAGTACTTGATGTTTTCTACTCCTTGAATATTTATGAAACCGCTTGAAAAAAAGTTTGTCTTGAATATTTTATGAAACCGCTTGAAAAAAAATTCAATATTTTATCTGTACAAATTCTTCATATATTTGTATGTGCGTAAATAAGAATTTAATTAGTATATTTTTTCAAACATACATTCCAATGATGCTTTGTAAACGCATAAGTTGTCATATTCATTAATTGGAGTAATAACACATCATTAGATGTATTCATGTATGTACATATACTAATTAAACTTCTTTTTGAAGGAAGGAAATGAAACTTCTTAAATAATACTTAAAATATATTGTGTTTTGTTTTGGATAAATCTATTGTAATCATTTTCAATTTACTACTAGTTTTTTTTAAAAAAAAATAAAAGCATTAAAGTTCAATGTTTTAATTTAAATTAAATGGAGAGAGCTTTTATCATTGAACTTTTTAAATGAGAGAACTTTTATCATTTATGGAGATATTTTAAAAATTAATCTGGAGAATTTAGTCATTTGAATTTGAATCACCTCACGTATATAATATGTGGTTCAATTTTTTTTATTTTTTTTTATGTATGTAGCCGAAGTTGCAAATACTACCTAACGTAATTAATATTACAAAATAGACAAAGATGCAAACACCACGTATTATCGTTAACATTACAATTTGGAGAGTGAGTGTTAGAGAGAGTGTTCAAAAGAGAGTGTTGCTAGCATTACTCTTTGAACATTATGTCACCAATTTTTTTTTGTCAACTAGCCTAGTGGCCAGAGAAATTCACCTTAAAGGTGAATAAGTGAGATGTCCGAGATTCGAACTTCATCCCCTGCATATATATGTATTATTCTTTACCAAGTGAGCTAAGGTCACAGCGACTATGTCACCAATATTATTATTTTTTTGTCTAGTAGTCTAATGGCTAAAGCTCACACAATTAATTGTAGAGAAGTGGGTTGTCCGAGTTCGAACTCTAACCTCTGCATAAATTATGCAACGTCCCTATCAACTGAGCTAACGTCATTGTGTCACCGATTTTTAAACATGCACACTTTATATATTTATTGTAAGGAAAAATAAATGAATCGATTATTACTAAGTTATTGGGGACAATTGAGATCACATGAGCTACATTCATCCTGAACCGCAAGATTCAAATAAAACGAACGATCCAGATAATCTCGATATCGCTCGACTCTATAAATAGCTAAATACTAAGCAGATTCGCAAGTTTACTCACTCGGTTTCATTACACAGTGACGGCTAAGATAGATTCCGATCGGAAGAGAAAGAAAACATCAATTTCGTCGGCGACGGCGGAAGAAGAAAACCGAAAGAAGAAGAAGAAAGAAGCGAAAATGTCTTCATCTCGTGGCGGCGCTGAGGTTAGGGCTTCACACATACTGATTAAACACGAAGGTTCTAGAAGAAAAGCTTCGTGGAAAGATCCAGAAGGTTACGTCATCAAGAACACTACTCGTGAAAGTGCCGTTGCTATTCTTACTTCGATGAAAGAGGATATCCTTTCTGGTAAGGCGAAGTTTGAGGATCTTGCTTCGAGGTATTCTGATTGTAGCTCTGCTAAACGTGGTGGCGATCTTGGTAAGGAAATTTCAGATTCTTCAAATTTGTTTCTATTAGTGTGTTTTTGAATTGGATTTTGAGGGAATCATGTTAACCCTAGGGTAGTTGAGTTAGTTTCTTTAGTTAATTGAGATTTTATTAGTAGTGAAATTGAAGAACTGAAAAGTAATTTAAATTGGTTGTTGCTAGAAAGATTTTCATAATTAGGAGCTTAGGAATGTTTTGTTTCTATGAAGCACAACACGGATGGACACCGACACTGATAAAAGATATGAAGGAAAAAAAAAACAAAAATTGAACGTAATCACATGTGTCAGTGTCAGAGGGATGTTTTAGTGTTGTCGAAATAGAAGCTAAAGCAGTGGTATAATGTCACTGCCATTGTTCGGTTATAAAATATTTGGTGCAAAATGTTGTCAACTTGTGGCATAGTTTGCACAAGTTGTTATTTTTCGTGATCCTCAATCAACTATATTGGTGTGGTTGTTATTTGAGGGACTCGTTTTTGCTTGGTGTAAAAAGAACTAAGAATTAAGAATTGAGGAACCTGGTTCATTTGAGTTATTGATGTTCGTTATAATTAACTAGAAAGTAATGGTTTGGATTTTATTCTGCCTAATAAAGAATAGGTACAAGATTATGATTGTCGTAACTCGTAAGGATCTTAATTTGGTTGGAATTGTGATGGTAGCTTATTTCTTGTGCATCCTATCAACCAACTTACAAATTTCTTGTCAAAGTAATTTGATCTTCTATACAAATTTGACCAATTTTAGGCGCAGGAGTGTTGCCTTTCCCCCAATGTTTCTTAAGCATCCCTTAAGTTTTTTGTTACTGTCTAAATAATCAAATTGAAGAATTTATTTTTGCAATCCTGAACATTACATTCTAGTTCCATCCTTCTACCAAGGGTAGCTAAATAATTCACATTTCATGTCATTGTGAATTCTAATAATTATTATAAATTGCAATGACTGAACAATATGTTGTGATGGAATATTTGTTGGACTTCTTGATGTTGCTGTGGTCTAATGTAAGCTAGCATTAGCTTTAGGCAAATACAATATTTTTGGAATGTGAATTAAAGATCTATAATTCAAACGTCCATCAATACAGGCTACACATCTGATCTTTCAATTTGCTCAAAACTGAAAATTTGGTTATGAAGATAAAAGTGTCTTCATGAAATCAAATTCCTAGACCTCCGATATGTTGTACCTTGAATTCATTTTACATAACCCTCCCAAATGAAAAGCTAGTAACATACACTCAACATATTATTTTCAACTTACTCTCTTCCAATGATTGATATTTAGATGAGTCCCACCAAATTTATTTGAGACCCATTTGAATTTTAATCAATACAAGGGACTGTGTTGAGAAGAGTGTTTAGATAATGTGTTGCTAGCAACCCTCTAACCCAAGGATTGATTACACATTCAACAATCATTGCTTTCATATAGAGTGAAATATATGCACAATATTTTTTAATAACAAATATTTTTTCAGTTGAACTAAAATGGTCACTTTCTTGGCTTTAGGTCCTTTTGGTCGTGGCCAGATGCAGAAGCCTTTTGAAGATGCAACTTATGCTCTTCAAGTTGGTGAAATTAGTGACATTGTGGATAGTGACAGTGGGTCCCACATAATCAAGAGAACAAATTGATTATTACACGGAGTAATCTTCCTTTTAGAGTGAACTGTAGCATTTAGAGATGATTGCTGTGATTGTTGTTCAGCTCAAAATCTGTTGATATATTGATAATTTAATCATGGCAGAGCCATGTGTTTTTTTGATGATACGTTGTTTTAACAAGAATTAAAAAACTGTATCTGTATGCTTGTAATTTTGAAAAACATTCATGGGATTTGTACTCTGTTGTTTTTGGCAGGATCCTGTCGTGAATTCTATCACTACCAATTATGGACACGTTACCTTGTTACCTATGATATGCATATAGTCTAATATTGTTTACCTGCGAAAACCACCACAAGCATCGTGCCTCCATGTAACTTGATAGATGGATGCATGTGGTGATTGGTTATGTTATTATATGAATGGTTGATGTGCAATATATATAACGAGATAGTTGTGATAAATCTTGTGAATGGCCGAGGTCTATGCTGAGTTATTTTAACAATAACTCACAATGTAAGCTTTTAAAGGTTTGTGAGTTACTTATGGATAGGAAATTGGGCATTGATTTATGTTAGAATGATGAGTTGTTGTGTAGGAGGATGTTAAAACTTGTATTGATATAGACTGATCCCTCTGTTTCAAATCTGTGGTGGTTTAAGCATTTTATTCTATTTTGTAAGAATGAGTTTAACCTGTGAGAAGCAAACATAAGATCCGGGATGGGATTATATTCAGAAGTCTTGAGAGGTGCTTTTATGTGAATACTTTTGACATAAATATTTGACTTATGTTGAGCGAAAAACACCGTTGAGTTAGTATGGTCACGCAAGTATACAGGAGCAAATCTAAGTCCCAAGGAATCAAGTGTCAAAATTCAAAGATGACAAATAATTCGATGTCTTGACGTAGTGTCGAATACATAACTACCCTGAACAACTATAAGGCATTACTGGACTAGTCGATCGAGATGTGAGAAAACATTCACACATGTTGTTTCTCAACGAGTACCAGAACATATACTCTTGGTCAATTACCGTGTGAGATTTGATCAACCGTATTATAACGTAGGGTTAAATATGTTTTTTAGTCTCTACAAAATCACGGTTTTTTAAGTTTAGTCTCTATAAAATTTTAATGGTAATTTTAGTCCTCCATAATATTGTAGTTCGTAAGCATAATTTCTATTTTGAAAACTTTTTACAAAATACTTACTTAAGGACCAAAAGTAAATAAAATTTTTGTAGGGGTTAAACTTAAAAGTTTGTAATTTTGTAGAAATTAAAAACATATTTAACCATATAAAATAGAATAGGGTGGCTATGACTCTTAGACCACCCCTCCCTCTGTCATTGTTAATACTCATTTTACGATTATTTTCAAAGAAATTTGAATATTAAGACTCCAAGATCATGTTAATTATTATGTCAGTATATTCTCGGTTGTCAGATTCAAACGAGGTATCCATTGCCGAATCACTTAAAAACGTGTTTTGATAGCTAGAATAAACACTTTTTTTTACAAAATAAATATTAATCCTTCGGTATGGAATATGGATGCATCTAATATTTATCCTACTCTTTTGTATTATTATTGTAAAATCTATTATTTTATAGTATGAGTGATCTACTTATTGGTTAACTCGTGCGAACAAACCGTCGTGTGCATGAACTACTTGAATATTAGTATCAAGCTAATATAAGTTCAAATACCTTACTTTTTCTAGCAACTTATATTGGCCGGCATGCATGAGAGGTATTACTCGTTCAACGACGTACTTATTATTATTATTATGAGACATGCTATTTACAACCAAAAAAATACTTACTTAAGGACAAACTCAAATTAAAAAGTATGGACAAGCTCATGCAATAATCGATGATTATAAAGGTTAGATAAATTTTTGATCAAGTATATGTGATTTACCTTGTTATCATTATAATATGAGAACTTAGAAACCAAGATTATATTAGTTCTATTATCAAATAACGTTAACTCACAAAGTTTTTTAATCTTGACGTCTAATAGCGTCTCCTTACCCCCTGAGGTCTTATGTTATATATTTTTTTTTTTGGTCTAGTATGTTATATTTATTTTATTAGCATTCTTTTTTTTTTTGTAATAAAATGGGAAGAGTCATGTATATTAGGGAAATACTAACGTGCATGACATATTTTGTCGTCGTTTGCACGATAAGTAGATAAAATCATTCGATATGGCTCTCTTGATATATATTTTTAAGCAAAATAACCCTTTTAATTAATAATGCACTTTTCCTAAAAGAAATCACAAATTACGGATCTTGGGACAGTGAATGGTGCATCTCCAAGTAATAAACTAAGTGTATTTTGTCTTGTTTAATACTACTAGTATTTATCTTCTTTTTTTATACTAAAGATGGTAGTATTTGTCTTATCTTATTTTATTACTATAACGTTTTAGAATTTGCATCATGATGAATACAAGTACTTTTTTTTGAGAGATGAATACAAGTACTTGTAGGCCGTTGTTGTGGAGTCTTTGGCATTTTGACATGTTTGTTTTTACAAAACAAATTGCATTTTATTCATTGTCGTGTGAGTCGTGCGGTAAAGGATGCCGTGCTACATAGCACCGCTCTATATATTATCGATGGTTTACGTAGATAGCGAAACCTAAGGAGAGAGTGAAAGAATGGACATGACAACATACTTGCTCTATGCAACAAGATATTAAGTCGCATAGAGTTTGACATTTTACATTTTACGTTTTGGTTTTTGTATATCATATAATTCATAAATAGAATTGGAAGGGCATTATTCTTATAGAGTACGTGCAGTGTTATAAAATTTAATGGTACAATTGTTTTAAACTATATTCTGTGCAAACCATTTTGGCCATTACTAATAGATTTATTTGATCTAAAAATTAACAATATACTTAAAATCACACCAGAATATAATCATAAAAAACTACGTTGTCCGACAGCAAAATTGTTGTTGGAATAACATTTCTCTATTGTTGGAAAATATTAAATTAGCAATGAAACCGTAAACGTCAAATTACGAAATTGATCATAAATAATACCTTAACAAAGGCGACAAAAGATTCAAAAGCTTGATTATTATATATTACACATTTTTTATGTTAGAAATTTTATTTTGAAGTGTACGTCTTTCATTATGGTAATAAGGTTGAAATGGTGTATTGACGATTTCTTTTTTTGTTTTAAAAAGTGTATTGACGAGTTCTAAAATATCATTTATCTTATTTTCTAGGTTCTAAAACATCTAAAGATCAATATATACTAGACATCAGTGCATTTGAATGGTTCATGATAAGAGGGACTATTATGACTTATAAACAAAGGAAATGGTCTGATGTCTACAACTCTTCATGAAATCTAGTTGAACCATTGTGATCCTATATTAAAGTTAGGTCCCCTCTTAACTTTCTTATAAATATATATCTTAAGACATGACAATAACTTTTTTTTGACAAAGAGATGACAATAACTTTTGGTAATTGCATTTATCGCATTTAAAATTGGGAAAAAAAGTGAGAAAATTATCCAATAGTCAACATATTTTAGAAGCATTTGAGAGCATCAAAACAATTTAAAAAATATACACAAAAAAAAAAATAGAAATATCTTTCTCTTGCTTTAGATATAATTTTTTAAATTCATGAAACTATTATATATGGTCCAATATTCATGACATTATAATATTATTCAGGAGTAGAAAAGAGGGCGTACATTGTAAGTGTAAAATAATTTTATACCGACATTCAATAACTGATTATTTGACAATTATTTTTGGTAAAAAGATTTAAATGACAATATAGTGAATTCTTGTTAGATAACATTGCAAAACAACTTTACACCATCACTCAATTTTCAATAAACACAATATTCGTATTATTTTTTGAGTTTAATGGTGGTGAGTTGATAGTCCAAAACAACTTTGCACACGCAACCAATCAAAACATTATAAACTACCACATAAATTAAAAATATTAATTGATATGATGATTTTAAATGTTTTGATTGGTTGTGTGTGCAAAATTGTTTTAAACTAACAATCTTACTTTTTTGTATTTTTAATATATTCTACCATGTAATATTACAGTGGTCATTCATTTTAGTCCATAAAACATTCAAAAGATTAATGTTCAGTGCCCGCTTGTTTGGAATATTTTTGAAAAAAAATACATTTTTTAAACAAAAAATCATTTTTTTATTTTTGTAGGGTTTGTTTCAAATTTTTAAAAAATCCATTTTACTAAAAAAAAAAAAAAAAAATTAAATAAAATAAAAAAAAATAACTAAAAAATTTT
>Ga0228710_1004310_pt1 | contig 22500 bp, 21 predicted proteins | sample MedpolnodulmetaG_FD_177995 | JGI IMG/M metagenome (GOLD analysis project Ga0228710, IMG submission 177995) | Root nodule microbial communities from Medicago polymorpha collected in Santa Monica, California, United States - pink nodules | ecosystem: Host-associated > Plants > Roots > Nodule...
GGTGCCGTGTCTCTTGTGATTCACGTAAGGTTGGGATCTCAAGGGGTTCTCGCTATGGGGACAGGATAAGCTCCGCAAGGGGGGCCCGCACGTCACTGAGGGAGTCCGATGTACCTTAGCTAGGAATTCATCGGTCATGTATGGGATTGTACTCGGGGTTACTCCATCCGATACACTTCGTAAAATGAACTCAGACAATAATGGTTGTTCAACGCTAACCTCTAACATAATGAATGAATATGACTACGTGCAATTACGATATGACCATGATTATGATATGTTGTTAGACATGTATAGGTTTATGCAAGTAGGACAAGCTATGAAGTTATACCGACGACGATCTTAGGTTTTCCCGATCGTCCGGTTTAGGATCATGTCATGAATAAGCATGTTAGTTCTTGATGCGTTTAGCGTATCTTGAGTTAGCGGTCCTAGGTTCCCTCGGCCGCCATGACACGTACATGTATATGACAAGACCCTCGATACAAGTTAAGATGAACCCTAAGACGGACCTAGTATACACAACCGTCTAGGTAAGCAAGCCCACACACGTATAATCAACCATCAGGTTGTATTGTAGACACGTGGTGACCATAGGTTTTCCCCGAGGTTACCTATAGCCTAGGATTAGGTAGAACTCACTGAGACATTATGTCTCTTCCCAATCCTTATTTGTTTCAGATCAGCAGGTTGGTTTAGCGGGATTCCGCAAGCTTGTAGCCGGATGGATATTTCAGCAAGTGCTCGTTCGTACCCGCTGCAAGATGTTATAGACTTTAAGGATGTATTTTCTATGCTTTGGACGAGTTTATGTTGTATTGTTGATTGTACGAACGCATGTTACTGTATGAATTATTCATTCGTAGATTTTATGTTGTAAATTTTAATGTATCCAGTACTAAAGATAATGCACATGCTAAACTTTCTAGATACGTTTAGTATGGGTATTACACCATTGTTATAGGAAACCGAATTTAGTTTCATGAAAGTTTAAATTTTCAATATAAGAAAAAACAAACTTTGTTTAAAAAATATTATTTTTAATTTTATTAAAAATGAGTAAATGTGAGTAATTTAGAAAGAGTATAATTAACAATTATACCCTTAAACTATCAAAATGACAATTAAATAAGAACAAAAAAATTGTATTCAAACAACATTTAAAAATAAACGGATGAAGTATAATCCAAAATATTTATAGCCAAATACGATAAAACAAGTATTTAATTAAGCACAACAGAAAAAACAAAAAGATGAATATACCCTTAGACAAAGTATAAAGGGGATACATCTGTTTAGTCAAAAATAAAAAGGGATACATCTATCTATATACTATATATAAAAAAGGATAGGGGATTTTGGACTAGTTTTTCCGTTATTCCAATTATATCTTTAAATAAATTTTCCTATATATTATATAATTTGTTATTTTGTTGTTCACTGAGAAAATAAATATAGTTTGTTGATTTGTTGAGTTTGTTATAATTTGAAAGTCATAAACATTTACACATACACACACACTATCTATACTATACATAAAGAATTCTTAAAAAAAACTATAAATAAAGAAAGTACATGAATTTGGGTTGAAGTTTTCTTTTCCAAGTTTACCCTTTATTTAACGTATTTTATTTACTATTTTATCCTTTTTATAATATACTTAAATTATTAATTAAAAAATAGTTAAATTCCATTAAAATAGGAACAATATCACTACAATAAGAACAATATTATCTATAACAATGTACAAAGAAAATAGAAGATTTTGGCTTAGATTATTTATTATTTGAATTTTACCCTTAAATAAATATTCCTATAATAATGATATATTGTTGATGTCAGTGAAAAAGATAAAATTTTATATTATATTTGTTATATTGTTGGTGTAATTTAACAAATTTTCCTCAAATAAAACTATATTGTTTATTCTTAAAAAACAAAAAAACTATATTGTTGATCTCATTGAAAAAGATAAATTTTATATTATATTTGCTATATTGTTAGTGTAATTTAAAAAGATAAACATGTTGTTACAGTTTGAATCACAAACATATGTACATATAATTTTAATCAAAATCAAATTAATTTCATAAATAATAATTTTTTTTGAACAAATCAAAATGAAATAAATTGCTCAAAGAAGGATAAATTCACTCCGCACAAGGTGTGCTAAAATGGTGAATCACCCAAAATCTGTTACAAAGACCAGACACCTATGAAAAGAGTGCCATCACCAAACCAAACAAAAGCAATTACATGCTACCCATACATAATAATGGATGGCGCCACCAGTCATGAAAATCGAAAGTTAAAGGAATAAAATTCGAAGATAACCATAAAAAGGAAGTCCGCTTCGCCTTGTCAAAAATATTATGAGGATCGATTTCCGCATTTTTGAAGACACGGTTGTTCCTATCCTTCCAAATTGTCCAAACTGAAGCAAGCCAAATAAGCTTTAGGTAAGAATATGAAGCTCCCGGCATGCCCGCCAACTGAGAAAATTGAAGATAAAGTTCTTTAATATGCCCAGGATAAACAAAAGATATTCCAAGCCAATGACATATTAAATACCAAACATTCCTAAATAGATCGCATTCAAGAAAAAGATGGTCCGTCGTCTCAATGTTACCACATCCACCAACACACATACTATCATTCGGTTCAAGAACATGACGCCGCACCAAATTTGATCTTGTCGGGACTCTATCTAGAAGAAGACGCCAAGCAAATATTGAGAATTTTGCCAGAACAAGCTTATGCCAGACATCGTTGTAGTCACTAGTAACCATCGGTTCATCAGCAGAAGTTAGAAATCGATATGTCCTGCGAATCGAGTAGCCATGTATAGGATCTAGCAATCATCTCCAATGATCTTGAACATTTTCCTGCAAAATAACGTTATTCAACAAAACATAGAGTTCCCTCACACTATCCTCCTCCCGCACCAACAAACGCCTCCTCCATCCCCAAGCATTACCTCCTTCTTCCCACCCCAATCTCGCCATGTCCTCCACCAAGCACTCCTTATGCACTGACAACTCATACAGACGACTGAACTGAAGCTTTAAAGGAGCCCCACCCTGCCAGTTGTCAGTCCAAAAGAATGTGTTTCTACCATTTCCAACCACCCGCTTAGTATTGTCATTAAACCCATTTTCATCCCCCATCCTAACCCCTTCCCTCACGTGACAGATCGTCCTCCACCATAAGGAAGCGTCCCTTCCCCCTTCCTTAATACGCCCTCCCTCTTCTCCACACCTAAAACACGGTACCACAATTCATCCTTCTCCTCTAATAACCTCCAACACCATTTTTCTGACAAAGATAAATTAAATTCCCCCAACCTCCGCATCCCCAGACCACCACAATTCACAGGTAAACAAATAGAGTCCCATTTAATCCAAGCATTTTTTTTAGAGACCTCACAACCCCCCCAATTTTTTTTTTTTTAAAAAAGAGATTCAATAGAGGAAATTATACCCTTGTAAAAAGAAAGAAAGTAAACCAGGAGAGAGGACAGGACAGACTTCAGAAGTACCAGGCGGCCACCAAACGATAGAAATTTATTATTCCACACAGACAGCCGAGCTCTAATTCGATCAACCACAAGCTTCCAAAAACTGAGTTTCCTACCACCACCATCAATAGGTAACCCCAAATACAAGAAAGGGATCGATCCAGTTCTACAATTTAAGACTGAAGCTGCTTCTGACAACCATGTCGGAGGGATGTTAACAACTGTCAGCATACTTTTGTAAAAGTTGACCTTCAAACCAGATACCTCTTCAAGTAAGAGCAACACAACATGAATCGAACGCACGTTTAGCCAACACGTTTCGCCAATAATAATGGTACCATCAACAAACTGAAGATGAGACAACTTGACTTCCCCTTGTCTTCCAACTCCATATGCTTGAAATAAATTATTTGTCACCAAAGCCTTCATCAGAACATTAAACCCTTCGGCCGCCAATAAAAAAAGAAATGGAGAAAGAGGATCACCTTGTCTTAGACCTCTTTCTATAGAAAATTCCTTCGTCGGACACCCATTAACAAGCACCGATATCGACGCCGTTCCCACACCTTCCTTTATCCATTTACGCCAAAGAGTTTGAAAATTCATGTTTTGCATCACCACATTCATAAAAAATAAATTGTTCAAAACTTACATACATTAGCTCAATAAAAAGAGAGAACATACGTGAACGTGCTCGTTTAAATGCTAGTATATATAAAAGCATTCCATACTATATATTTATACTATATATATAAAGAAAATAACATGTTTTGGCTATTTTGAGGTGACTTTTTCTCTTTCCAAAATTAGCCTTAACTTTCAAAACAACCACATATAACAAAGAAATAAGAGTAAATTCAAATATTAAAATGAAAGTGTAACAAACACGATATGAGTATATATGTCCAGTTTGTTTCATTTATCTTTTAAAACGTATAACAAACTATATGAATATATCTATACTTACTTTTTCACTAAACCAATTATACCCTTAAACAACTTTTTCAATAATAAAGATTCTTGTTGGTGTCATTAAAATATTAAGAATTTAGATTATAATTTTTAGTTATATTGTTCATGTTGGTAAGGACAATGCATAATATATGCAAGATCCGGGAATAAGATAATCACGGTTAGTTTGATTTGTTATAATTTAAAAACAACAAAACATTTTTTTTAACCTAAAAGTGGAGCAGCCAAAGCTACTACCACCAGAGATATATTAATGAAAACAAAGAGAAAGCAACAACAAAAAAGGATAAAAAGGAGGGGGACCAAACCAAAACCTCCTAAAGAAGGGGTAAATCTAAACATTGACCAACCTATTTTGTTCTCTACATAAAACTTTTGGATGAAGGGAGGGACCTGATTCCAGCAAGTCAGATGACTTAAAGATAAACCAAAGTTTACTAGGCCATTAGCGCACTGATTACCTTCCCTAAAGATGTGAGATACAAAGAAATTCATGGTACTAAGATGGTAAAAACAGTTGTTCCATCGATTACTTAGGCTCCAAGGAATCACTGACTTGTTCTTGAAGGCATTAACAACCAGAGAAGAATCCAATTCAAGCCAAAGGTTAGACCAATTATGAGCATCTACAATCTCTATAGCTCTCATTGCACCAGAGAGCTCAGCATGAAAAACATTGCCACAACCAGTGTTCTCAGCAAAACAAAGCATGAGGTCTGCATTTGAGTTTCTAAAAATTCCTCTACAAGCTGAGGTGTTTTTATTGGCTGAACCATCAATATTGCATTTGATCCAATAAGGCATAAGAGGGTTCCAGAAGACTTCTTTTATCTTTGGAGCTTTTGGAGGATGCAAAGTGATGTTAAACTTCTTTAGGAGAATAAAATCAAACATTGATATAGAAGTAGCAGTTGAGCAGTTTCCTGTAAGGTTAACACTTGAGACAATGGAGGAAATGGAGCTTTTCCATGGAATTTTTTCATTGTTGTATCTCAGCTGGTTCCTTGCATACCATATAACATTAATAGTAAAAACTAAAGCTGCACCGATAACCACCTTAAATTGTTTGTTGGAGAACATGTTAGCAAGCTTCCATATACCTTCTAAGGAATGAAAATTGAGTGGAGTATTTAAGGTAGAGGCAAGCCATTCCAAATATTTAGAGAGTAAGTGCAGTCAAAAAATAGGTGAAGTGATGATTCAACACATGACTGACAAAGGGAGCAGATTGAAGGTAGATTGCATCCTCTTTGTGCTAAATTCTCATTTGTAGGGAGCTTTCCCATCATAGTCTCCAAACAATAGTAGCCTTTGAAAGATGAATGTCTATTCCAAATGCATTTGGTCCAGGGTATCTTCAGATGGTAATGTTTCTTGAACTTGAAGGCTTCTTTCAAAGGAAGGTTTCCTAAAGTTGTTTGTACCCAAACCAACTTGTCTGCTTGATCAGAAAGTGGTATGATTACTTGTTGAACAAGGTTCTTGAGTAGTGGTATTTGAAGTTGCAAGATTGGAGGAATTAACCAATGTCTAACAACAATGTAATCTTAAACATATTGAGCAGAAGAGTTCATTATGGCCGAAGGAACTTGTAGGTTATCTGTAATAATGACTCCACACCAATTATCATGCCAAAATTGAATGTGTTGGCCATTACCAAGGAGCCAAGTAGTATTGTCAATGATGGTTTGATATTCATTTTTAATGCTACTCCATAAAGATGAAAAAATATGATGAGAAATGCAGGAACTTCTTCTAATCACTCTGATTCTTAACAAAAGGCCCCAACTTTCTTCAGATTGAAGCATATCCTAGAAGAATTTTAGGTTGGTAGCTTCATTAAGACAAATCAAAGATTTAATACTCAAGCTACCTTCATCAAATTCTGAACAATTTTTTTTCTTCCAAGAATCTGTGATCAATTTTCTCTTTTCAGTGTCCCCACTCCAAATGAAATTCTTGATCCACCTTTCGATGTCTTTTAAGATATAAATTGGCCAAGAGTAGAGAACCATGGTGTGTTGAAGCATGTTATGGATTACTGACTTCACCATTTAAATTCTACCAGCCATAGAAATAAGTGAGGCTTTCCGAGAGGCCAATTTTTCTTTGATCTTGTCTGCAATTGGTTGGAAGTGAATAACTTTTGGTCTACCTTTTAAAAATAGGAGCCCCTAGATTTCTTCAGATTGAAGCATACCCCAACAAAATTTTAGGTTGGTAGCTTCATTAAGACAAATCAAGGATTTAATGCTCAAGTCGCCTTCATCAAATTCTGAACAATTTTTTTTCCAAGAAACTGTGATCAATTTTCTCTTTTCAGTGTCCCCACTCCAAATGAAATTCTTGATCCACCTTTCAATGTCTTTTAAGATAGAAATTGGCCAAGAGTAGACAACCATGGTGTGTTGAAGCATGTTATTGATTACTGACTTCACATTTAAATTCTACCAGCCATATAAATAAGTGAGGCTTTCCGAGAGGCCAACTTTGCTTTGATGTTGTCTGCAATTGGTTGGAAGTGAATAACTTTTGGTCTACCTTTTAAAAATAAGAACCCCCAAATAGTTTAATGGCAAATAACCAATTTGAAAACCGAACATATTCATAATTGAATTAGTCCTGTCATTGCTAATTCCTCTAGAATAAATTGATGACTTGCTAGTGTTTATAATCTGGCCTGAACATTCAGCATAACTGGAAAAAGATCTTTGAGAGCCATTAAACTAGAGTTTTTACCTTTGTAAAAGAGCATGAGGTCATCTGCATAAAAACAGTGAGAAGGGACAAGCACATCTCTAGTTCCCACGATAAGAGAAACCTTTCCATCATCAAACTAACCTAGATATCCCTCTACTAAGGACCTCTTCTACAATACAAAAAAGAAGGGGAGACAATGGGTCACCTTCTCTAACTCCTCTATTGCAGTTAAAGTAACCATGCTGAGAGCCATTGATAGATATAGAAATCTTAGCTGATTGCAAAATAGCATGAATCCTTTTGTAGAAAGTATCATTAAAACCAAAACAGTTTAGAACTTTAAGAAGAAAATCCAATATTATAGTGTCAAAAGCCTTTGAAATGTCAATATTTAAAGCTAGGTTTCCTCCAAAACACTTCTTGTCAAGTAAATTGATTGCTTCAGAGGTGAGTGCAATGCAATCCTTTATGTTTCTTCTTTTTATAAAACCCCTTTACTCCTTGGAGATGATGTTAGGAAGGATCGTAGCAAGTCTGTCAGCCATAATTTTTGAGAGGACTTTCAATTTGAAATTAGCCAGAGCAATTGGTCTATGTTTGTCTATAGAGTCTGCATAAGGTGATTTAGGGATCAGAATTAGTGTATTTGCATTGAAGTTTGGGAGAATCCAACCAGTTGTAAAGAATTCAAGCACATCATTTTCCACATCTTTATGAACAATATCCATCTGGTCCAGGTGCTTCATCCCTATTGAGATCAAACTCTGTTATTGTTCTGCATCTAAAGTCACTTAGAATTTCTTATCAAAGTTCATATTTTAGAAATTCTAAAGTCTTAAGAGTCTGTATCTGATTTGTATTGTGAACGCCACTAATTGTATATCAAGTGTTCAAACTCAAACAAACTTCTTTGTAATTTTGTTTGATTAGAAGTCTCTTGCTTGTGTGCTTGAGCATTAGAAGTCTCTTGATTGTGTTCAGGAGCATATGAAATCTCTTGCAGTTGTGCTTGAGTAATTTGAAGTCTCTTGCTAGTTGTAGCATTGAGCAGTTGTAATTTGATATTACATTTTTAGTGAACTCTCCTTGGAAGTGCAAGGGGGACATGACTACTTCCGGTTTGTGGAAGGACCCTGTATAATTGCTTTGTGTCTTTCTTCTCTCTCTGTCTCTCTCTGTTTTTATCCGCTGCATTTAGATTCTGATTATCACTTCAAAAGCTAAACTCTATCTGCTTCTGATCAGTGACTTCAGAGAAAATGAAGAAAAAGTAAACACAATTCAACCCCCCTTCTTGTATTTTTCTCACCTTCAGAATGAATATTGCCAAAGACTTGTATATTCCAATCTTTCAGTTTATTCTTCAGATTCTTTAGTTTTGAGGTCAAAATGTGTTTAGGGCATCCCACCATATTCTCGTTCCAACAATCCGCAATAAAACTCATGCAATCTTTGTGTAACGTCCACATTTTGAGAAACTTAAAGCTAGATGAAAAGGTTAGGTTATCCGTTTTGAATTCTAAGAGGAGGGGGTAATGGTCATATCTATGTTTGATTAGGGAAGAGCAGGTGATTGAGGTGCAGTTATCTAACATAGACTGATTACATATTGCACGGTCTAATCTTCTTTTGACATGCCTTCAGCCACTCCTTCTATTGCCCCAGGTGTAAAGTACACCTTTAGTTGGCAGATGGAACAACTCAATATTGTCAGTCCATGCTTGAAAATATGCAATGGGAGGTCTAGCAGGGTTTAAGGCTCCAAAGTGTTCATGTGCACCTAAAATGGTGTTAATATCACCAATATAATACTAGGGTACATTAGGGTGAGATGTCTGCAGAGAGGTTAAGGTTTGCCACAGTAATTTCCTATGCATATTACTTATTGAAGCATAAATTGTAGTGAAGAAATACTCTTTATTATCAATGAGGGTTTTGAAAAGTAACCTGCTGGTCATCATTGTGTATAACAGTAGGGTTCATAAGAATGGAACAAATGCACCATAAGTTTGGTAGATAGTCTTGTCTGGTATTGAGAGCAAAAATCCTAAGGTTTAATCTGTGAAGCCAAGTAGCAGGGAAAGCATTATAACACATCCAAAGTTCAACTATGTGCCAATCTAGATGGGGAGTTGGCAATATCTCCTATGTTCCAGTAAATGATCTTCATCTAAAAGGCTTTTGCACACCAGTTTATTTTCCTAGTAGCATAGTTAATTTTCACAGTAGTTTTTAGTTTGGAGGCCTTACTCTTTGATTTAGTCACCAAGGTAAAAGCATTGTGATCTTTTGGATGCTCAGATTCTAAGTGTTGTAGCAGCCTTTGTTCAGCCTCTTCATTTTCAGCTATGTTAGCCCAAGACTGTTGCAGGAAAACCCTATTCTGCAATTCTGAATTCCTTCTGATTTCACTATCATCTTCTTGCTCAATATTAGTGTTAGTAGACTCATCATCTGTGTTCACACCTTGTTGTGTTTCATCAAAAAATTCAGTGTTTTGTGCACTTGACTCATCATCAGATTGAGTTCTGACTTGTGTAGCCTGCTTTCCACCATTGTTGTTAATGTTAGAAAGCTCATCATTCAATTCATTCTCAATGTCTTTCTCTTTCATAGCAGCTTTTAACATTTGAATTTGGTCATTATCCTTCTCCACAAGTACTGCAAACTTGTTATTATGGACCAATACCTCTTGAGCCTTCACTCCACTAGCTTCCCCCAGTTGAGGTGCATCACAAATAACATTAGATTTATTCAAGTTTCTTGTTTCCTCCACTATAATAGGTTTTTCAACATTCTTACCCTGTTCCTTAGCAACATACTTTTTAGACACATTCTCCTTCTTGTTAAGCTTACCACTTTCTTTGTTGGGATGCCCATCACCCTGCTCCATTTCCACTGTTCTATTCTTGCATATCTCACAGTAGTGACCAATTTTCTTATAGTGTGTACATAAATCAGGGACATTCTCATAATCAAGTTCAACAAAAAACGCAAAACATTTTCTTTCAACTAAGACTTTATACCTCAACGGTTGAGAGATATCCATATCTACTAAAACCCTAGCATATTGTCCAAAAGTGCTTTCAATCATAGGCTTAGAGGAAGCAATATCAGTGCAAATAGGGGTGACTACTCTACTTGCAATGGCAAATAAAATCTTGGAGCGCCAATATTATTGTGCTAGCCCACAGATTTGAACCCAAACTTGTGCTGAGGTACTGCTATGCGTTCTAGGGTTAAAATCACCTGACCAAGTGAATAATTTCAAAATACCAGGGTTTAAATTCCACAAGGGAATGGACCTGACCCTTTCCACATCCTCTAAACAAGTAAAATTAAATTCATGAAAGCCTTTTTCCAGTGAAGAAACACCCCACTTACTCATATTTTTCCATAAGATAGAGAATTTCTTGCGCAAGTCAAATACTGTAAGAGTTGTTGCACCTTTAGGCCAAATGATAATTGCATGTAGATTATACTTGCATATCTGCAATCATGCTTACTCCTCCTCAGGAATCATGATTGAGAGCCTATCACCCTTAGGGACTGGCTGGGGAAGCTGAGATGATGGTATGTCACACAAATTCGACACAACTTGTGCAAATGTTTTGTTTTGTTTTGTTTTATTTCCTAATATTGTTTCATCATCCTAGAGACATTTCTAAGGAGTAATCTGAGCTTTCTTGGTGTTTGTGGCTATGGAACCATTAGGGTTTGAATAAGTCAGGTTTTTGTTGGTAGGGTTTTGTTTAGGATCAGTTGAATCTTTGGAGTCTATAAGACAAGGCCAAGGTATTATGATGTTTTTCATGATGATCTGTTGAGAAATCGGTGGAACGGTGGTGGTTTTAGAGGTTCCCTACTAGGGAAGAAAGGTTAACAAGGTGGTGGTTGAACAATGTTTTTTTCACAAGAAAAATTGCCAGTTTGCTAGCATGTTGAAAAATCAAAAGCAACAAACATTTATATTTTTAGTTTTAGTCAAAATTAAAATTTCATAAAAAAAACACCATTCAAAATTTTCAAATGTTAACACAATAAAAAGAGCAGAAAAAAGGGGACATGAGTGCCCGTCTTTTCGCTAGTAAAAAAAAAAGAGCATGTTTTACCTTTTTTGAACTGACTTTTTCTCTTTCCAAAATTACCCTAAACTTTCAATATAAATAACACATATAAAAAATGAATAAAAGTAAATTTAAATATTTAAAAAATATAACAAACCGTTCATGAAAACATCACGATCAATAATGTAACAAACAATTCAAGAAAACATCACAGACAGTAACTAAGAATTAAAGTTACCCATTAACCGTGTTTTTTGTTACTATATAATAATTCTTTAAATAAAAGTGTTTTCTATATAATAATTCTTAAAAAAATAACGTGAGACTTTACAACAATGTGATCAAGAATTTTGCATACCTAGTAACATGACGAAACTATCTGTACTATATATAAAAAAATAGAAGATTCTAACTTGACTTTTCCATTATCTCAATTATACTGTTAAACAATTTTTTCTATAATAATGATTAATGTTGGCGTCATTAAAAAGATAAAAAATTTAGATTATATATTTTTTTAGTATTGTTGGTGTAATTGAAATGGATAAACATGATTTAGTTTTGTTTGTTATAATTTAAAAGCAACAAACATTTATATTTATACTTTTAATCAAAATTAAAATTTCATGAAAAATACCATTCATAATTTTCAAACATTAACGTAATAAAAAGAGGGGAAAGACGGACACATGAGTGCCCGTCTTTTCGCTAGTATATATAAAGGGAATACATAATTTTGGGGTGTCTTTTCACTTCAAATTATACCTTTAAATAATTTTGCCTATAAGAGTGCTATGTTGTTGGTATCATTCAAAAACATAAGAATTTCTATTATATTTGCTATATTGTCGGCGTCATTGAAAAAAGTAAATATATATTGCCACAATATGAAAGTGAAAAATATATATACCTCAAATTTTAATCAAAATCAAAATTGTATCAAAAAATTTGTTTATAATTTACTCGCATTAACACAATAAAAAGAACATTCCGTCTGAATGCTAGTACCTGAAATTTTAATCAAAATCAAATTTCATAACAAACATCGTTCATGATTTACAAATGTTTCAATATAAAGAGCGGAAATAAGGTAGTCTTTCCACTAGTAAAGTATAAAGGAGATACATAAAATTATTAAACTATCAATAAAAATGTTAGTTAAATCTCATTAAATAGGAACACTAAAAAATAATAGGAACAATATTGGACACTAAAATACATCTTATTTTGAACATATATAAAAAATAATGTGTTTTGTTGTAACATTTGTTTCTACAATTTTACCCTTCAATTAATTACTTTTTAAAATCTTATCGCTTCTTGCTAATAAAAATGGGAAGACGAGGATGTCAGTATCTGACGCTATTTTACATAAAATATATACTATTTTAAATTGGTTTTGAAAAGGGTTACTAACGTGCTCATCTTTCCATTTTGCAATTAACAAACCTGAAATTCAGCATTTTTAATCTATTCCTAATGTACTCAACCCTGCTAGAATCAGGAATCACATTCCACCAAGCAAAAGAATTTACATTCAACTAAAGGCCTATATTTGCTAAACTGCTTGCACAAGTGTTTCCCTCCTTTTATATATATATATATATACACACACACACATATAAAAGGCTGTTAATTTACATCCACCCCAAAACATTAAGGCGCAAGTTAACAACCTACATTCACTTGATTATTTATACTAATTTTTATAACTTTTGACAAATAATTTGCACCCACCTCACTAATTAACACTCACTTTCATCATTCAACATATTGTTTCCTTAAAAGTTTGTCTCACCTTATACTAAAAAAATATGTAATTTGTTTTTAAATCCAATGCATGATAAAAATAAAATGGAGTCACATTACAATTTTTTATTAAATCATGGTGTTCTTAAAATAAAAAAACTGGAGTTAGACTGCATTTTTTTTCCGTAAAATCAAGGTGTCATTAATCAAGTAGAAAAAAATAAAAAGCTTTAGTTGATATATTTTTTTTGTTTTTGCTACAAAAGCTTCTTGATTTTTTTTGCCACAAGTTTATTAAAAAAAAAAATAAAGCTTCACACTTTCGATAAAAAAAAATTATTAGTGTCTTTGACTATGTATGTAGGCTTCACAAATCAAAAGGATGTCCCGTGAGCTTAACTCAGTTGGTAAAGACAATGCATAATATATGCAATGTCCGAGGTTCGAACCCTGACCACCACCAAAAATCAAAAACGTGACACTACCAAAAAAAGATACATCACTACCAAAAAAAATCAAAAGCGTGAAAATAGGAAATGGTTACACGTGTTTTATTTTGTTTTAAATTGAATTGACAAAAATATCCTTTCATTTTAAGCGACATATAATAGTGGAGATTCCTATTTTTGGTAAAAAGCAAGTGAGTGTAGCTTGCTAACTTGCACCCATATATATATATATGAAAAACCAACAAGTTCATATTGTTAACCAGCTTCAAACAATTTTGCAACCTAAATTTCAAGGAACCAACTATATTGAATTAAAGGCAAGCAAAACAAACTTGGAATCAAATTCCAACCAAAAATTTCTCCAACCTCTATTATTAGCAATTTTAATTGCTAGCATTGCAGTTTAGAGTTCTGCAAAAAGAGTAGCACCAGGGCCTAAGTTTGAGCAAAACAACCAATACATATGCTTTCTTTATTCATGAAGATCCCACTAATTTCTGCTTGATCATGATTCTTTAGAGCAACACCATCAATGTTTGCTTTTATACAGTGGAGATTGGGAAGGGACCAAATTACTTCCTTGATGATAGGAGTTTTTCTTTTTTGGTTGGGTGGGGGTTTATATCAACCCTAAGAGCTTTCAAGGTGATGAATTCAGTTATGCTGATTACAGTTGCATGTCTTGTGTTATTTCCTAATAAAGAAACATCTGAGATGATGAGATTTATTGTTGATTTCCAATGAATGAATCTATCTTGAAATCTAGCTTGGTTTCTTCTATACCAAAATAACATTGATTAAATTAATGAGACAAGATTCGACGACCACCTTGCATTGCATTGAGGTGTCCAACTTCTAAAACAAATATGCTAGATATTTTCAATAGATGTGAATATATAATCCTAGTGTGTTATGATATGTGCTAGTTGAATATTTTTAGAGAATTTAAAATTGTGTGTAATTCAAATGCTACAGTTGAATTACCATGTTGACATTCAAATATATTATGATATCATACTAAATATAGATACATAATTATTACTTTTCTTTCGGTGATAATATGCAAAATGATTTCTAAACCTACACCAAAAATATTATATAGTATTAATTTCGTCAAAACAAAATCTTATACAACATTAAAGTAATAAAAACAAAAAATATTTCATTGAATATATTCATGACAATCAACGTCCATTTAATATGCATTTATGATAATAGGCATATCATTGACCTTGAATAATGAAGTAGTGCTACATTTCATAGAGAGTTCATAATGTTTACGGTTGATGAGAAACAAAATAATGTTCAAGGTTATGTGAGTGATATCTCAGTTGTTTTATATATAATTAAAATTTTGTTGTGATCTTGGTTTATAGCTGGAGTTAGAGCTAAACTTTGTCTCAAGTTCTCTCTTTAGTGTTATAATTATAACTCTTTGTTTTGTCTTCGAAGTGGTTTATAACTCTCTTTAATTCATTTACTTATTAAAAAAAGTATATCCACGTTTATGATAATCGTGACATCTCGATCATAATCAAAACAAAAATATAAAAAAAAGGGACTATAATAAAATTTAAAGAACAAAACTATTACGAAATTCTAAAAGACTAAAATACATTTAAAAACACCAAAATTGTTTTGCATTAATAGTTGATACAATTGATAAACATGATAGAGGCTAAATTATTTATTTATTCTGGACTAAATTCCTTTATTCTGCAAACACATCAAATTATTATTTTAAAATCTGATCATTGAATTTGGGAACGACACATTGGGCAGGGATATTGTGGATTGGTAATGGCACAGTTTATAATCCACTTAGCAACACATTGCTCATGGAAAACATGCATGCACTTGGTACGAACAATGTGTTGTTCTTCTGATCCACAGCAAAATTCCTCCAAACAAATTGCACATTCTTTCATTGAAGAACTAGTAGCAATATCTTCCAATTTGACCTTCTCCAGGATTGTACTAGATCCCTTTTGGCCAACCAATACATCCATCTTCAATTCTATCTCCTTCAAAGTTGACTCTGCTCATATCCCCAGCATTGTCACCGATAAGAAATAGAGTGTCTTCCAACGCTTCATCAGGAAGCACCGAGAAAGTGTTGCGTAACAAGGTATTGGACAAACTATCTGGATCCACGGATTCAAAATCGTCGTAATCACATAAGATGTTACGAGGAATGATGAAGGAATAATGATTGAATGAAGGGGAGTGAAAGGAGTGACGTTTAATGAGGAAACATTCATGTGGATAAAAAAATTGAGGGATGGTGTCAAATGATTCTTCAATGTGGATGAAATAGGGTTCACTGGAGGACGACATGGATGATATGAATGAGATTATGAGTGATTCTTTCGTAGGGTTAAAGAATTTGAAGAATGGTATAGATGGCAATTCTATTATATAGAGAAAAATATTTCAAGAGTCATGATTAGTCAAGGGGGAACACTGTTGATTTATTTTCTTTTGACTCATAGTACTCAATTATAGTAAAAATATAAATATGCGGAAGAGTGAAAACTTTTTTAACAACATTTGAATTGAAAATTGTTTTTTACCGACATATATGCAATAAAAATTAAACTCATTCAAATCTAAAATTCAAGCCAAAAAAAAATAAAAAAATAAATTCAAGCCATTTCGTCAAAAAAAAAAAGTGAATGCAAATGTTGAGTAACAATTCTAACAATTCAGTCCATCTGCTTTAGACCCGATCTATGAGAAAATTAGAAAGAAAATATTTAGTTTTTTAGAAAAATTAATATCATCTTTCAGAAGTAAATGAAACAACTTTTAGTCCTTATTCACATTTTGTATAGTTGATAAAAGAGAGATAGTGGAAATAAAGGAGAGTGAAATGAAGAGATTATTAAGTACTTTAGTATGAGATAAAATGAAAGAAAATTATGAAACAAAAGGAATACATGTATTAATAAAATAAATATATGACAAACCAACTAGTTCACATTGTTAACCAGCTTCAAAACAAACTCTATTATTAGCAATTATAATTGCTAGCATTGCAGTTTAGAGTTCTGCAAAAAGAGTAGCACCAGGGCCTAAGTTTGAGCAAAACAACCAATACATATGCTTTCTTTATTCATGAAGATCCCACTAATTTCTTCTTGATCATGATTCTTTACAGCATCACCATCAACGTTTGCTTTTATACAGTGGAGATTGAGAAGGGACCAGATTACTTCCTTGATGATAGGATTTTTTTTTTTGTTGGGTGGGGGTTTATTTCAGCACTAAGAGCTTTCAAGGTGATGAATTCAGTTATGCTGATAACAATTGCATGTCTTGTGTTATTTCCTAATATAGAAACATTTGAGATGATGAGATTTATTGTTGATTTCCAATGAATAAATCTATCTTGAAATCTAGCTTGGTTTCTTCTATACCAAAATAACATTGATTAAATTAATGAGACAAGATTCGACGAGCACCTTGCATTGAGGTGTCCAACTTCTTAAACAAATATGCTAGATATTTATGTGAATTGAAGAGTGGCATACCAAGGCCAAAGCTTAAAGCAAAAGCACATTCAAGAAATAGATGGAAGGTTGATTGAGCATAATTTTTACGCATTGAGCATAATTATTATTGCAGCAACTTTTTATTACACCATGAAGATTCAAAGGACAATAAACACAAGAATAAAGAGAACTTGCAGAAGCTTGGAGTACAAATTACTTAGCTAGTGTAGTACATTTAGGTCTTTTATGTAGTACACTTCATCGTAGATAGTACAGTTGAGAAATGTATATATACTCTCATTCAATCTAATGAATCATTTCTCAGTTTTTCATATTACTAATATGGTATCAGTTTTCTCTCTCTTCTTCATGAGAGAGTTAGTTACGATCCATGTTCCTTGCTTCCGCCATTGATGCTTCTTCACGAAACTTTCTCTTTTCTCGCTTTTCCATCATTTTCTGAAGAATTCTTCGTGATTCTTCTCTCTTTCTTCTTGATTCGTTCTCAATTTTACTTTGTGATTCTCCTTTTCTTCGCTTTTCCAACGAATTGATCTTTCTGCTTTTTTCTGGAATCCTCTGTTTTCAACTTCATCTTCTTCGTTGATTCTTTCTCTTCTTGCACCATGCCTCCTCGTGTTGCTCCTATCATTGTTCAACAACCTAACACTGATTCCATTTACTATGTTCATCCTAGTGAAGGACCTAATTCGGTTACCGTTACACCACTTCTTACCGGTTCTAACTACCTCGCATGAAGTCGCTCCATGAAGCGTGCTCTTGGCACGAAGAACAAATTTTCCTTCATTGATAGATCTGTTCCCATTCCTCCTATGGATGATTTGAACTGGAATGCATGGGAACGTTGTAATAACCTCATTTACTCTTGGATTTTGAATTCTGTTTCACCTCAAATTCCTCAAACCATTTTATTTCATGAATACGCCATTGATGTTTGGATTAAGCTGCAAGAATGTTTTTCTAAGGTGGATCGCATTCGTGTTGCTTCTCTTCGTTTTTCTATCAACAATTTGAAACAAGGTGAAAATCTGTGCTTGATTACTTCATAGAGATGAAGTCTCTTTGGGAGGAGCTTAATTCTCACCGTCTTATGCCTCTGTGTACATGTCCTTACCCATGTCGTTGTGAATCAATGCGCGCTGCTCGCAATTTCAGAATGGAAGATCAAGTGATTCAGATCCTTACTGGTTTGAATGACACTTTTTTAGTTGTCAAAACTCAAGTTCTTCTTATGGATCGTCTCCCTTCCATAAACAAAGTGTATTATATGGTGATTCAAGAAGAGAATAACAATGCTGCACCTACTCCTCATGTTTCTATTGAATATTCTAGCATCGTTGTTAATGCTTCAGATACAAGAAAGCCATTTGTACGTGGTAAACCCTCTTTTGGTGCTTCTCAGACCAAGAATAACTCTAGGTATTGCACCTTTTGTCATAGGAATAATCACACTGTGGAGTATTTCTATCAATAGCATGGTTATCCTACTGCTAATAAGAATCTTCATTCTTCTAATGTTGTTGCTTCTGAGAATGCTATGGATTCTCATGCCTCTAGTTAAGGTTCTTATACTATTTCCAAGTCTGGTTTAACTAAAGAGCAGTATGTTCACCTTGTATCCTTGCTTCAACAATCTTCTTTGGTGCCCTTAGCATCTGTTTCCAACCCGGCTAGCACCAATCACATTGCTTCTTTCCCTACCTCTATTCATTTTCATTCAGGTATCAATACTGTTATCTCTTGCTCTTTACATGTTCAAACCAATCACTGGCTCATTGATTCTGAAGCAAATGAACACATATGTTCCTCTTTGCATTTACTTCATTCATATTATAAGATTAAGCCTCTTATTGTTACCTTACCTAATGGTTCATCTGTGCTTGTTCATTATGCTAGTACTTTTGTTTTTTCACCTCATTTTCATATTTCACATGTTTTGTATTCCCCATCATTCAAAGTTAACCTCATATCTGTTTCTAAAATTTGTCAATATCTCTATTATCATATCAACTTTTTTCCTGATAAGTGTGTGATACAAGATGTGAAAACACATAAGATGATTGGTTTGGGTAATCTTTGTGATGGCATTTATAGATTGCTTTCCTCTACTCCTGCTTCACCTCTTCAGGCTCATTGTGTTTCTTCTATTTTAATCCTTGTAATCAGATTCCTTTACATTAGTTTCTTCACATTCTACTTTTTCTACTATTCCCTCATCTGCAATCTAGCACTTTAAATTGGGGCATCTGTCCAATCAAAGGTTGTCCATGATGCATAACATGTACTCTTGTGTTTCAGTTGATAATAAAGCTACTTGTGACATTTGTCATTATGCTAAGCAAAGAAAATTGCCTTATACTTTGAGTAATTTTGTAGCTTCTTCTAAATTTGAATTGTTACACTTTGATATTTAGGGTCCCCTTTCTCAAGCTTTTGTGCATGGGTCATTCTAGTAAATTTTTATGGGTCATTCTACTCAAAACAAAATCAGAAGTTTCTTGTAATGTCAAAATTTTTATTAAACTCATTGATACTCATTATCACATCACCCCTAAGTTCATTAGATCTGACAATGGTCCTGAGTTCCTTATCCATGAGTTTTATGCTTCTAAAGGTATTAAACACCAAAGGTCTTGTGTTGAAACCCCTCAACAAAATGGTAGAGTTGAGAGAAAGCACCAACACATCCTTAATGTTGCTAGAGCTTTATTGTTTCAATTTAAACTTCCTAAACGTTTTTGGTCTTATGCTGTGTTACATGCTACTTTCCTCTTCTAAAAAATAAGTCTCCCAATCAAATTTTGTATGATACTCTACCTGATAACAACTCTTCCAAAGTGTTTGGTTGCTTATGTTATGCTTCCACTCTTATAGCTCATAGGTCAAAATTACAATCTTGAGCAAGAAAGTCGGTTTTCTTGGGATACAAGTTAGGTTCTAAAGGTCATGTTCTTTTTGACCTTGGTACTAGAGAATTTTTTCTTTCTAGAAATGTTATTTTCCATGAACTCATTTTACCTTATGTTTCATCCACTCATTCCATTACCTCAAATTGGCATTACCATCCTTCATCTCAGTTACCGGTTATTGATGCTACTGAGTATATCTACACTTCATCTCCACCACCTAATTCACCACCAACCCTACTGATCAGTCCATTCATATCTCTCCTCCACCTTTTCCATCTCCATCACCTCCTCTTAGGGTTTCTGCTAGAAATAAAAAGGTTCCTTCCTACCTGCAAGATTATATTTGTCCTTTTTCACATAATTTTGCTTCTCATGTTAATAAAATCACTAGTTGCTATCCTTTATCCAATTTTATATCTCACACAAATTTACCTAACTCCCTAACACATTTTTGTTATCTCTCTTGTTTCTCAAAATGAACCCAAATCATATGTTGAGGCTATCAAATCTGATTGTTGGAAACAAGCTATGCAACTTGAACTTAATGCTCTTGATCAGACTAGTACTTGGATTGTAGTGGATGTTCCTTCACATGTCAAACCTATAGGGTGCAAATGGGTTTACATGATCAAGTACAATGCTGAGTGATCCATAGAGAGGTATAAAGCACGTTTAGTGGCCAAAGGGTACAATCAAATTGAAGGCTTAGATTACTTTGACACTTTCTCACCAGTTGCAAAATTTACTACTGTCAGGCTTGTGGTTTCTTTAGCATCTATCAATCATTAGTTTTTGCATCAACTAGATGTAAATAAAGCATTTTTACATGGTGATCTTCAAGAAGATGTGTACATGAAGCTTCCACCAAGTGTATCTACATCTAAGCCAAATCAAGTCTGTAAACTGTCAAAGTCTTTGTATGGTCTCAAGCAAGCTAGCCGGAAGTGGTATGAGAAGCTCACCAATCTCCTTCTTACTAATGGTTACAAACAAGCGGCATCTGATGCTTCATTGTTCATTAAATCCACTACTGAGACTTTTACTGTGCTTTTGGTTTATGTTGATGATATCATTCTTGTTGGAAATTTAATTTCTGAATTTACTCTCATCAAGAATGTTTTGCATCAAGCCTTCAAAATCAAAGATCTTGGCACCCTAAAATACTTCTTAGGGCTTGAAGTGGCTCATTCACATAGTGGTCTTTCTCTTTGTCAAAGGAAATATTGTTTGGATCTTCTGCATGATTCAAGACTTCTTGGTGCTAAGCCTGTCTCTACACCATCTGATCCTTCAATCAAGCTTCACAATGATACTTCTCCTCTCTTCATTGACATTTCAGCATATAGAAGATTAATTAGAAGATTAATCTACTTGAACACAACCAGACCACACATCACTTTTATAACTCAATTCAGACAGGTTTGATTCGACTCGACTCATTTCTAGCCCTACCCTCACCAAATCTACCCATCTCTTTGTAAGGATTTCTCCCTTTATTAATGAAATTCCTGTTTATGTAAAAAAAAGAAAGATCCTAGTGTACAATTTTTAAAAAAAAAAATAAAAATGATCCTAGTGTGTTATGATATGAGATATTTGAATATTTTTAGAGAATTTAAAATTGTGTGTGATTCAATTGTAGCAATTGAATTACCATGTTGGCATTCAAATATCATGATATCATACTATATATAGATGCTGAACTATTTACTTTTGTTTCGGTGGTAATATGTAATAATTACTAAACCTCGACCAAAAATATTATACAATATTAATTCAGTCAAAACAAAATCTTTTACAACATTAAAATAAGAAAAACAAAAAATATTTGATTGAATATATTCCTGACAATCATCGTTCAATTAATATGCATTTATGATAATAGGCATAACATTGACCTTGAATAATGAAGGAGTGCTACACTTCATACCGTTCAGAAAGAATTGACCTAATTTGGCTAGCCCCTTCATGATGTGGGTGATATCTCAGTTGTTTTAGATAGTATTAAATATATTATCGTGATCTTGGTTGATAGCTAGAGTTAGAGCTAAACATTGTCTCCATATAACTCTTTAGTGTTCTAACTCTTTGTTTTGTCTTCAAAGTGGTTCACACTATGTTATGATGGGATTGAGTATCCCTTAGCTTTTACACTCTTTAATTCAATTGATTATTAAGAAAAATATACACATTTATGATAATCGTGACCTCTCATAATCAAAACAAAAATATAAAAAAAAGTGACTATAATAAAATTTCAAGAACAAAATTATTACGAGTTCTGAAGACAAAAATATTCAAAAAACACCAAAATTGTTTTGCATTAGTAGATGATACAATTGATAAACATGATACAAGCTAAATTATTATTCTGGACTGAATTCCTTTATTCAGCAAACACGTCAAATTCTATTATTCTGCAAACACATCAAATTATTATTTTGGACTAAATTCCTTTATTCTGCAAACACATCAAATTATTATTTTAAAATCTGATCATTGAATATGGGAACGACACATTGGGCAGGGATATTGTGGATTGGTAATGTCACAGTGCATAATCCACTTAGTAACACATTGCTCATGGAAAACATGCATGCACTTGGTACGAACAATGTGTTG
>Ga0228710_1004311_pt1 | contig 22497 bp, 9 predicted proteins | sample MedpolnodulmetaG_FD_177995 | JGI IMG/M metagenome (GOLD analysis project Ga0228710, IMG submission 177995) | Root nodule microbial communities from Medicago polymorpha collected in Santa Monica, California, United States - pink nodules | ecosystem: Host-associated > Plants > Roots > Nodule...
TTTAACTCACTTATCTCTCTTTAAAGATGTTCTTTTTCTTTAATAACTTTTTCTAGGCATTGACACGGATCTTGAAGATTGGTAAATTCTAAAAACTTTGTTAGGATTTTGTTTGGTGTTTGAGTAAAGCTGGAAGAAGACTTGTGGGGTGTTACTGGGTCATTTTCAAACACCTATCCATGCGGTTCATGAATTTTTGTCATTTCATAAAGCTTGAAGAAGACTTGGCATTAAGATTTTCCACTTGCTCAATAGATTTTGTTTTCGAGAAGTTAGAGTTATTTTTGTTTTGGAAAACTGACTTTTCTTCCATAATGTGAAACTAATATTCTGAAATCTTTAATATTATCTTAAGAAAAAATAATGAGCTCTAAAAAAATTAAAACAATTCCATCATGCAGTCATTTTTTAATGAGGCACCTCAACAATTATTAATATATCATTCCCCTGTGCGGTTGCTCCTTTCCTTACGTCAATGTTTATTTAATTATTTTGAAACCTTTATAGTAATCATGTTGTCCTTGTCCTAATCTGCTATTCTTTTGAAGGCATCTCTATATGGCATAATCATCTCTAGAAGACTGTTTTAAATTGTATTGGGAGATTTTTTATATAATTTTTTATAATTGGCAGTATTTTTTATATATATTTGTTTATATAATACTAAGTTAATAATACCTGTAAAGTGTAAATATCCATATAAAAATTTCTCCATGAAATGTATGTACATATAATATAATATATGGTGTGAATTATAAGATGACTGTTACTGTTAGAATTTTTTTCTTCTAAATCAGTTCACAGTTATTAAATTTAACTCAAAATTTCATCAAAATATGCTTGGTAAATATGCTTAGAAAAAGTGTTCAAAACAAGGCCAAGCACTATGTTGACATTTCATGAAGATTCTATAATGGTCATTTTCCATCAAGAATATATAATTCCCAGAGGGACGTTGCATAGCCAATAAACAAATACGGTGATGCTGTTGCCAATCGATAGCTGCACCTCAATAATCTAAGCCTAACATAATAGGTTCAAATTATAATTAAGCTTTAGTTTTTGAGTGTTGAAATTGAAAAAACCAATAATTAATAATAACTCCAAACGAATAATCTGGAGAATATTGTGCAAACCGTGGTTAAGGCAATAGCAAGATACCATTACCACCATTTCACCATCAACTCCAATTCAAAACCATTGTTTCTTGATTACTTTGCAATAAGATTCACATCTTCAATTAAATATTTTCTGAAGTGAGCTTTGATTAGGACATGTCTTGTGTTTAACATCTTCCTTCTGTTTCTTGTTTATGTGTATTTGTTTTGTTCAATTTTGTGATCCTCACATGAATGTTTCAATCTTCCAAAACCCACTTCTGATTTCAACAGGGCTTGTAAAAAATTAGACCTTTTTTTGTGGGTCATCTTTCTGTCTTCTACCCAAGATTTTATAAGGTATTAGGCACTGAAAAGTAGTTATCTTTTTTGTTTTTGTAAGTGAAGATAAATATTAGTATGGGAACAAATAGCCAGGAGCATGAAATTTCAGAAGCAGGATCTGAGGTAAAGTTGTCACAATTCAAAGCTATATTCAGTTAAAGTTTGCCCTTATGTGTTTTTTTTTCCAACCTCTAAAGCTTCAATAATTCATAAGTTTACATACACTTTAATCTTATGTTAGGTAACATATCCGGAGATTGTAGAAAATGAAGTCAAGGACATCAAGAAAGGCGCAACACATAAAATAATTGCAGAAAGTTGCAAATCAAACAGCATGGTCTTAAAGGTAACTATGATATTCCAACTTTTACTTTGTTTGTTGGTTGAGATTGTGTTATTGTACCAATGAATTGAAGCTGAAAAAATGGTGTGAATTGTATCAAAACAGAAAGGACATGCAATGATTCCAGCTCACATCATAGCTGAAGCGATATCAACTATCCGCGAATTCGATATTAGATGGTCAGGTCCAATCACACCAAAAGAAATGGAATATGTTGAACAGTATGTTCTAGCAAAGTATCCAGAATATTCAAGGTTGATTGAAGGAGATGGAAATGGGATAGACATGTCAACCTTTATCATCAATGAAGAACCTTTAGATGAAAAGGGAAAGTCACCAAGAGGGACTCCTAGTCCTAGGGATTCTTCTTCATATACATTTGGTAGTAGTCTACCTGAGTCTGATAGGGCCAAGATTCAACTAGAGCAATCAAGGTTACTTGATATTCTCAACAAGAAATCCTCATTTACTGGAAGTTTCATATCGATCCCGGAAATCCAAGCTCAAAATAAGGTTTTGAAGCATTACGGTTTGACAGATGATGAATACCTTGTTCTCTTCACTCCAAGCTACAAGGATGCTATGATGTTGGTAGGAGAAAGTTACCCTTTTATTAAGGGAAACTACTACATGACCATTCTTGATCAAGAAGAAGATTTTATAAAGGAATTTGCTTGTTTTAAGGAGTCAAAGGTTATCCTTGCACCAAAGACTTGGTTGGACTTGAGGATTAAAGGGTCTCAGTTAAGTCAAAACTTTAGGAGGAGGTGTAAGATCAGTCCAAAAGGCTTATTCTCTTATCCAGCAGATGCTAGTGGAACAATGCATTGGATCTCAGAGGCTCACAGGAACAATTGGCATGTGCTGCTTGATGCCTCTGCTTATGTAGTTGGAAAGGATCGGCTACATCTCGCACTTCACCGCCCTGATTTTGTGATCTGTAGTCTTGATAACAACACTCATTCTAGTAACACTAATTCCAATCCTTCAAGAATCACTTGCCTTTTAGTCAGAAAGGAATCCTTTGAGACATCAGCTGCTTCATCTCAGGTAGTTGAATGAATGTTAATTGGATGACACAGCTGAAGTTTGAACTGCAAAAAGGAGATGTGAATTTCCCTGTCGTACTTTGTAGAATGAATAAATTAGCACGTATAAATAGAATACCGCTTATTAGTTACTGGTTTGGATGCATATGTATGCCAAAATCATCTGGGTTGTTTGTATTTTTATGTTTAATTAATTGAGGTATTGGTTTGTCTATTTTAACTAAACCCCATTTTTTCTTATCAGTTAAATGGTTTTCAAGACTTTTTATTTTATGTCTTACTGTAAACATCATAGTGCAACTTGGAATGTACCAAAATGCAATTTATCTTTTGGTATGCTCTTTTGTTTTATACTTAATGTGTAGCAATCAAATCAAGCTCTTAGATTCTCATATGGAGATAAAGTTGTCCCTTTTGCATATACCAGCCATTGTGATTTATCAGCAAGATACAAAAATACAAATCCAAGTGGTCAAGTAAGTACAAATCTTAGTTAACTGAGTGGTGCCACGTTATTTTGTGCTGGCATCTTGATTCTAAAACGTGCAGACCAAGACAACAATGTTGTCCATGAAGCTGTTTAATCGAATGCTAAAATTTGTTGAAGCTAAGAGTTAATCGAATACTAAAACGGAAATAAAACTAGATTCAATATCCATTCTAATAAGATCTTTGTCTCATTTTCAAAATGAAATCAGATTTTATTCGAATTCTAAGACTAGAAGTGCTATTACTATCTATAACTTCAACCTCAATCTCACTACAGAAAATAAAAACGGTGGTACAACAACTATGGCACTCTACAAAGACATATGCCATCAAATTACAAACTAAACTAGGATGCTTAGCTTACTAAATGTCAAATCATGCAACTATGATAGCAATAATTTTATATATTGTACAAAACAACACATAAGGAATATATCATATCTCATTTTGCCCGAGCAATCAATAACTCCTTCTTCCATCACCCTCGGTGATCACGTCCTTGAATGAACCATTACTAGGAATCATTGGCAATACATGTTCTTGATGAGGTACAATAACATCAAGAAGATAAGGACCGGGAGTGTCCAACATTTTCTGAATGGCTTCTCTAAGCTCTTCCTTCTTGGCCACACGAGCAGCCGGTATTCCACAAGCATCAGCAAATCCAAGCATGTTAGGGAAAATCTCATCCTCCTTAGAAGGGTCGCCAAGATATGTATGAGCTCTATTTGCCTTGTAGAATCTATCCTCCCATTGAACAACCATACCCAAATGTTGATTATTCAACAAGAGGATCTTAACCGGAAGATTCTCTACTCTTATAGTCGCCAACTCTTGAACGTTCATCATAAAACTACCATCCCCGTCAATATCAACGACAATTGCATCAGGGTTAGCAACAGCAGCACCAATAGCAGCAGGTAATCCAAAGCCCATAGCACCAAGTCCACCAGAAGTTAACCACTGCCTAGGTCTCTTATACTTGTAAAACTGAGCAGACCACATTTGATGCTGTCCAACACCAGTACTAACAATAGCATCACCATTCGTCAATTCATCAAGCACCTGAATAGCATACTGAGGCGAAATTGCATCCTCGAATGTCTTAAAACCAAGAGGAAATTTCAACTTCTGCACATTCAACTCCTGCCTCCATGCCTCAAAATCAAGTTTCCCTTTGATTCCTTTACTCTCCAAAACTCTATTAAGACCTTCCAACGCCACCTTCATATCGGCACAAATCGACACATGTGGAATCTTATTCTTCCCAATCTCAGCTGAATCAATATCTATATGAACAATCTTAGCTCTACTAGCAAAAGCTTCTAACTTTCCAGTAACTCTATCATCAAACCTAACCCCAAAAGCAAGCAACAGATCACTATTATCAACAGCATAATTAGCATAAACAGTTCCATGCATACCCAACATTGAAAGAGAATGTTCACCTCCAATAGGGTAACTACCTAGTCCCATCAAAGTACTAGCAACAGGAACACCAGTTAACTCCACAAACCGCTTCAATTCATCACTAGAATTCAAACAACCACCGCCAACATATAAAACAGGCTTTTTAGATTCTAACAACAACCTCAAAACCTGCTCTAACTGAGCCTCACCAGGAATCTTAGGTAACCTGGATAAATACCCAGTTAGCTTAATGGGCTCGGACCAATTCGGAACAGCGAGTTGTTGTTGAACATCTTTGGGTACATCAATGAGAACCGGGCCGGGGCGGCCGGAAGTTGCAAGGAAAAACGCTTCTTTGACGACCCTGGGAATATCTTCAACATCAAGAATGAGATAGTTATGCTTTGTGATAGATCTCGTTACTTCAACTATTGGTGTTTCTTGAAAAGCATCAGTTCCGATCATTCTCCGGGGAACTTGACCGGTAATAGCGATGAGAGGGACGCTATCCATCAAAGCGTCAGCAAGGCCGCTGACTAAGTTGGTGGCACCAGGACCAGAGGTGGCGATACAAACGCCGGGAAGACCGGATGAGCGAGCGTAACCTTCGGCGGCGAAGACTCCGCCTTGTTCGTGACGGGGGAGAATGTTACGGATGGTTTTGGAACGGGTGAGAGCTTGGTGGATCTCCATGGAAGCGCCGCCAGGGTAAGCGAAGACGTTGGTAACGCCTTCGCGTTCTAAGGCTTCAACGAGAATGTCGGAGCCTTTTCGGGGTTGAGTGGAGGAGAAACGAGAGATGAATGGCTCGTCGTCGGTGGTGGTGGTGGTGGTGGAAGGTGGTGCGGTGGAGGGTTTGAGGGAGCATGAGATTCCGATACGAGAGTGAGTGGTTTTTGGTTTGTTGAGGACAGGAGAGAGAGGGAATGTGAGTGTGGTGGTGCGTTTAGGGAAAGGGGGGTGTGAAAAGAAAGGAGATCTGGAAGGAGTAGTGGTCGTGGTGGCTGCCATGGTTGAAGTGAAGGCAGAGTGTGAGAGTTTGCAAGTGTGATGATACGAATGTTGTTGTTCAGGGGGTCTTTTTCTTGTCTGGTCTTGTTTTAAGATTGTTTTTGTGAGACTCAGAAATGTTTTGTTTGTTTTTTACTTTCTTGCCCTTTGGTTGTTGTGTGGCGTGTATGTATCTCCCCGCGTAGGTTAAAATATTGTAGTACTTGTATATTCTTTTTTCTTTTTTAGAATTAAAAGAAAAATCTAAAATGACAAAGAAAAATTAAATATATACTATGTTTTAATGCTTTTTTTTGTTGCCGGGGTTCAAACCCCGAAACTTGCATATATTATGCATTGTCCAATACCAATTGAGCTAAGCTTACGAAGACATACTATGTTTTAATCTATAAAAAAAAAACATTTTCCCTATTTTACAATGAGTGATTTTTTATCAAGTAAAGTAAAACTAACCGGTAAAAACTAGTCATCCCAAACGATACTAAATAGTCATACAACAAATGGGGCACATCTGCAGTACGAGCATGCAACCGGATTGAAAGAAAAAAAAAGTGAACACACAACAAATCCAGACATAGCACCAACACCATCAAACTCTAGATGAAAACAAACCTAAAACGTGATGAAAATTGTTGTTACACATTTGGTTAGGCTAAAATACACATGTAAAAGACGAAAATGTCTCTCAGTAGTTAACTGTCGAGGAAAAATAAAACCGGCTACAGTTAACTACCGAGGAAAACTTCGGCAGTTAACTGCCAATGCGTGCTGAAAATAAACAGAAACAAAAACTCAGCTTTCATTCCAGTGTCAAACACCAAAACTTCTCCAATTCCATCAATTCGTTTTTTGAGCAAAATCAAGTGAATCATCTCCATTTAATCACAAGTACCTTGACTCTCATAATAAATCAGCAAGTTGGTAGGCTTCATCGAGCACATGCACATTGATACAGATGAGTTCAATCACATACATTCTCAATACGAATGGTCCTCATAATCCCTCCACAAATAACATGCAAATTTGAATCATGAACCTATCACGGTTTAGGTATAGGGGATACAAAATCATTTGGAGGATGACGCCAACGAATGATAGTATGAGTCCTCTCTACTTCATGAAGGCACAACATTTTTTTCTTTTAAGAAATCTAATAGTTAAAAATTCATCTTTAAGGTGAATAAGTGGAGTGTTCGAGATTCAAACTTCAACCTCTACGTATATTATGGAATATTCTTCGAACAACTAAGCTAAATTCACGGAAATGACACGACATTAAACTTATTACACACTAGTTATATCCACTATGCGAAAATTCAGATGCCTTTCCTTAAGATTACTATTATGAGACTGCCAATGTTTTATTTGTTCATTTACTTTCTTTACATTGCAACGTTTGTTATTGTGAGGGTATAACAATAATTGTAGGAGCTGAGGTCTCATTTGTGGCTAAAGATAGTAAAATGGATGATTTGGGTTCTGATGGTTGAGTAAAAATAATTTCATTAATTCTTTAAAAAGGTCAAATCTAATTCATCAATAATATAAAGTTAAATAAGTTTTTTGTCCCTAAAAATTTAGTGAATTTTGATTTTAGTCCATAAAAAATAAAATGGAATATTTTCACTCTTCAAAAAATTTATGTTTTGCTTTTGGTACCTGATGGGCATATTTTTAACATTTTATGAACATGATATGGACATATAAGGGTTGAACATTCTGTAAGAAAAAAAATATAGGGGTTGGACATAATAGTTGGACATAATTTATATACATCTTAAACATAAAAGGGTCATACACTTAGCATTAAAATGGAAATAAATTACCCATTAAGGACCTAAAAAAAATTAAAAATATCGGAAGGGTGAAAACATCCCATTTTATTTTTTAGGAACTAAAATCAAAATTCACTATATTTTTAGAGGAAAAATATTATTTTAATGAGAATAAATAGAAATATCATGTTGTAGTGAAAGACTTTTTAATCCCAAAACTTTACTAAAAATTCTCACAAAGTCAATCAGAATCCTATTTACTAAATAGTAATTTATCGAAATTATAAATTTTTTAATATACTTTTTTTAGTTTTTTTTAAAGAATACTTTTTTTTTAGTTATAACAACTATGGATTGAATACCACAAGATTTTTAAGTTTTTTTTTTAAGGAATACCTTTTTTTAGTTTTAACAACTATGGATTGAATACCACAAGATTTTTATATTCAACTAGTGAATAAACAAATATTAATGTGCTCGTCTATAAGCTTTTCTACTGTGATTGATTGATTACCGAAAGTAGGGGTGTCTGCGGTGCGGTTTGGTTCCGTTTTGAGGTTAAAAGTCATCTGAACCGCAAGATAAAAAAGTATGCGGTTTGGTTTGGTTCGGTTGACTTTAAAAATAAAATCCGAACCCAACCAAATCAAACCAATGGCAGTTGGATTGGATCGGTTGGTGCAGTTTTTTTGGACAATAATTTTTTTTGTTTTCAACATTAAAATCAAATTAAAAAGCTAAAACACAACATTTTTTCAGCAATGTTTTAAATTTCATCAAGCATTACAATTTTATTTTTATCCAACAATGTTTCCAACTACGTAGACCAAATTAAAACGTGGACAAAAAGTAATCCAACTTTGTAAGAAATACAAAAGACTACATTTTTTATCATTCTCTAACAGTTCAAGTAGTACATAAATTCATTTTTGAAAGAAAAACAAAGAAGGAACTTAACAAGAGAAAAAATATGTCATTTTATTAAAATTTTCATTGCGTTTCTATGAATATTGCTCTAGGTAATATATATTTAATTAGTGTTTTCCTTATATTGTGGTTTGATTTGGTTTGGCTCGGTTGGTAAAATCAAAACCGCAAACTGAACCAAACCATACGGTTGAGTAAAAAAATGATCTAAATACATCCGAATCAAATGCGATATTTTGCGATTTCGGTTTGGATTGATTTGGTTTGCGGTTTTTCTATTTGGATTGGTTCGATTTTGAACACCCCTAACCAAAAGAGATATCAATTTTGTTATATACTATGATCAAATAACTTTGTCAAATAAGATTACAATAAGCTCCTTTAATAGCGTCAAATAGCATTCCCATTGTAACGAGTTTATTTTAATGAGGTTTAACTAATTTTTTTAATTAATGATTAAGTTAAGTATACATTAGGTCTCTATAAATATTTTAACCTTTTCATTTTAGTGTTTTTAAAGTTTTTTATCGACTTTTAATCCTTTAAAAAATTTCAATCACCACTTTTGATCTTTACTTTTAAGTCGAATTATGTGTACCCTTTAAATTTTTGTTGTTTTTTGCATAAATGTTTAGAATATTATAGGTATCTATAAAAAATAGAATTTTTTAAGTAAATATGAAATAAATATGATTTTTTTTAAGAAGAATTAAATACGAATTTTTAAGCGCCAAAAAACATAAAAATTCATATTTAATTAATGTTTTGTTAAATTTTTTTATTTTTTGAAGATATTTTTGTAATATTCTAAACATGACTATGAAAAAATCCAAATCTTAATGATACACGTGAATTGATTTAAAAACAATAATAAAAGATGGTGATGAAAAACTTTTAAAAAACTCAAGGTCAAAAATAGTTTTAGGCGAATTAAAACGAAAAAATTGAAATATTTATTGAAAAACCAAAAACAGATGTACATTTAATGATTTAAATTCTTATCTAAGTGATGCCCCAATTGCCCGCTATTATTTTTGTTAAGTAAAAATAAAAAAACTTTATCGAATACCACGTGAATAATTGTTCATGAAAGCTACTGCCAGAGAATGATACTACTCTTGATAAAAAAATAAATAAAATGGTACTCACCCTCCGACTCTCGTATAAATGGGACCTATGATAATGATAATAAACATAAATTAAGACCTTAACCCCGGTTGTTATCATGACAAGTTTATTTTTGACAAAAAAATAACTTGTCAATTATCCTGGTAGGCAGGCATCTGGTTTGGTTAAATAAAATTTTTAAGTTGAATTTTGAGAATAAAATGAACTTCCAAATTAATCTATGCTCCTATTGCGGTGCAATAAGGATAATCCAATCATCATGAATTTTATAAAGCTGAAACTTTAGTTCCATTATTTCTTATAATTATTTAAGGCCCTAACATGCAAGTTTAGATCTCCGTTCTCTAAGAAAAAATGAATTAGATCTCTGAATTTTCCTGGTAAATTACTAGTACACATGCAAGCCCTATCCCATTAAATGAGATCCGCTACAGCTACATGTATCCATTACCATTTACCAGGTATTCTTATTTTGAACAAATGAATACTTAGAAAAATATATCAGCCAATTACATGGTTCAGCCACAATTCCTCAACAAATGGTCTAGAATATAATGACATCTTGATAATTTAGACAAAATAAATAAAAAAAAAGCTTAAATGCTGTTTTGGTCGTTGGTATTGCTTTGGTTCCTTAACTAAAAAAAGATTCCTTGAATACTTTAAGTTTTTTTTAGTCTCTTTTTGGTCCCTTTTGTTAGGTTTCCGTTAGGGTTTAAAAAAAAAATTAACTCCTGGACACGTGTCACCTTGTCATTGGCTTCGAGATTTTTTTTAAAAAATATATATATTTTAATATATTTTTTTAAAAAAATTCCAAAGTCAATGACAAAGTGAGACGTGTCCCAGAGTTAACACGTGTCACCTTGTCATTGGTTCTGAGATTTTTTTTTACAAAAAAATAAAATATATATATTAAAAAAAATTGTAAAAAAAATCTCAGAGCCAATGACAAGGTGACACGTGTCCACACTTAACGATTTTTATTAAACCCAATAGAAACCTAAAAGAAGGGACCAAAACAAGTCTAAAAAAAAAAGCAAAGCGATAACAATTAAATGCTTAAGGATCAAAAAACATTTAAGCCAAAAAAAAATAACTTGCACGAACAAAAAAACCGTTAACTTTATGACTTGAATCTTTAATAGTCCCAAAGGTCTTTTACAAGATGATTAATCTCCAACTTCTTCTTCCAATCACAGGACATTAGTAATAAAAGAAAGCAGTTTCTATTTGCAGGAATAGAACCTCTCATGTGATTTTTACATGACAGCATAAAGTGTAATATTTCATCATTTTTCATCTAAACTTCACGAGTGATTATCTTTCTTTTTGAACAGTTAAAGATCATACTTTACCCTCCCATGAAAAAATTACACATGGGACAATTTATTTCCCTCATTTGCAAGTTGAGATTCTAGTAGTCTAAGACCGTTTTAAAAATCAAAATTCATTGTTCTGCAAGCAAATATAATGAGAGGAAGGGAGAGGCAAGAACTCGATTTGTCTCCAAATGTCTTTTACAAGATATTACAGAAATGCAATTCAGAAAATCACCTCCTATAAGTATCACAGGAAACTTTGAAGAGATACAGACTGCAGTCTATTAGCAGATGATGATCAAATATGTTTCACATATTGCACAGAAGGATCATTGTTCGATTTTAAATTTTGTACATACATAGTTAAATCATGTTGTTGATCATCAAGTTAAAAGGTTCTTGATGGCAGCCCATACAAATTTAGTTAACAAAATCATTTCTAAAGCAAGCAATAAAAAAATTCCAAGCAACATTGCAGAAGTCCAGCATCTTTATAAGTCTTGACAGTCCAACAGCAGCAGCGCGGTACTCAGCTGCTGAGCAAAAAGGAAACCATATGAGGCATCGAAACCATTTTGAGACATTAGTATACACGGAAAAACAAGACAAACAAGCCAATTGGAAGAAAAAAAATCAGAATGTAATAACAACATAAGTAGGCAGTTCCCCTTATTATAAATATAAATTAACATCATCTGTGTGAAGTGAAGCACAGATGTACATGAGTTAACTGGTGACTTAAGTTCCAAGTTCTAACTCTCATGCAGTGCAACAGATCGTAGTTTGAAAAAGTTACGTTTAAATTTCACAAAGAACATAACACTAGTGTTGCATTAGATAACGTTATTAAAGGAATGCAACTAAAGACACATTAATATAGAAACTTGACATCAATTGAGCCACATTTACAAGATTATGCAGGTAAAACTGTTAATTGATGCAAATTTACAAGATTATGCAGGAGTATGCTTGATATAATGATCTGGACACAAATCCATCAATTAAATTAAGCCCTAGGAAATTTGAATAAGATAATTGATGGCTGGAGGAGCTCTAAATCCTAACAGTTTCCCAGGCCAAAGCATATTTGATGGAAACAAAAAATGCTACTAGGTCAGAATGCAGTCAATAACCACTACCACCACCGAAAATAACAATAAAAGAAAGCACACCATAAGCACCATCAACAATAGTTTTGAAAATCTAATAATAAACTACATATATCTAAAATGTACAATAAAAGAATTGAGATCACATTATGCGAGAATGCAAGCCGAGAGAAACTAATATTGACAATCTGATCTTACATAAATGGTTAATAAGTAAAATCAATCTTGACCATTTAAACTGTCATTGTTCACCACCCCCTCCCAGATAAAAACACATCACAGTTGCAAGTATGATCTGATCTAATCAATGAATTGGGTCAGGTTGGGGTTAACTATTACAATATATAATTGTCCTAACCTAACAACAACAACACCAACAACAACCAAGCCTTATTCCACTAAGTGGGATCGGTTACATGGATCAAACGACGCCATAATTGTTCTAATCTAATGCAAATTAAATTTTTAGAGACAATATCTTTTGAGGGTTTAAAGTTACACCAGTAGTTTGTGCATGAGAAAGACATTTCCAGAACCTTCCCTATATGAACCCCGACTAAGTCAATAATAATCCATAACAAGGCCATCAAAGTTTTTGTCATAAATCAACAATATGTGATACATCATATCTTATGACGCTAAATCGCTACTTAAAATATCATCATTTATGTCAAATTGATGTTACAATTTGCAAATTCTTGAAGAAACTTTCCCTTTAAAAGAACATTGCATCTACATGATTCATCTCCAAATCAGCCACACTTATAAATAACTAATAAAAACAAAACAATGTGGCTTTTGAAAACCATAATTTTATTGCAAAGCAAATCTGATAAAACATGTTGATAAATTCTGCCCATTCCTCTCACAGCAAAAGCATAATAACCTCAGTGCAAATATAAATCGCACGCCTTTAATGCTTTTTATCTTAAATTACTGAAATCTAAGAAAAGCAGAACAACTAGCACCCAGTGAAATGGAAAATGCAATTACAGCATCTAACATCTATGACCCGTTTTTGACAAGGTCATACTATAGAATAGCAATGAGACAAAAAGAGATACATTTGACGACTAAAACAGAAGGAAAATAAAGTCATTAGCAGAGATATACACTAAAATTGAGTGCATGTAACTAAAATCCAATAAATGACATGTAACATAATCAAATCTTACAATAAGCTCTATACATTTATTCATACAGTTACAGTATCTTGTATGCTTATGTTCCAACCAACCAATGAAACATTAGATAAATCAAATATCCCTTCATACTTGCGTAATACTTATTCATACCAAAATGGATTTTAACACTCCCTCAAAATTACCCATAAATTAACTCAAACCAGTGAAACCCTGTCACTCCCCAAGCCTCACCAACACAAAATAGACCTCCCAAATACCTGTGCAGCCCCAATACTTTAAATTGAAGGTGTGTTTGGTACAATGTATGGTACAGCACCAACAAATGCAGTTATATTTAATCACTTTCATTTTCTCATATTATTGTCGGTGCCAATATGTTAGTGGTATCAGTGTCATGTGGCATCAGTGTCATCTCTAATGTTTGTGTCTATATCAACTTTCTATAGCACCGACACTTCAGATTGAAGGTGTACGTCTAACACGTGTTGGTATCCAACCGACACAAACACTTTTAATTACATACAATAAATTCTATTTTCTAAAATTATTATCGTGCCTACATGTCATTGTTGGTGTCCGTGATTCATATTCCAAGACAAAAAAGAAATCCCCAAACATCTCTTTCTAAGCACATTAAGAAAATCAAACAAAATGATACCTCTGACCATCGCCATTGTGCTGACCACTGCCAACACCACCACCAGCATAAGAACCATCATCCGCGCCCGTCTGCCAAACAGACTGCCAAGCCTGAGAAGGCGGCTGAACATAAACACCGGTAGCCGGATCAACAGCCGGACGACCAATCATCATTCCAGCAGGTTGTCCCATAGGAGGATAATAATAAGGAACACCACTAGCAGCAGCACCAACAATAGCAGCAGCACCTTCATCTTTAATCTCATCTCTCGGAACAATATCAACCAAAAAATCAAAAATATCAGTCCTAGTAATAGCAGCAGCAATATCATTTTTCTGAAGAGTTCGTCTTTTATTCTCTTCAGCGTGAAGCCAAGAACGAATGGTGAGTTCAAGAATGAAAAGCTCACAAGCTTTGGCAAAGAGAATCGGTGCTTCTGCAGAAATCATGCGAACGTCTTCATCAGCTTTCATGATTTTCTTAATGCGTGCCAATGGAAGTTGATGGTTTTTGAAGTCGTTGACGTGTTCGATTTCTTGACGTTGGTAGGACCAGAACATTTGAAGCTGTTGTTGTTGTTGTTGGAGAAGATGTTGGAATGGTGGTGGTGTAACTGCCGTGGATGAAGGTGTTGGATATTGTTGTTGCTGGTTGTTGTTGCTCTCCATGAATGATGAATGATGATGATGTTTTGAGGAGTAACAATTGGTAGCTGTTGATTTTGATGGAATTGTGAATTCAATGGAAGGAAATCATTTTTGGATGATTGGATAAGGTAGGGCCGGCCTATGGCATGGGACTAATATTCACATTTACGTGCAGAGGATACATGATTTGCACAAGAAAAATATAATATTCAAATAAATGGTTTTCTTGCCTACTTTTAAGGATATACTTAAGTTTGGCATGTTTGAATTGACACTCAACAAACAAAATTGCAGGTTCATTATGATTAACCAAACTAGAAATTTATGGAGCAGTAGGTGTAGAGACATAGATTTACCCTACAGTTTTGCTTGCTTACTTAAATTATCAAACAACTCCTTGAATAAGAGTTTATCTAAAAGATTTTGAAAATATATAAAAAAAGACAACTCAATTACAAATAAATTATAGAGAGTTACTTTTTGTCAAAAAAAAGTTATATAGAGTTACTTAAAAAAAAATTGAACCAAAGTAACTAAGAATAACTTCAAAATAATAAAATAAATCACAACTTTAAATCATTATCTTATTTCTCAAGGTATGTTCATTTTTATTCTGTACCCCTTTCTTTACTATGATGAAAAACAACTTGGTAGTGGACTAGGAGTCCTGAGAGGGTTATCAGTTAGACGGTTACCCAAGAACCTTCAGTTTTCATAGAAACCTTTACCTCAAAGGAGTTTTTGTTTTGAAAAGAACACAACTGAATTTATTATTAGTAGTGTATGTAATATTAAAAGTTAAGTCATGTCCTCCTGAATAGTCAGAGAAACAAAAAAATTGAGCTAGAGCAGGCATATAGAAGGATATTCATATGCATAAAATAATGCTGAATTTTATTGACTTGAAGAAGCTATTAACTAGAGTACATTGGCATTTCAAAAAGCCCTGCAAATGTAACCACTAAAACCAAAATTGTAGGACCGCCAACATACAGCAAAAACATCAAAAGCTGCTCGAACTTGGTTCGAATTGGTGATTATAAATAAGCTATGGTTTTGTAGACTATTTGAATTAAATAGGCTCTTTGGCTATATGGAACACAAAATCTCTTCAATCCAATTCAGTTATTCACAATCACAAGCTACTTCACTGCTCCCTTTTTTCCTTCAAGCGTTGCCGCTTATATACCACCAAATTTTCAGGCCATGCCTTCCCTTCCTGTGCTCCAGCCACCTTCTTTCTCTGACCATCTTCAGCAGAATCTTCTTGTGTTGGAGCATCAGTGGTCACCTGAAGAAGTTCCATAGGTGTTGAAGCAGGATCCAGCTCCAAGCAACCTTTAGGAGCATTGTCACCTTCTTGTCCAGTAAGCAAGTATGAAGGTACCTGGTGTGAAAAACGAAACATCTCTGCTCTTGGAATGTTCCTGATTTTTCTTGGATCAGCATTCTGGCGGAATACTGTCTTGAAACCTGCAACCTTGACAAGCGGAGCAACATTCACACCATGTTCTTCACTGTAGTCTTCAAGCACTTCCACCATGTCGTATTGATGTATGATATCATCGTTAGTAGTTACATCCCAATCGAGGGACCAGTTCCGAAATAGAGCCCAAACATCCCCTTTCTTTGGATATACATGGATAAGTCCTCTTGAGCCTTTTGTCCACTTGACCCTGTGAGAGAAAGAATTGAGAGTGTTACTTATTGCACGCTTGCCTAATCGGAGATCCCCGGTGGTCTTTGGAAAGCCGTTACTTACCCACTCTATTGGTGCCAATTCATCATTGGTTTTAGAGCTAAGCCAGCTTATCTTCATCTGGAAAGGATCCTTTGAGATCACAGAGTGGATAAAGACATAGTAGCGCGGCATGCCATCTTCATCATCGTAGACTGCCCACACCTGGTTCTCACCAAAAGAGTCCTCAATTCGATCCCCATCAAAATCATGGAAATCTGGGTCTGGAACATTCATCGAGACGGAAACATTCGCCTCTGAATCAGCAGAGATAGATTTGTTCTTGTTCTCAGACTTGACAATTTCTTTTGGACCAGGCTTCACACCGTTAACAGCCTTTTCTTTTTCCTTCACTCTAGCTTCTGCAACAGTGTTCTTTGATATTGAAGATGGATACCGTTCATCAAGCCTTTTACGGATCTCCTTCCACTCATCAAGCTTCCTACGGCTCTCTTTCCACTCATCAAGCTTCTTACGAATCAACTTCTGAGCCTTTTCCGCCAAGATATTCTTCAGTTGCTGCTGAGAAATATAACTACTACCATTCCGTCTGGAATTTCCAGCAGCACTAACCTTTCCTGCATCAAAACTAATCTTCAGAGACCCAAACCCATTGGTGGAGTTCATTCCTTTTTTTGATGCCATTTCAGTTTCCACGTCTCTTCTAGCACCATCAACTTTATGTTCACCAGTGCACCTTTTTTTCCCAGAAGACTGAAAAGCTGAACCAGCAACAGTTCTCTCAACAGCATGAGTTTTCCCAAAATGCATCTCCTCCCTCATGACAGGTGCTGAGTCTTCATGCTTTCTTTTCAAATTCGCAGATGGCCTCATAAAAAGACCAGGAACTCCACCAGCAGTAGAAACCGATGTTGGTACACTGGAAAGGCCACCAGGCATAGAAAAAGCACCTGACCCGAGGGATGAGTTGACAGCAGACATTGGTGTCCTATTTGGAACATGACAGTTTCTATCTAATCCGGTTGAGTTGAAGCTTTGTTGCTTCATTTGAGAAGGTCTTGAAGTGGATGAAGCATTTTTGCGTACAGATGGGGCTGGTATCTCGGAAGCATAAAATGGTTTCTTGCAGCGGCCACAAACAAGATTGCAGTTTCTGTAAGTAGCAAGGTATTCATACTTTGTGCTGCACAAACTGCACACAGTCCAAAAAGTATCTGATTTAGGAGGGGCTCTTGGAGAAGAATTGGTACGAGCAGCACTCGTATGATCTCTGTTCTTCTGGATAGCAGCATTAAACAGACCATTATGACTAGCAGGTGGAGGAGGTCTTGGAGTGGGACTGGTGTGAGCAGCACTCATACGATCTCTGTCGTTCCGGTTAACAGCATTAAACAAACCATTCTGACCACCAGGTACAGAAGGTCTCTCACCAAGGTTAACAGTATTAAACAAACTATTCTGACTAGCGGGTATAGAAGGTATCCCGACAGGAATCGCTCTAATTGCCAAGCGGTACTTTTGGTCATAGGTGGCTCTCTTATCTTTATCGGATAATATAGTCCAAGCCTCTGCGACAAGACTAAATGCACCCTCCGCACCCACTGATTTGTTTTTATCAGGGTGCAGTTTAAAAGCCATCTTCTTATAACATTTCCGAATCGTTTCATCATCATCCAAAGGTTGTGCACCAAGGATCCTGTACCAATCCACTTCTGCGCCGACTCTTTCTTCAGCAGCGAGATACGCATCAATGGTTTCCAGCAACTGGCGGAGGTCATCATTATTGGGATCCAAGTTTCGAGCCCTCCTTGCAAGTAGTCTTGCAACACCAAAGTCCTTCTGTAAAATCATCTTCTCTGCCATCTCTTTAACATTTAAGGCATCATCTTTTTTAAATCCCATGGGTGGATGGTTTGTTTTCTCTGGATCGCTGCTAAATTTCCTTCCTTAGAAGCAATGAAGCATAACACCGAGCAATATCAATGAGTGAGGACTTGTGAATACTCACACCAAGAATCTGACAACTCTGTGTGCGCAATGAAGATGCTTCCCTTAACTACAAAAGCCAAAGAAACCCTATAAACAATAAAAAATGGAAAAACTACGTTGACAACAAAAGAAACAAAAAACAAAATTAAAACCGTATAACAAAGTCTTAACAAAAAAAGAGAAACAATGGTTACAGCTAACAGAATCATGTGCGGTGCTTATTCCAATCCATTAATTCTCAATGTTTTGCTTAAATAATCAAGTAAATACAAATTCAATGCACACATTCAAACACCGAATTTCCAAAATAAACCATAGGGATATCACGAAGTTAGTTTTCAATTCCAACACAATCTCACATTCTCAATGCCTTACCACCCCCACCGCAATCCACGGAACAATCAAACCCTTGCAGATTATAATTGCAAAATAAAACAGGAACCATGACATAATCTCAAAACATACACCATCAAACATCAGCTTCAATCACTTACTTCAAAATTAGCGCAACAAAACAAGCATGCTTCAATGCTTCTACTTACAAATTACAACTAAATTCTTGCCCGCGCAACTCTTTAATCGAACAAATTTTACAATCATCCATAAGGAACAACACATTAGATTCAAAAAATAAACAAAAATTCAATCGGTAAGACTTGAAAAAAACACAAATTATCGTTCATGCAGCCCCTTGAAATTGATAAACCTTAAACAACAATCACAAAGAACAATGAAAAACACAATAACCAAAAAACAATTTTTTTAAAGATTTTAACCATATTTTTAAGGTTTCGGATTGTACACAGTAATGTGGTTGCAAAACAACACCGCTTCGTTTAGGTTGACGCAAACCACGTTGGTGTTCGGTTACAACACAAAAAAACAAAAACAAAAATCATCAAAAACAAAATAAAACAAAAACCCCTTCATTTTTTTTTTATATTTTCAAACAGAATCAATCAATAAACTAATACAACTACAGATTATAAGAACTGAAAATAAAAATATAAACGAACATTGATTGAAATAAAAAATACAGAAAATGATGAAAATAAGATAAAGGACGCACCTTTAACACAGAGGAATGAAGAAAAATGAGAGAAATTGAAAAGATTGAAGCTTTTTGTGTGTTTAAGAATGAAGAATGATTCAGAAACAGGTTTGAGAATTTGGGCTCCGATCAGAGAGTTTCAAAGCTTACTCTGTGCGGTGCATGTTTATGCCAATATGTTGAGAGGTTTTTATACTGTTTTTCATTCACTTTCTTTATGTTTTTTTTTTTTTTTTTTTAATTTAAATGGGCATATTTTTTCATTTATTTCATTTGACCTAATTATAATAATATTTAATGTGGTAATTTAAAAATATATATTTACTAGTTTACTAGATGTATAAAAAAAAATTAGATTCAATGAATTAAATTTTGCTTCTAGTAAAAACCTTTAATGTGTTCTTATCAACAATTTTTTTAAAAAAAAAAGTTGTGTAATTATTATTAAAATTTAATACTATTTTACAATATTATACAGTTATTACTTGACCACAAATTTGTTTTTTTTACAGGATTTCTTGACCACATTAAATACGTAATTTATTAAAGTTTTATATACGTTAATGGAATATGTTCAAACCAAACGATTTTATATTACTATGTATGCATAACTCACTATATCTATCAATAAGCATTGTTTTTAAAACGATGGGTTGCATCGCTTCAATGGGTTGCATCACTTCAATGAAGTTAATAGAGCAATTTAGTAAAAGCAATTGTTCTGTGGGATATTTTTGTGTTGTATTTTTCTCTTTTTGTGAAAAGGTGCATAGAGAACGTATCGAAAAAGAGAGATTCAAAGAGAATGGAAAGTAATTAAAAAGAGAAGCAGAAATTATTGTGAGACAATAGTTTACCGTATAAGAAATATAAAAAAATGGAAAATGAAATCGGGATTTTATCTTTAAATTTAAATAATAACATGATTATTTTCTTTTTAAACAATGGAGTAATTATGGTAAAAATTATATATTCTTTTGACTAAATAGTAAAATTTATATGGAAGGCAAGTGTCATTAGAATCACGTTTAAACATACTCTTCTATTTTAAAATGAATATTGTTTAAGATTTTTACACACATACTAAGAAATACAAAAATTAAAAGAAAGAGAATTGTTATTTTATCAAATTATCATTATTAACCATTGGTTAGTTTTAAAAGTAATACTTTGGAAGAAGAAAAAAAGTAATACTTTGGAATTAGTGTACATAGTATTAATTGGAGAGTACAATTGAAAAGAAAAAGTTATTATTGCATTGGAAAATGAAAATAACATTCATTTTAAAACAATTTCTTTTTGCTAAAGTGACACTCATTTTGAAATGGATAGGGTATGATAATTTATCCAAGAGGTGAGCGTAGTGATAACAGTTTGCAACTCAAAGGACATTGTTGGACATCATTATAAAATGATAACCAGTGTCATCGTTGTTGATAACTAATGAAAAGACGAGCAAATTTGTGTCAGTTTATCTGTCATTTTAATTGCAATACGTTGTATATTTATTATATAGTGTCGGTTTATCTGTCATTTTTTATGTAGTGTCCAATATTTTTTTTTGTTGAAGAAGTCAATCTCATCCACCAAATTTGGCATTGAGAGGTTTTTTTTTGAGCAGGCATTGAGAGAGTTGAACATTGAGACCTTCAGATGAGCACATCTCAAGGTCCGAAACCAACATCATCGGAGCAACCCAAGAGGGTTTATAGTGTCCAATATCGTTCCTATGTTATGGATTATTCATAATTTAATGAAATTTAACTAATTTTTAATTGATATTTTAAATAATTTTATAAAAATGATAAAATAGTTTAAATGAAGGGTAATGATGAAAGAAAAAAAACAAAGCAAAAAATGGTGTATCTACTTTATATATTGTTATTGATAGAATATATTATGTTATAGTGATATTAACCAAGATGGTAAGAATATTGCGTAATATATGCAGGGTCAAGGCTCGAAACCAGAACACCCCACTTATTTATCTTATGAGGCGAATTTCTATATAACCATTAGACTACATGAAAACAAATAGGTTATCGAAATTTATTTAATTTTACTTCCAATACCCCTTTATACATTGTTAAGTTTTCAAAATAGTTATGGTGGAAATTTGAATAGATTATCTATACCATTATATTATATCATAAAACAAGAGTGGTGATATTTGGACAACCATTTTTGACAACTACCATGACAACTTCTTTTTCTTCTCTTTCTATTGGTCAAAAACAAGGGAGACAGACAAAAGAAAAGAGAGAATAAAAACATAATGTGAGTATGAAAGAGAGAGTTGTCAAGAAGTTGTCATAAAATGGTTGTACATATATCATTTCTCTAAAACAAAATAAAGATATAAATTCATTATCAATGTCAATGGTATCAAAATTGAATAAAGTACAATTTAAAGAAAACAACCATTTTGACTTATGCATGTGTGAGATTTTGTCGTTGTCATTTTTAGATGTTTTGAAATTGAAAATGCATCTCTAGTGTCTTTTTTGTAAGAAATTTTTATGGACTCAATTGACCAACGAAAAAACATATTCGATTATTTAATTGACAATTTAAAAACTATTTTAATGAACAAAATGATCAATAAAAGACATATTTATAGACGTGTATGCAATTTCGATACATTGAGAGGTTAAAGTGACAACACCTTACACATTGAGGCTTCTCTTATTTTGGAGCAAGGGGCCATCTCTCCACTAATGCAAGTCATGCATCATGAGAACCAGTTGAAACATTCTGTTCCGCAGTTCAGTGCAACGTAAATACCTGAAGGATCAGAAAGGATGAACACTTCCGACATAGTTTAGCATCATGCAGAGAACTCCCCAATCTTGAAATCTGTGTCACAACATACCTTCCACTGGTGCATGTTGTGAATGATGACCAACAACATGAAATATCTCATGGTCAAATTTCTTGATGAAACGGTTGTTGACACATAGATAAAGGTGTCTGAAATCGACAAAAATCATTATTGCGTCACATCATCACACACAAAATTTGTTCCAGAAACTCAAACAAACCAAGAGACAACCACGACTAATCCTCCCCACAGAAGCCTTATGCTACAAAAGGATCTAGACTTAATTAAACATTTTTTTGGTTAATGAGAACGAGGACCTGGAGGCTCCTTTTACTCCCTACTTGACGAAAAATCAGAAGAATAAATTGCATCAGAATACTCGAATCACTGCCTATAACATTCGCTCTAAAGGTGAACTCAAAGGTGGTTGATCAACATCGTTTTTCCTTAGAGTTGTTTCTTTTCTTTGTTCTTGCTTTTGCGCTTGTTTTTTTTTTTTT
>Ga0228710_1004312_pt1 | contig 22494 bp, 19 predicted proteins | sample MedpolnodulmetaG_FD_177995 | JGI IMG/M metagenome (GOLD analysis project Ga0228710, IMG submission 177995) | Root nodule microbial communities from Medicago polymorpha collected in Santa Monica, California, United States - pink nodules | ecosystem: Host-associated > Plants > Roots > Nodule...
GCCGAGCAATGGAAACGGGCGACGCGGGAATGGGTCGAGGCAAAGACACAGTTCGCCGTCATCTTTGGCGAGCGGTTCTTCAACTGATGAAACCGGCCCACCACACAGAATTCCTGACAGTCCTAAATCTCCTGTTTCCAGTTGTTCCAAACAATACGACCACCTGACCCGGCCCCCTTTGCTCCGCCCCATTCACAGGGCCCTCAACGCTGATACATGTAGCGAGGCGTCATCAGAAGAATGACCAGCTTTGGCTTCTGGATCTGCTTTTTGATATATTCGTTGAAGTCGTCGCCCAGAGGGATTCCGTGTCCATCGACGCTAGAGCAGAAGATGGCGGCAGACGGGACGCCAATCGCCTCCTTCAAGAAGGGATCAACTTCTCTGCAAGAGCAGAGTCGGCAACGGCGTGGCTTATGAAAATATCTGCCATTTTCTCTCTCGACATGTCGGTCGACATCTATCCGCCGCGGATACGGTTGGACAAGCAGATTCGGCATCTGTCAGGTTGAAGAATGATTGCCGAGCGAGTGTCATTAGCTCAGAACGGCGCGTCCTCGTCATCGCCTTCATAGCGAAGTTCGTCATGTGGAACCGAGTTGAAAGCCGCGCTCTGAACCTTGTATTCTCTGACAGATCCGTCCTTGAATCGCATGCGTGGAGCAATGCCTGGCGAGCGGAAACGCGGCAACGATGAGAGAAGATTGTCGAACGGTTCTCCATACGACGTCGTTTTCGTCTTTGGTTGAACTGGCTGGGCTTCGATGGCGCATGCGTCTCCCAGGATTACAATGTTTTTGCCTTCCGGGTGCTGTGCCGAACGATAGATGATTGCTTCGATGCGGTGTTTGGAACCGCCGACGTGGAAGTCGTGATGGTTGAGGAGATACTCCGCGACTGCCTGGGTGGGAATGTAGTCTAAGTGCTCATCATTCCGGGAGATCGGACGCGCGATCTCAACCATGAAACGCTGCATGAACCGCCACTGTGCTGTACGCCTTATATGATCCTTGGAGAAAAGGTTGGGCTCCTTGAAACCTCCTGAAAACCGCGTGGTGTCGAGAACCCACAGCGGTTCGGTGATTTCGAACTGGGCAGATACGATCACGTCACCGACAGTCGGCCGCATCTCTGCCACGCAGGTCTCAAGATCGAAGCCTGCGTAAAGTGCTCCGACGCCGGAAGGGTTCATCCGACCTGGTCTCCGGAGCCGACTGGGCGGCGGGCCCATATGCGCGGGTACGTCCTCTCGGATCTTTTTCCGGGCCTCGGGGTCGCCGACATTTCTTACGCGGTAGACAGTCGCCTGTTCTGATCCGGGTGCGATGGCATATACGGGATTGGATTGTTGGATGTCCCTTTGCAGGTGAATGCGGTCGAATATCTTGAACAGAAGTTCCTTCGCTTTGGAATTGAAGAAGCGCTGCCCATGCACGATACTCTCGCAAAATTCGTTCCACAGATAGCTGTGTCCGTTGAACGCGTCATAGCTGCGTTGGTAGGAAACCTCGTTGGAATAGAAGGGTTCTTCCCCGTCGGGCGGCCAATAATAGTCGTCGGCGATCAACTGATCCGATATTGCCGAGACGACATCGTGGAGATCGGCGCCTGTCAATTCGTACAACACGCCCTGGAGGTCTTCCCCTTCCTGCTCATCATAGAAGGCGTTGTTGTAACGGCCTAGCCCATAGTTGTTGCGAAAGACCTCGTCGATGATTTCGGCAACATTCGCGACAGGGATACCCTTCAAACTCGAGTGAAACGTACACCGATCGTCCCGATAGTTTGGACGGATCTCAACAAGTCGCTGCTGGAGGCCCTTATTGGAGAAGCAGTTTGGACACAGTAGGGTCAAGGACGGGCCTCATTCGGGATTGGAGGGCCGCATGGCCATTTCCGGCCGGTACGACGAGGTGCTGTGCTGCCCGGGACGATCGGGATATCGACCATGCTGTCGGCGCCCTCGCCGCGAACGTTGGAGCGCAGCTCTGCAAGCCGATCCTTGTCGTAGAGCTGTCGCCCAACGAGTACCTTACAGTCGCATCCAGGGATACCGGTGCAAAGTTGATCGAAAGAGCCATTCATTCTGCCAAAGATACAGATTCGCTTGACAGCAATTGTATCGACGCAAAGTATGCTGGCAATCGCAAGCGCTGAATAATCCCCTGACTTCATCGAGGTTCCCCACGAAGACCTGTTTGCGGTCGGATATCTGCCATTACCTGACGATGAGGCTCATGCTGCACCGAGACAGTGAAATCGGACTCGGCGAACGGAAGCTATCCCACGGTCGCTTCCCGAAACCAGTCAATTATCGGCCCTGATGCTGCCGAACAGCAGAGCTTTGCCTCAGTCCAGCCGCAAGGCGTCCTCTGTCCGCGCCCGAAAGCGGACACCTGTTGATGGCGGAGGCGGCTAATTTGCGTCTTCAAAGCCGGGCGTTAGAGGGGCTGTGGCTAAGGTCCGAAGAGCCGACATTTGCTATGACGTATCTGAGGACGAGTCGATTGCTTCGACAAAATGTCTGAGCGAAGGTACCGAGATCCGCATTTTCGTTTTCACGCCGATAACTCACCTCCGATATTCCGATTTCGAGATCAATCTAGCCGCTGGTCTCGAGGACAGCCTAATCCGGGAATTTGAGCCCCCCCTTGGAACGGTAAGGATAGAGGGCACCCTATCTCCGACGACGCAGACCGCGAGGAAGAGGAAGAATCCGGGTTTGGGGCATCGGCTGTCGTCACGGTAGCCGATGCTCCGGCGGAGCCGCAGGCATCCGGCGAGGAAGCTCAGTTTGTTTGATCGACGGTTTGCGCGAGGTGGAGGACGATTGCAGAGTTGACCACATCCCGCTCCTCGTCCGTCAGGATCTGATTTACATCCATTTCCGTCAAACGCTCGACCACCTGTGATCGCAAAGCGAGTAGATCATACAACAGGGGCGAGGCGCTGGCCTGGCGGTCTGTAGAAACTTCATCCATGCTGGGCAATTTCAACAAAAAATCGCCCGACAGATCGAATTGTGTGGCAAGGGAACCGTCCTCGCCGGCAGCGCTGGGATCGGGATCAGGAATGTTCGCTCCCGGGAGCTTCAAGCACCATTCCGCGTCGCATCTTTCGATCGGCATCTTGCGTTGGAAAGTGTCCTGCAGCAACTGATCTGTGGGTTCCGTGAGGCCAATATTATAGCGACCCCGTGCCGAGTTGTAGTCTAGCCGCGTTCTGACCCAGTGACGCACAAAATTTGCCCTCAGAATTTCATTGCGCTTCAGCAGGCAGAGCGCGTTGAAGTAGCGTGCGGACACTGGTTCACTCGCGGAACAGTCTGACCATTTGGCGGCGTTCACTTCCGTCAGTTTGGCAAGGTTTGGGTCGTCCAACGCCGCCTCAATGTCTGTAGCCAGAACTTTCAAAACCGCATCGCCACTTAGTGCGTTAATCTGCGCTATAGCGATGTTGAGAAGCCCAACGAGAACACGCAGTTGTCTGCGTGGCAATTCAAGTCTCACATTGCTGGCGCTGCTGCTGAGTTTGCCCAATTCCTCTTTGGTCATCACCTTCGGTGCGGGATCTCCAGGAGTATCCAAAAATTCGTATATACGCGACATCGCAAGGATATTCTTGCCGTGTCCCAGTAGGCTGCTCGCCGATATCGGTTCGGTCAAAGTTCGCGGCAGATCGAATTCGAAGTCGCCCAACAGTGATTGTGAAAGCCCCTTGCGGGCCTCGCAACTCACTTTGAGGTTATCAAGCGCGCCTGAGATGGAACCTTCCCTTTCCCACGGGCTCGCTAGACCTCGAAAGGCAAGTTCGTCAGCCGGACAATCCATGAGCTGCGATTTTGCCGGGTGTTCCCGCAACGTGTAAAGCATCGTGGGACGCAGTGTTTCGTTTCTGTACCGCTGAACCGCCAGTATTTCTTTGCCAAGTTCCGACGTCTCGTTGACCTCTCCTAACGCCTGCAGTGAAAAAACCGTCGAGATCACCAGCCTGTTGCCGCCCCGGTAGACGAAGAGCCGATCGGCGATGCCATTTCTACACCTTGCGATATCCTGCGTGTAGTTTTTATTGAAACGTTCCGCCCGCAGGTCGAAGTCCTCGCCTGGTTCCAATCTCCATCGTTTTACCACTGTGTTGCAGGCACTCAGTCCATCGGACATCGATTCATTCAACTGTTGAGTGACGAACCCGACCTGGTTCATAGTTGCAACCCCAAGTACTACAAGTTCCCGGAACCGCTGATCGATCTGCTTAGAAATACTCTCTAAAGCCTCCATTTCGCGGACATGATACTCATACATTTCCTTGCGCATCTGCTGAATGTCGCGCCTGATTTCGGCCAGCGCAGTGGAAACGCCGCTATCGTCCTCACCGCCTCCAAAAAGCCCGGAGAGCCCGCCGAGCCCGGAGATCACTGCGAGTGGATTGCCGCTTGCGATCTGGATGATGCTTTGAACCGCAGTATTGGCCTGATTTATTCTTGCTGCTGGTTCCGACAGATCCACACCCACAAGTGCGCCGATTTTGGCAAAGTCGTTCGCCAACTTGCCGACCGCTGTGGCCGCATTACCATACTCCTCCAGCGTAGCCGCGAATTTGAGATCATTCTCTAGTTCAGCCTTTTTGTCGGCCGGCATATGCTTTATTACGGACGAGAACGCGCCGGACTCCAGAACAGCAATCTTCTCGCCCGCCGAAAGCTTGCCCCACATCGCGCCTTCCAGAGCGTCCAGCCGATAGGTGTTGTTGCCGACCTGTTCGCCGAGTATCTCGAACGCATTTGCCAGGTGATTCTGCGTTTCTGAGATAGACGCGATCTTTTTCTTTGTGTCGTCCTTGAAAGCGTTGACCTCCTTCTTGAAAGTCAGGTAGTCTGCAGCCAAAGCGTCGACTTTTTTGTCGGTCGCGACGGTGCCTTCGGCAACTTTCTTGAGCTGCGCTTGCAGCAGGTCCCCCTTGACATTCGCAAGGTCGGCCTTGCCATCGGGATCAAGCTTTTTGCCTATTTCAGTGTCGGCAAAAAGACCTCCCGTGCCATCATCGCCAAACAAGGTTTTCTGAACGACCTCTGGCGGCTGGCCTGCGAGGCCATCGATGATCTCCTGATGCCTTGTTCTCAGTTCTGCCAGCGCAGGCGCGAGAACGTCGGCAGCAAGCTCATCGCGCCGCTGTTCGAGGACATCTATGTCATGGTCCAACGCTTGGTCGATCGTGGCTGCGAAGGTGCTGGTGGGCACGAGGTCGGAGCCGGGTATGTCGTCCTTCACCGCAAACGTTTTCTCATGAACACGTTGCGCAGTTTTCAGATCAGTTATCTGACCGGTGAGCGAATCCGAGCGTTCCTTGAACTTTGTCGCGGCTGACTTCACGATTGCCATGAGATTGGGATTTGTGGCGCCTGTCAGTTTCTGCGACGCAACGGCATATGCCTTCGAGTCTTTGGCCTGTAGTGCTTCGCGGGCCAGCTCTTTCGTGCACGAAGTCGAGCAACGGTATGGCAAGTCCTGCGCAAGCGCGGCCTGCGTGAGCGCGCTTGACGCTGCCAGTAAGCACAGAGCGAGGCGCTTCATTTCGCTCCTCCCTTGATCATGTCGCTTTTTTCAAGCAGTTCCAGCCATTGGACCCATTTCGCCTGTTGGCTCGCCTCCATCTTGTCGAACAGCGCTTTGATCTCCGCCGACGTCGGAACGTCGATCTTCATTGGGCAGTCTGCCGCTCCTTTGGCAGTACAGTAACTCCATGCGGCAGAGAGCTGCGTAATTTCAGCCGTGTGCTCGGAACACTTGCCAAATGCACCCATTCTTACGCAGGTCGCCTTTTCGACACAGGCTTTTGCCTGTGCGCTTGCACAGGCTTGGTCAACAATAGTGATCTCGGCCGCGATGGAACCGCCGATGGGGTCTCCAATAGAAACCGAAAATGCGATGGCGAAGATAATCAAGCCACGGCGATAGCTCGCGTGCATTTGGAGAAGAGTGGCCTTCATGGCTTGGTCATGCCGATGGCGCCGGATTCTTCCAGCGTTTTCACCCACTCGCCGAACTGTTTTGTCAGCTCCGTTTGTTGCTCCTGCTTGAACTGGAGGAGCAACGCATCCGCCTCGGCTTTACTGTACACCTGAGTGTGACAATCATTGTGCGCCCTGACGGCGCACGGATATCCTAGACCTGTGTTACTAGGATTCCCCATGCAAAGGGCCGTCTTTTCTTTTATGCACGCTAGGTCGAGGATCTCGGCCGCAGTCCCGTGCAGGGCGGTCCCCAAAATAACGCTCGTCGCCAGCAAAAATGGTTTCATGTCGAAGTTACCCCCCCGACAGCCAGCCGACCGATCGCATGGCCGTCGGCTCAAAGAATATGACCGAACCGACCTCTTCTCAAGAGAGCAAGAGTTATATTACTGCCCACCGAAATGATGAACCTCAAAGAACTATGTGCCGCCGTCGGAAATCGGATCGTCTTTCCTGCGCTTGCAACTGAACTGGAACAGCGTGCGGCGCGTGTAACCGGACGCGAGACACGCGATGTGCTCCGTGGCGATTGCGAGCGCTGCTCCATCGTCACTGATCCAGGCTGCGGCAGGTGGCGTGTTTCCAAACGCGTACCCACGCCGACGTGACAGCGTGTAAATGTCAAACTCCCATGTAGGTAACTCTCGCATCGACTCATTGTTGCAGAGTGTGGCGCGTGGAAACAAGCCCCGCTGATGGCGGGGCCTTTCTCGTCAGCCGTCCGTGGGCGGGCGCTGCGTACGGCTTGGTCCTGGTGCGGCAGGTATTTCAGTTCTGGCACCCGGAAGCAGTCAGTCCGCAAGCGACCCCGGAGCCTGCTTTCATCCCTCGCCTTGAACGGACACGAACCGTCGACCCCGTGATTCAGCCGGTGCGTGGATTCCCTAAACGTCTGATTGTTCAACCCTTTTAGTGAAGGCATGCATTCGTCAACAAGGTTGAAGGATCGGCCTTATGAAGGTTCTAACCGTTGCGTGGTCCCGATTGCTGCCCAACTGGAATGTACCCGACATGGTTGATTGGACATATTACTGGTCGCGGAAATAGCCGCTTTCTAGGTGACCGCGCCATCCTCAATGGTTAAGCCCTGGCTATCGACCCTCGGCATCCACAGATTGTTGCTGATCTCATTTTCCCGCCCTCGACTTATCGAAATACGCGAGATACTTTGAGGTGGGGAGATACTACATGCCGATTTCAGAGAAAGTTATAAGCGCTGCAGTTGCTCGGTACGATCGGGAACGCGATCGTTACCTGAAGCTCGCTGCACGAGTATCAGACATTTGTCGAACCAGCATTGTTGAAGACAATGCGATCCGCGCGCAGGTGACGTTCAGGACTAAGACCGTCCGAAGTTTCGAGGGAAAACTTAAACGCTTCTCTCGGCGACAAGATAAGAATTACGCGACCGTTGATGATGTGTTTGCTGGCGTCGGTGACTTTGCCGGGGTCCGCATCGCCACTTACAGGCCCGAGGATGAGCAAAGGGTAACGGAAGAAATTTGCAAGTTGTTCGAGGGAGACTCTGGCGGAGACGTCTTTGTCGATAAGAAGGACAAGCTCGCTGTTAACAGTTATCAATTCTATCGTGCGACCCACTGCCAGGTTTTTCTTCGCAACGAGGATTTGATAGGTAACTACGAAAATCTGCGCGGCACGAGTTGCGAGATCCAAGTATGCTCGATGATGGCTCATGTGTGGAATGAAATTGAGCACGACATCGGGTACAAGCCAGAGGGGGGCGGACCCGGCGAAGCGGAAAAGGGTTTACTTGAGGCGCTCGGGCACCTGACCCGTTCCGGTGATGCCGCGATCACACGGTTGCTGGCTGCAAACGCTGCCCGAATGCAGGAGAATGTCGGCGATTTCGTCGATATCCATGTTTTTGTCGCGCAGCTGCGCCCTTACTTCCCAAGCTCTGACTTGTCCGTAAATGCCGGCCAAGCGTTCGATATGGCCGCACAGCTGGGTCTCAATTCGGTTGCAAAACTCAAAGAGGCCGTTGGAGAGGAAGGGCTGACCCCGGAGACTTCCACCAGCAGGATCGAGGCTTTCAATAAGTACCTTGTGTCGGTCGAAAGCGGCGAATACTCCCTCAATCCGGTGTCTGCCGACGTCGTTACTGTGGCCCTGCTTCATAGTTTCGATGGGAGTATTCTGGAAAGCAATTCGACCGATCGTACCAAAGGCAGACCTGCGAGAATCTTCGAGATCGCTCGCCTCTACAGGCGCTTCCTGGATGCCCAGAAGACCAGCGAGCGCGATGCCGCATGAAATCACGGCATGATTCTATTATGAGGGCTTTGCCGCGCGGTTGGTCCGCAAGAGTAAGCGCGCCGCTCAGCCGTGCCAACAGTCTTTCACTGTCTTGTCCGACAACCGCAGCCACTCCGTGTCGCCCCCAAACTGATCCGACTATGAAATGGTAGACACCGTTACTTCTGTTCACCCGGAATTTCTTGCCGCTGCGCAATACGGTAGCAACCGGCTAAGAGGGATTGACATTCTTGGCGACCTATCGTTGGCCCAGGCCATCGAAGGTGAGCTTCTGTCGGTTCGCCTCCAGCGGGTTCTGACCGCTCCGGACCTTCAGACCATTCGCTTTGCTAACGTTGTTCTAAACCTCAACACCTTCCTCGATGATCTGCGGACGCGGCCAAACATCGGCAGAACGTCAATCAGTGAAATGGTTGCTCTCGTAAAGCTTTTGACGCCAAGGGTGCTCGCAAAGCGTGGCGTGGCGCAAGAGCAGATCGCGCAGATCTGCGAAACTCTGTTTGGCGAGAAGCAGCAGGACGATGAGTATGCTTCGGCTGACAAGATCCCAACGTTCGAGACGCTCGATGCAAGCCTTGATTGGCTACTCGGTCAATGCAATGCCCGAGACCGGTTGGTTGTCGAGCGCAGGTTCGGTCTCAGATCGAACGCGCGCGAGACGTTGGAGGAGATAGGGTCTGACTATGGCGTGACACGCGAGCGGATCAGGCAGATCGAGAAACGCGCTTTGACACGCATGCGAGTTCGCATGCGACTTATTCCACTCGCCGATTTTATCGCCTCTGCATCTCCATCTGCCTGGTTGAAGCTCAGCGAAGGGCGTGGATGGGTTTCAGATAAAACGGTGGACTCCGCGTTGCGCGACCTGGATGGCGCTATTCAGCTTTCTCTCGAGCTGATTGGAACGCCTCCCCGGATTTGGCTCTCAAGCATAGCGACAAGGGCCACCCACGGTTGGATCGGCGCACCGGCTAGTGCCGAGTTAGCGATTGCGGCTGCCGTTCAATTCCGGGCACTCGCTAATCTGCCTCTGCCGCGCTCAATCTCCGAATACGGAGGGGCCGGCAAACCTCATGTGGAAGCTGCGCTCCGGGTTGAGTTGGGTCTCGAGCTTGACCAAGGCTACGTCCTCCAGTCGAAACCGGGACAAAGGATGCGTCGTGCCCTTGGTCTGCACCGACTGTTGGTCGCGGCGGGGGCGCCCATTTCCGCAGAGAATTTGATTCAACTCTACCACCAGCTTTGTCCGTTCGATCCCTGCTCTGCGCGCGATGCCGATATCGTCATGCATGCGGCACCGCACCTTTTCATCGAAACGTTCGATCAGGTCTGGTTTGGCATCGGCGCTGGCGGCGAGCTCCCTGTACCAGATGATCGCGAAGACTTTTTTCGCGAAGCGCCGCCCAAATATGAGGACGTAATTGGTGATGACGAGGGTGCCACGTGTGTCGCGGCGCTTACCGCTGCACTCGAACGACGTGGACCCGAGCGTCTTTTGACACTTTATCAGAATGCGCATGAGATTCTCCCGCCAGGCCGCTCACCCAACAGCGTCGGGCCAACCTTGCTTCTGAACCCTCAAATATTTTTGCGGTTCTTGCCAGGGGTCTACGGCCTTCCTCATCAGTTGCCATCACCAGAACATCTGCTCGCCGATCCTCCTCCCTACCTTCTGGAAAACAACCAGTTGCGCCTGTTTGCCCTCGGGCGCCGGGCCGGTGAGAGATGGGATGTGTTCCCACTCTGGTCGCCTGAAGGGGAGTTCGCGCTCGCAAGGTGGGGTCGTCACAATGGTACGCAGGAGAATTATCGCTCGCTACTTGCCGTCGCGGACATCGCGGCCTGGCCAATCTCTGAATGGGAGCGTGCGCATTGGCAGGAAGTCGCGCGGCGCGAAGGCCGGTTTGAACTTGCTGACACACCACGTCAGGACGCCTATGTCCGACCCGAACTGCATCGCATTCTTGCCGCCTGCATCGAAGCAAGCAACGCAGGCACGCTGAACTGGATGGCGGTCAACCGTATGGCGGGGCGTCGGATCGACAGCCATGCGGCCGTCTCGGTTTTGGCAATCTTGATCGCCCTTGGGGTCTTGAATCCCGAGGACACCGAGTATTCGGGTTGGCAGCGAACGCATGGTGCTACTGATCGTGCCAGAGATCTGGTCGTGCAGATGACAAGCGAAATTTCTTCGACTGGCATCCTCTCCTGGGACCGCGGCATTGGATCAATGATGCGAGACGAGGTCCGGGCCGCGAGTACGTCTTTAAGGGGATGGCCCGAACCAGATCGGCTTTATGAGATTTTTGACAGCGACGAGGTATCGGCCGCGCCTGATCCTGTGGAAATGGATTCGCTCGACGTTATCATGGCGGAAAGTCGTCAGTCCGCCGAGAGGCAAAATCGCGAGGACTTGCTACGGTGGTTGCTCGAGGAATGACAGGGCATTGACTTTGAATGAGTAGAGCAACTGGACATGCGGGCTTTCGTCCTAAAAGTCACTATCGGAGCGGCCGAGATAGCCTTGCCGATGACTTTTTTGCGCCTTGTATTCGAGAGGCCGCCCTTTACCGCCGAGCGGCTGGATACTTCTCAAGTACTGCTCTGCTTTCTTGGATAGATGGACTTCCTCGGGCGGCGCTGAAGATACTGACGATCCGCCTGATTTCGTCGCCGATAATCTCGGAATCTGACAGGCGCACCCTGACGACGCTTGAAGACGAGCAAGCGCGTGCAGCCTATCGGGCGATCGTCGTCGACCGCATCCTGGAAGAGATTGCCGAACTGGCGCTATCACCAAACGACGCTGCTATCCGTGCCCGCGTCTTCGCCTGGCTCATTGCCAATGACAGGCTCGAACTCAAGTTCGCCTTTCCAGAGCATATGGACGAACCCGGCATATTTCATGAGAAGTTCGGCATCTTTGATCTGGCGGCCGGCGGGACGATTGCCTTCACCGGTTCGGCGAACGAAACGACTGGCGGCCATAGCCGCAACTACGAAAGTATCGATGTTTATTGCGACTGGATCGCTGGCGAAGAGGAGCGGGTCGCCACCAAGTCTGAGCAGTTCGATGAAACCTGGGCAGGCGAGGCAGCGGGCCTAGCGGTGATCGCACCGTCGGCGAAGATCCTGGAAAAGTTCAGGAAGAATGCGGACTGGCCATTCGTCGAGCCAGTTGTCGAGAAACGGCCAGAGGACCTGGCAGAAGTTGATCCGCGCTGGCGTCACCAGGAAGAGGCGGTTTCAGCCTTCCTTGAAAAGCCCGCCGGCATTCTCGAAATGGCGACAGGCACGGGCAAAACCAGAACCGCGCTGAAGATATTGGCAAACCTCGTCTCCAATGGCGCGATCGAGTGCGCCATCGTGACGATGGAGGGCACCGACCTCCTTGAACAATGGGCGGCCGAGCTGGATGCTTGGAATTTGGATCGCGGGCCAAAGTGGCTAATCTATCGGCATTTCGGCCCCCATCACGAGATGGGAGACTTTATCGTTGACCCAAAAAAATCACTCATAGTTGTCTCTCGTGGGCAACTCCCGCGATTACTCATCCGCTTGCCTGATCATATCAAGGCCAAGGCCCTGATCGTCCACGATGAAGTGCACGGCCTCGGCATGCCGAGTTTGGTCGGTAGCGTGAAGGGCCAGCACCGAGCCTTCGGCTGGCGCGTCGGCCTGAGCGCCACGCCTGAGCGTGCTTACGACGCTGAAGGAAACAACTTCATCACCGAAGAGATCGGGCCGACGCTGTACCGCTTTCCCCTTGAAAGGGCGATATCTCGTGGGGTGTTGAGTGAATTTGACTATCGGCCGCTCCCTTATGATCTGACAGACGCTGACCGGGAGCGACTTCGCCTCGTCTACGCGAAGAAGGCAGCACGCCAGCGCGAAGGCCGACCGATGGGGAATGAGGAACTCTGGACCGAGATCGCGAAGGTCTACAAAACTGCCGAAGCGAAGCCCGAGGTTTTCGAGGAACACCTGAAAGGCTTCCCGGAGATTTTGAACCGCAGCATCGTTTTCGTGGAGACGATCGAATACGGCGAGCGGATTCTCGCCTCGATCCATCGCCGTACCCACCGCTACCGGACGTATTACGCAGATGATGATCGCGACCATCTCAACGCGTTTGCGCGCGGCGATATCGACTGCCTCATTACCTGCCACCGTATTTCGCAGGGAATCGACATTCGCTCGTTGAACACGGTAATTCTTTTTGCCTCTGCACGCGCGAAGCTTGAAACCATTCAGAGGATAGGGCGCTGCCTTCGGGTTGATCCTGGAAAGCCCGACAAGCGCGCGCTTGTGGTGGATTTTGTTCGACCGGAAGCTGAAACTGACGCCGTCCCGAACGCAGACCAGGAGCGCTGTGCCTGGCTCTCGGAGCTGGCAAAGGTACGTAAAGGAGATGTCTATGGCACTTGATACCGCATTGGCGGAAGCTTTGCGTGAAGCTGTCGAGGAGAGCGGTCAGCCGAGGGCGCTGTCACTGCGGCTCGAAGCATGGCTTTTGGCCATGACCGAGGGCGATGACGCGCAAGAAGCCCAGGCGCAACGATACGAGGACGTCCGCGAAGCGGTGCAACTGGAGGAACAACCGAGTGCGCATTGATATTGCCGGATGGTCGACCTCCGGGCTGCGTTGTCCTGACGTTACGATCGATTTGATCGGACCGGGGTCCACGGTTCCCAAGGTCACACTTCTCCAGATGCCTAACGGGACCGGAAAGACGACAACCCTCGAGATGTTGATTGCCACACTAAGCGGTGTTGCGACGTCGTGGGACGAAAAGACCGTGCGCAGCTACCGCCGAAAGGGCGATGAGCGCGAACTCGGCACATTCGTCGTGTCGCTGCTGGTCGATGGTCGACAATTATCCATTGAACTGGTTCTCGACTTTGAGATGGGTGTGGCGCGCTATCGAACGACCAATCCGGGCAGCGGCGGCGTCGTCCAGTCTTGGCAACCACTGCCAGCTGTGCGCCGCTTCCTCGCCAAGGAATTTCTTGGTCTCTTCATCTTTAACGGCGAGTTTGCGGCACGCCTTCTTGATGAACGTCAGACCGCGGCGGATGACGCGATCGACGCGCTTTGCCAGCTCTATCTTCTCAACGAAATTGGAGACTTCGTCGAGCAGGAATGGTCGCGGCGTACCAAACAAGCCGGTGCGAAGAGCGACAATGCACTCACCCGCTTGCGAACCGAGCTTAATAGCATGACGGCGCGGCGGACGACTATCGCAAAGGCGAGGGTCAAAGCTGAGGCCCAAGTCCGTGAAATCGGTGCGGAGATTACAGATCTGGCTGCTAAGATCGAGGAGCGGCTCGGAACTGGTCGATCAACGCGCGAGCAGTTCAATGAAGCCAAAATCGAAATGACGCGGACTGTAGGCGCGCTATCCATCGCAGCAGGCAATGCGATGCAGGCGCTTCGTCAGCCGTTGTCAATACACCCATCCTTCGCCACATCGCTGATCGCGCTTAAAGACAATCTTGACAACTTGCGTCTGCCAGAAAACACCTCAGCTCAGTTCTTCAATGAGCTTCTTGAGGAGGACGAATGCATCTGTGGCCGGGAAATGACGCCCGGTGCTAAGCACGAGATTGGGATCAGGTCCCTACGTTATCTCGATGCATCAGAATCGGGCGTTATCAATGCCATCAAGCAGGACATTGGCGATTTCACCGCCGCGTCCGAGACTGAATCACCCGAAGAAAGGCTATCGCAAGCCATGGCCGGGCTGGGCGCCGCCAGGCGCGATCAGAAATTGGCTCGCCAGACAGTCAACGCGCTCAAGCAAAAGCTGATAGACGAAGGTGATGAGGAGTTGTTCGCGTGGCAGCAACAGCTGGACAAGCAGACTAAACTCCATGACGACTGCACTCGGCTACTTCAGGAGATCGACACTGACGATGAAAAAGATGGCTCAGCGGAGCCCTGTTCGCTCAAGCTTATAGACAAAAAAATAAAGGAGTTTGGCGGCAAGATCTCGGAAATTACAGAGACCGTTACGCTTCGCAAGCAGACTGACGTTATCAAAGCCATTATGGCCCGGACGACGGAGCTGGCCAGATCAAAGATCAAGGCAGAGCTGATTGACCTATGTAACGCCCGCCTTGAGAAGGTACTCGCCAATGACCCGTTGACCATTGGCCGGATCGATCGCTCGATCCGCCTTGAGGGACAAGGCACCGGCAGTACTGCGCAAGTGCTGGCTGCAGGTTACGTCTTCCTGATGAGCGCGCTTCGCCGTGGCAATAACGACTTTCCGCTCGTCGTCGATAGCCCCGCCAACCCGATGGATATGGGCCGGCGGCGACGTATCGGCAGCCTGATCCCGGAACTCTGCAGTCAGTTTGTGGCATTCACGATCAACACTGAGCTGTCCGGATTTGTGCCGGCACTGGCGGATTCAACCGACGAGATCCGGTATCTGACGATGTTCAGAAGGACAACGGGAACCGCTCGCCTGCTTCCGGGGCTTCCAACGACAGGTGTCTCGCAGAACGATTACTCGGTCGTGGTTGAGGGCAAAGATTACTTCATGAGCTTCGACGTTACCGACGAGGAGGACGACTGAGCATGGCCTATTTTCGTCTTCGCACCGACGCACAAAGCTGGTTTTCCGAAATCGCGGACTCACCGCCATTCAGAACGAAGTTCGACATCTACTACCTATGCTTGATCGCTGGCCTTGCGAGCGGGCGTGCGACTGAACTGACCGGCACAGCCCATCCTGCCACCGATCTTGTGGAGAAATTCGTCGAAGATTATCGCCCTGCCAGCCGTTTGATCATCGGATTGCTCGTCACCGCAGAGCTTCGCAAGAGTGGTATCGACGTCAGCGAAAAGGCGCAGGTGCGTGCACTCTTTAAGCGGCTTGTCGATTCAGAAAGTCCGAACAGTTTGACTGACCAGGGGATGCGGCGGCTCAATGCATACGCAAGCGGCGGGTATGAATATCTGGCGGAGCAACGGGACATGAAGCCTTATACGGCCGAAGAGTTTATCCAAGGCTACTCGGCGCTCATCGAAAACGCTGTCGAGAAGCTGCCGCCGGCCTAAAGCGCGACACCCGCGAACGTTCCTTGAGGCGAAGTTTCCTGGACGTGTGCTTTAAGCGGCGCGCGTGCTGTCCCTCAACGCGCGCGTTTCGTTTCCAAGGAGGTTTGCGGCTTCGACGACATCGTCTGTAGTCGTAAAGCGGCCAGGTGCGATACGGAAGGCCTGTCGTGCCCGTTGTGTATTGCCAAACATGGCCAGTAGCACATGCGAGGTTTCCATCTTGTCGGTCGCGCAGGCACTTGACGCCGAAAAGCTGATCCGCCCTCTGAGACGCCTCATCAATGCCAGCGGTTCAACACCTTCGACGGAGATAGACAGATTGTTGGCCAGCCGCCCGGAAGTCGGTCCGTTGATAACGGCTTCCGGTACAAGTTCTCTGAAGATGGACCAGAAGGTAGATCCTAAACCGAACACGTGTTCGGCGTCCCTTGTCGATCGCTCCTTGCATATCGCAAAAGCCCGGCCGAGACCAACAATTGCGGCCGTGTTGAGTGTGCCGGGACGCAAGCCCTTCTCCTGCCCTCCGCCGAAAAGCAACGGCGCCAGCTTAACCCTTGGTTTGCGGGCGCGGACGTAAAGCGCGCCTATTCCTTTCGGGCCGTATGCTTTGTGGGCGGACAGACTGGCGATATGTATGTTGTCCTTTTCGACATCCACCGGATGGTAGGCCAGCACTTGTGCGAGATCGGTGTGGAACAAAGCACCACGCGCGGCACATATTGCACCGATTTCCCGGATGGGCTGGAGGACACCCACCTCGTTGTTTGCTGCCATCACGCTTACCAGCGCCGTCTCCGGCGTAATTGCGCCGGCCAAGTCCTCAAGGCTGACGCGGCCGGTTTCGTCGACGCGAAGATAAGTGACACGATAGCCTTCCCGTTCGAGCGCTCGCATCGGCTCCAAAACCGCCGGGTGCTCGATCGCAGTGGTAACGAGATGACGTTTCTCTGGGTAGGCTCTTGCTGCGCCGAAAATGGCGATATTGTTCGCTTCCGTCGCGCCGGCGGTAAAGACGATTTCCGTTTCGCGGGCGCCAATTGCGCTCGCCGCAAGGGCTCGCGCCGTATCGATTGCGCGGCCGGCTTCATATCCGTGTTGATGCTCTACGCTCGACGGGTTGCCGAAGATTTCCCGCAGATAGGGTTCCATCGCATCGACCACGAGAGGGTCGATTGGTGTCGTCGCGTTGTGGTCGAAGTAGAGCGGTTGGCTCATGCTGCCTCCGGAATAATCGCGAGAAGTTCCGCCGCCGTCTTGGCACGTACCGAAAGCGTGCCGACGCCGCGATGGATATGTGCCCTCATACGCACCAGCATTGCTTCGTCCGACAGCTCACTGTCGCCACCTTGTTCCTCCACAAACCGCAGGAGCGCTATGTAAAGGGCGGAATGTTCTCCAGTAAGAGTGTAGGAGTTGAACTCCGATCCTTCCTCGTCCGGAGGCGGTACGTTACCAATCACGCCTTCTTCGAGCGAGGTCATCAGCGCGATCCGGCACAAGAGGTTTGGCGTCAGCCCGGTCCTCTGGCGCAGGTACCTGAGTTTGCTGGTGGCGTCGGCCGAAATCCTAAGCTTGCTGTAGTGCACGGCCTGTCTCCTCGTTGTCGACATCGAAATATCCGGCAGAAACCGTAGAACGTCGCTCTGCATGATCGTAGACCAGCTGATAGCTGTGTGAGACGAAAGGCTCCAGCGTCTGCATCGCTTCGTTGCTAATTTCCGTATCAGTCGATAGGAGGATCACTTGATGTGACGCCACCGGGAAATATCGCTCGATGAGCCTGGATCGATGTTCGGTGTCGAGCCGCGCCAGCGGGGTATCGATGATCATCGGCAGATGGCGTCCACTCGTTCTCGCAAGGGCCCAAAGCATGGCCGTCGCATAAATCTGCTTCTCGCCGGCGGAGAGCTCGCTTTTGGGGACCAAGTTTCCTTTCGCATCGAACAACGAGACCGTGAAGGTCAACTGGTCGATACGAGCTTCCGCAACCAGATCCGGCTTACGGGCGAGATGTGCGAAACATCTGACGAATTCCGACTGAAGCTGCTTGAGCTTCAGTGCAAGAAGCTTTGCCTCATACTCGAGCAAGGTCTTCGCGGCTCGGTATCCCAGATCGTTTCGTCTTAACCCCATCTCGTCGTTCGCTTGTTCTGAGAGAAGCTTCGACCGCTCGCGCTCCAAGGTCGCGACCGCGTTTCTGGCGATCCTCAATTCCTCCTGTTTCGCGGCCAGAGCCGCTTCAATGCCACCGAGATTACGGTCGGCTTCTCTCAATTCGTCGAGCATCGCGCTTGCCTTGGCGTGATCCGCTCTTGCAAGGCTTGCTTCGAGAACATCCCGTTTCGCCACCAATGATTGGAGATCCCGCATCAGGATTTCCGATTGTGGCCGGACATCCGTACCAACCAGATCGAGCACAGAAAGTGCGCTCCGTCGATCCGACAGATCCTTGAACGAGCCTGAATCCGTCGTTGCGGTATTCTCAATAAACGCGCGGAAATCCCGGCGATGAGCCTCCGTCCACGTGGTCGAGATACCGTCCCATTTCTCGAATTTTTCGAGAACACCGCGCATGCTGTCCAGATCGACGCTGCCTTCCAACGAAGAAGCGAGAGCGGACTTGAATCTGCTCAGCAGGCGCGGTGCGTACGCGAACGGCATTAGCTTGTTTGCAGCATCGCGGAACGACGCCTCCGCAGATTGAAGGTTTGCTTTGTTTTCCTGGATTTCGGCTTCGAGCTTAACGCGGCCAAGAGCGATGTCACCGCCTTCGGCCGTGAACCGGCGTCGAACCTGCTCCGCGACCCTGGAGTTGGCTTCTCGCTTTGAGGTCAATTCGGCGGCATCTTCGAACAATTCGTCCGCACGCCGCTGAGCCGCCTGGATATCACGGATATTGGCCTCCAGCCGCGCAGTCAGGCTGTCTGAGCCTTCTTGGGATCTGTGCCGTGCAAGATAAAGGGCAAGGTCAGTGCGCAGCCTGCTGATAAGCTCGATACCCAGAAGCCCGCGTACGGCGTCAGCGAGGTACTCTTCCTCCCCACTGCCGTCGGCGATCTCTTGTATTTTCTCCCCATCGAAAAAGAAGAGCTGCGAGAGCCCCGGAGGGATGAGTTCCTGCAGGAAGCTGTGCCACTCTTCCTTGGGAACAGAAGTGATCGTCTTGCCGTCTTTTTCGAGTTCAATGGCCTCGACCACCGACGCGCTTCTTGCCGACCACTCGCGCCGGACCGCGTAACGGTGAACTATGCCCGCTTCGGCGTAGTCGAACTCAAGAGAGACGGCCGCAGTCATGCTTCCGCCGCCTCGATTGAGACGCGAACGCAGGTACTGCTCGTATTCCGACTGTCCTACCCTCGTTCCAAGGGCCCGTTTTCCATAGAGCGCGAGACGCAACGCTTCGAGGAACGTCGTCTTTCCAGCGCCGTTTTTCCCGCCGACGAGGACGATCGGGGTATCTCCGCCAGACCGCTTGCGCGGCGCGAGGTCGAACTGCGTGACCCCTTGATAGAGGCCAAAGTTTTCGAGTTTTAAAGAATGCAGAATCATGTGTTTGTCTCGACGTCGAATGCAAGTTCCGGGTGCTCGTCCTCATCCGAATTATCGGCATCCGTTATCAGGCCTTCTGCCACAAGCTGCCGACGACGTTCAGCGACGATCTCGTCCACGTCGCGCCACTCCTGCTTAAAAATGTCTTCAATCCTGGTGTGAACCGCATGCCGGCGTTTCAGACCGTGCGCCGCACGCTCCACGTCAAGCAATCTGGCGATGAGCTCAGTTGGCACGCCGTTTGAGGCGCAGAGTTCGTCCAGCAGACCAGCGTCCTCGCGGGTGAAGCTGACATTGTCCTCTATGACCCAGTCCAGATCGCGGTTGAGGACCTCGCGGACTATAGAGGGGACGCTGTCAGCCCAGTCGCCGCGCTCGGCTCGCCAGATCTTTCTGATCTCGTGGAGTTCTGCCTCATGGATGAGGGGCGCGTTCTCGCCCGGAGGGGCATTGCGATGGACCTCGACCTGCGTCTGCAGCAGCTTGGTGAGAAGCTCTCGGCAGAAATCGAGGGTGTATGGCCCTGGAACCGGGGTGGCGCTGTCACCGATGAAGGAGACCTGCCCGCTTCTTCGCCGAAAATCCCTGTAGAGGCGTTTCTTCGCGGGGTCCTGCGTCTCCGCGAGCATATCGCGGTAATCCAGCAACGGTTCGAGCCAGTCTTCGCCGGAATCGATCATCGCCTCCATCGATTTGTCCTTGGTCACGACGGTACATACCCAACATCCGAAACGCGAGTTGCCGCAGCTTGGCGTCGTCGTATCTACCACAAGCGGGCACTCGCCCGACGCCGCGTTTCTGTACATCGCGACAAGGTCACGATTGTCGTTGCCCCATGGGGAGTCGTTCTGAAGCAGGTAGGTCCAGACGTCATCGGTCGAGAAAGCCTCGATCGGAGCGTAGACGAAGGCGTTTAGAAGCGACGAATGGCGTGAAAGCAGCGAGCCTTTGATCTTGTGAAACGACATCGACTGCGCGCGCGTCGCGCTTTCCGAAGTGCGCACGCCGAGTACCATCACCACCTCGCCATATTCGGCGACCCGCTCGCGAATGAACTCGTCGGCAGGTTCGATCTTCAGGCGCTCCGTGCACCAGCGGAATCTCCGCGAAGGCGCTGGATATCCACGGCCGATCAGATTGACCCAAAAGCTTCGATCGACCCTGGGCATAACTTTCTGCGTCTGAATCGGCAGCCCCTGTGTGCGCGCCGCCGCATCGATCCGTTCCAACGTTACGTCGATATAGCGCACGATGACAGGGGTCTCGACCAGCGTATCAGAACTGATCACGAAAACAGGTTTGCGCCTCTGTTCTTCCGGCAGCCCGGAGAGTGCCTGCCAGACGAGCTGGAGGGTGCACGTGGAATCCTTGCCTCCCGAATAGCCAACAACCCACGGTCTGTTGTCGGAAAGGTAGACGCGCTGAATTTCTTCGATACGGGACGATAAGCCTCCGCCGGCAAAGATACTTTCGTCCATCAGCCTGCAGCCTTTATTCTGTGCACGTTCTGCGGTGCATACAAGTCTTCAATCTTCTGCGCCTGCTCTCCCAGACGCAGCCCCAGTCCGCGGATGACCACGTTGCTGACCAGGATGATGCTGTTTTTGGATCTGTTGACCTTCCCGGTCACGATCGCCCTGCCGTCCCAAAGCGCTCGGTTGGCGCGAGACCAGTCCACGTTTCGAAGTCCGGCAAGTTTGGGCTCCCAGTCCGTGGGATGAGAGGCGACAAGCTGTGCGCCGGCGATCGCGATCGCCTGAACGCCAACGCCATGGGAATGGATGTAGTCCTGGCGCAGCTCCGCGGCCGATACATGGCGAGTTCCGACCCGCTGCCAGTCTGGCATTTCCTCGATAACCCGCTCCCAGAAGCGCCGCACCAACGGCAGGTCGCCGTCACTGACCGTGTCACTACGCCCCTTACCCAGAAAAGCAGCCGTCGCCTGGTGAAGCGAGCTGAAAGTGAAAAACTTGATGGAGCGGTTCGAGATGCTGGCGCTGTCGAAGCAGGTGAAATCCCGAAACAGGGGAATTTGCTTCACGACCTCGCGGGTAAGCCCGGCAAGATCGTCGCGATGATCATAAAGAAGCTTGATGGAGCTGTTCGGTCGGACGGCGTGAATGTTGAGATCGGCGAACATCTGTTGCGCACGACGCAAACCCTTGTCGACAAACAGGACGACCGAAATCGTTTCGGATGCCAATGCCGGACGCTCCCGAAGCGCCTGGACGAGTGCCGCGCGACGATGCTGGCCGTCGTTGATGAGCAGTGTTGCATCGAGCGAAACACGCAGCTGCCCAACGTTTCTGAGCGGCCCCTCGGAAACAGCAGGTTCGAAGGAAATGTCTCCGTCTACGGATCCGCACAGGGACGAGAGGATATATTCCTCAGGGTTAGAAATGATGTAATCGGCGATTTGAGGCACGCGCGCCTTGTTCAGCAACCTCTGCGCTCGCAAGTCGGCCGGCACGGCGTCATCATCGAATTTGAAAAGCACCGAAAGCGTCTTAAGCGGCACCATCACAACATAATAGGCACAACCGGCCTGAACGCCCCGTATCGCTGCAAAGTTCAGAAAATTGCCATCCATAGTCGATTCTCCTTGAACCGACTCTCGACGCATCCATAATGGAAGTCAATAGGACGTGACCAGGAAGTAAGTTATCTTGCTTCCTTTTGACGATTATCCCAGGAACGCATCCGCTTGTCGCCTTCCAGTTTTGTTTGCAATCATTTTTCCTCATATTTCGATTGTCGTTTCATGGACCCGGCACAAAGGTCCTGCTGTCGAGCGTTACAGTGTTTGCTCCCGTCCAACGCATGATAATCAATATGACCGTCACTGCTGTCGACGATTAGAGAGCTATCGGATCCCCAAATCTTGAACGCTTGGCACTCATTTCCTTCAGTTATTTGTATTTCGAGAAGACAAAACGATCTGATCGATTTGCTGAGGGAAGCCTGTTAAGGATCGACTACATCGAGTGCTGTTGTGCCTGGTAAAGATTGACGGAAGGAAGGGCCGAGGGGAATGGTCAAGGGTTCAAGGGGCGTTGCCTATCTGCAACGTGAATTGGGACGAAGGTTTTTTGGCCCGATGGGACATTTCACGTTTTGGGTCTATCTCATCGTTGGTATCGTCGGCTTTGCCGGATTCGGCTTCTGGTACGAAGCTTTACCGCTTGTGCTGTCGCGCCCTGGAAGCACGAGTGCGGGTGTCTTTACAGCCATGCTTACCTTCTTCCCGGCCCTGGCGGGATCATCGGTTCTTCAGCTCCTCTTCGCTGACGGCGAGAAGCCGCTGAAAGCGTTCTCTGTGATCTACAGCGCGATCCTCATTGCGCTTGCCGTCTGGCTGGGTTTTGCAAGACCAAACGCCGAGTGGTTGGCTTACGCGGTCGCGACCCTCGGATGTCTTCTGGCGGTTTTGATGTGGTGGCTGACAAGCGGTGAAGATCCGGCTTTCAACGACGCCATCGACGATCGCACGACGCTTGGTCCTGACACAAGCGTCACTCCCAAGGGCGATCTTAACGGTTTTGAGGTGTAATATGGTCAGCTTCCCTTATAAGACCAAGGCTATTCTGGT
>Ga0228710_1004315_pt1 | contig 22490 bp, 16 predicted proteins | sample MedpolnodulmetaG_FD_177995 | JGI IMG/M metagenome (GOLD analysis project Ga0228710, IMG submission 177995) | Root nodule microbial communities from Medicago polymorpha collected in Santa Monica, California, United States - pink nodules | ecosystem: Host-associated > Plants > Roots > Nodule...
ACACTCACTCTTTAAATTAATAGTTAAATAAGTTGTTTTTTGAAGAAAAATATTGTTTTTTTATCACTTATAATTATAATAACTAAATCTTATTCATCAAAAGTGTTAACGAAATAAAATTAATTTTATTGAATTTTTATCACTCATGATTGAGAACATTGATTATTTTTTACGATAATATGTAAAAAAATTACTATGACTCTTATAAACAATGAAATGATGTTTTTTCTTACGAAATGATTTTCTATAAAATATAAATATTGAAAAATAGTTATTTCTTACATGAAAAATGATCGTTAATTTATAAAATTATGAAGCGAGAGTACTGGTACACCTCACTTTGTGAGTGTACCGTAGAAGTTCCCTATGCTAAAAGCATAGGTCATGTCCTTTGTAATTGTGGAGATCTACATAACTGTTGGGACGCTTTCATTATTGAGGACCACTAGAGCAAATTCTTTAGTTTTTGTCTCAATTATTGGCTTTATTGGAATCTCGCCTCCTACTGACATTCATTGGCAAGATTCTTTAGGGCCAATATTTGGTGTCTTTAAAAAGATATCAAAGTCACCTTGTTTGTCTCAGCCATTTAAATACCATTGTTTGTGATACTTCTAATTAGCCTATTCCCTTCTAATTCGGAAATATGGAAAAATCCATTGGAACCTTTCTTAAAGCTTAATGTGGATGAATCTCATAACTCATATGATGCCTTATTAGAATCTCTCATGACCACTTTATTAAAGAATTTTGTTGCACATTAAAACATCTACAACCTTATCCACTTAATCTGAGGGTATATGTGCTGCCCGACGTTCGTCTCGCTAAAAGTCTTCAAAGAACAATTCTTGTGTGGTCACAACCACAAATATATTTGATTTAGACACACATACAATAGAAATAAGTAAAAAGAGAAAAAAATCAACTTATTGTTATTATTATTGAAAACATTGGTTAATGTATATTGTTGTGTGTGTGCCTAAATGATTTGAATTCGTGTTTGTGATTATATTAGAATTTCACGTCTTCAAATCAATTATCTCCTAGTGGAAACAAATTTGCTCATAATGAAACATGGATACGGACACGGACACTGACATGCCGACACCGCTAATAATTTGAGAAAATCTCGATGTTGGACATGATAGGTGTCTGACACTGGAATACGTCCAATCCAAAGAGTGTTCGTGCTTCATAGGCTCGTATTATCCACCATCATTAAGAAAAGTTTCACTCCCACAATCTCTCTTCATATTCTCCTATTATAAATAGAGTGTTACTTTTCCCACCATGCTGCCTTCTCACGCGCCCTGCAAAAATTCCAAAAATACCATTGGTCCGGATTTTATTTTCCGGACCAGATTGTTAGTGATTTCCGGCAATTAAAATACGAACAAATACGATATGGAATTTGTGTGTCTTTCTTTGATGTCAAGGGTCTCTGTTAACCGTTATATAACCGACACATAAGCTGCAACGCAATGCAGGGGTCGTATGAACGGTCAACAATCACCATGACACCATAGACACACCTAAAAACTACCTAAAAAACTAAAAATAATTGAAGAAAATGTAAGAAAGGAGGTGGAGTGAAGAATGAAGAAAATTGTTGAAGATCGAAGCCTTTTTATAGCCTAAAATCAGTCATAGGTCTTAGGTACAGTCAAATAAAACGTGTTTCACAATCTAAACCGTCCAAAAATCATTAAACACCCCACTAACTGTCCAAACCTTTGGTGAAACGCCACCGTCCAAAATGAAACCGAGGGGTTCCAGATTTTATATTTCGGAATGCATGAAGCTTGTCCAGATTATAAAATCTGAACTGCATCAAACCCTATATTCTGGAGCGTTTTTGTGCTGAATGGCTTGGAAAAAATAGAACAAAGGTACATAACATAAATAAAAACAACATAAGACAAATAAACAGTTAAACAAACCATAATAACAAAAATGATGAATCTTTTGGGAAGGTGTTCGAAGAGGAGCTTTTAACCTCGATCCTGCTGGCTTGCCAACTAACATATTACGATCGGCAGACCGACAGGATCGAGTTCATAAGAACCTCTTATTCGGAGTTAGATCTTCAACATAATGAAGAAAGGCAAGGTATTTCAAGAGGATTTCTTTGAGTTAGAAATGACTTATTCATATGGCAAACACCAAGATCTAACTCATAAAAAACTCTTGATGTTCATATCTATAGATCTAGTTCAGAAGCTTTGTATCTATCTATCTATCTATTTTTGGCAGCATGCTGAAGATCTTCATCATGTCATCAAATAGAGAGCTATCTATTTGCGACAGCGTGAGAATGATCTTCAATACAATGACAAAAACCGGAAACACTTATTTATAGGGGTTTATGGATGTTGTGGACCCCAAAAACTATCTGTGAAATGTGGTCCTCACAAAAGAATCCTATGCTGAGGCAGCCCGGATTTTGTAATCCGGATTCTACTTGCACCCTAAAAAAAGTGACTTGAATTCGGACTATTTTAGCTTTAAATGAACATCTTTGACGTAAATTAAAACATAATGAAAGTTTAAATAATATATATATTATTCAAAACATAATGCAACAACTTAATTCAACAACATATAACTAACACGTAATTAAAACAACATAAAACACGCGATTAATTAAAACATAGCACATTATCACAGATCATCTAAACTAACTTCTTCCTCTGGTCCCTCCAGCAGAGCCCTGATCTCTTCATAATGCCTGGGCCGGATCAAACTTTTTTGAATTTGTTCAACAGATCTAATCAACGAGGCGTCCAACTCGATTGATCCTCTAGTACCGTGCTGACCAAAGACAAAGAACATGGTTCTCACGTCGTCATCGTTTTTGAGTTTCATCCGACTCAACCAAAGAGATTCGGCTGAGTCGAACAATGGACATCGATATTCAACACCGACCACCCTCCTCGTGTCTCTGTGGGTGAGTTAACGGTTGATTGGATCTAGCTCATCCTTCAGCCCAGAAAGGGTGACATCGTTGTGAATCCTAAACAGATGGGGTGGTTTTTTTCCCGTTCTAGTAGACTGCCGCTAGCTTGGTGTTCAGATCAAAGGCAGGGAATTCCATTTTTTTTTTTCTGGTGTAGTTTACTTGAAATGAAAACAGGGACCCCTATTTATAGAGTTATCCGGGCGTTGTGCACCACATAAATTGTTGGTGCAATGTGGATCACACAAAGGAATCCAATGCTCAAGCTTTCCGGATTATAAAATTCGAACCAACCCTCACCCTGCAAAAAGTGCCAAGTTTCCCTTCATTTCACCAGGATCGTATTTTTCCAGATTAAATAATCCGGAAACCATGTGTAATCCAGATTATATACTCTAGAATGCATCAGACTCATTTGACCGGTGGTCTGCACCACAAAGAAAACGTTTTTCAATTGTGTTGGGCGGTGGTTAAGTTGAAAAAATGTTTTACACGTTTTTTGACTCCATTAATGATTGTTTTTACCCTCCCTTCCTATAAATACCATCCATCTCCCCCACCATTTCTCACACAAACCTCTCCCACCCTCTCCTCCTTTTCCTTCTACAACCATGTGTTTTCATCGTTGGCCTTTCATAGTAAGAGACCTCTTTGAAAATTTTAAGGGATTGTATGAACGGTCAATGGGGATGGAACCACACTACAAAGAAGTGTGGTTCATCTGGGGGTCATGTTGGTCAGTCTGGGTGTGAGGTTGGTCTGTTCGGGTGTCATATTGACCATCATGGTCTCTTGTTCCTTAGAGGCCCGTGTGCCCCCACCAACATTGGTTTCTTCTTCTCATCCCCCCTCTTTCCCCTCCAATAGTGGCTGGAGCCACTAATATAGCTTACCCCCTTCCCCTTAGAAATAGTTTTAGGTTCTTATGTAATAAGATTAAAAAGTTTCAACATTATTGTAATGTATTATTCATATATCAATAAAATGAGTTGTTTTTATCTTTTTGTCTTTTTATTTTTGTTTTTTTATTTTTAGTTGCAATTATTTCACGAATTTGAAAGCTTAAAATGAAAAAATTCTGGAAAACGATCATTCCGGATTTTAAAATCCGGAAAACATTAACAATCCAATTCGGAAAACATAATCCGGACAGGGGTATTTTTGGAAAAAAAAATAGGGCGCATGAGAATTCCATAGGGTGAGAAAAGTAATACTCTTATATATATGAGTTGTGTTATTTGAACAATCATTTGATTGACAACTTTTGAAACAACCATAATTTTACAAAGAAAAATAGTCGTTGACACAAAAACTAAAGCAATAGAGAGAGAAAATAAAAACATAATGCAAATATTAGAGAGAAAGTTGCCACAAAAGCTATCAAAAATGGTTATACAAATATCATTTCTCTATAAATATTTCACACGATAAAAAGTGGTTGTACAAAAGTTATCGTGAATCAATAATTGTATTGAGGTCTTAACTAGATTGGAACACCGATTGTTTTTCTTGTATTGTTCTTGATTCCCCTCCCATTCATCTAAAATATTTGGTTCTTGTAATTTCCTTCTTTATTAAATATATAAAATAAAATAAATATATATTGTTAGGTAAAAAGAAAAACACTTTAATCCACAAATTCTAACTCAATTAAAAAAAAATGCTAAAATTATTAAATCGACGTTGTCATTGGGATTCGAACACCGACCCTCCAATTGTGTGAGTTTCTTATTTGTATTTCATCTATTTAAAAAAAAATCACTAATATTACAAAAAAAAAATATCACTACTTAAAAAGGTTGAAGAAAATCAACGCTTGTTGCCGGCGGCTACAAATTACAGACAGAGGACAAACATTAATCATTAACTAATAATCTGATTATGCAAAATCTCGAAACCTAATAGTATATTCCTCGTTTTAACACTCTTCCTTCAATCAAATCCAACAATCCAACTCCCATTTTGCCTACCTAGTACTAGAAAACACTCCATAAACAACAAGCATTACCAACCCACAACCACAAAGCTGGATCTGACTATGATTATTAATATTACTCTTCCCGTTCTATTTACAAGAAAAAGTTGACTTTTTAAATTCATTGAATAATTAATGTATTTGGTATAAAATATAGACTAAATACATCATTTATGCAATGAACCAAAAAAGTCAAATGTTTCTTATAATTAAGACGGGAGGAAGTATTATTTTTACAAGAGAACTATGATTCTTTATATTAAAAAGATTAGTTTTGATTCTCTATTTCTTTAGATTCCCTTATTTTTAATTGCATAATTATTAGACGACCTTACATGAAAACTAATGATGTAATTGTTCATAGTCTTTTAAACATAGGATGTTAAATTGAGTTGTAACCGAGCATAATCAAAGTCAAGAGAAAGATCAATTGAAAAAAAAAAAATACAAGTGATCGAAAATGGACAATTTATTACCTCATCACCAAATTGCATAATCAAAATCATGAATTGGTCAATTGCGGTTTTACCAAAATAAATACCTCATTGTTAAATTTTGTCTTAATATGAATAAATGAAAAATCTGAGACTACTTCGACATGTTTCGATATCCCTACCAACCAAACTAAAATCATTTAAGAAATATAGTATTTGATGAATTCATAGTTGAAAGAATAACTAACAAGTCATAGTCTTGGTCTTATGGTCTTGGGTGTTATATTTCTTGGAAAATACCCTAAAGTATCTTTCTCCAGCCCTTCCTGATTATTAAGCGTCACGCTCACGCTTGTGACTCAATCCATATAAATAAAAGCGCCAACAACAACTTGAAACTATCACCAACACAAAAAACCAAAACACACAAACAACGATGGAAGCAGCGAAGAACAACAACAACGAACGAACTTCGAATGGTTCCATTCATGGACCTACGAATCCTATGGTCACTCCTCTACTCAATGATCTCTATCAATTCACCATGGCTTATGCTTATTGGAAAGCTAATAAGCATCAAGAACGTGCTGTGTTAGTATTCCTTTCTTCATTTTTATCCAATTTTCAAATTCAATTCAATTTTTGTGGTTTTTTTTGTTGCTTGATGTTTAGTTTTAGTGGAACTTGCGTGTTGGTTAGATTTTTTATGTTTTTGATTTTTGCTGAATTGAGTGATTTTTGTTGGTTTTGATTCATTTAGGATTCTAGGGACCTGCGTGTACTCCTCTTAAGGTCTCAGGTTTGAATTCTCTCGGTGTCAATTTATGTAGGCTAGTCCATATAAAGCTTGTTGTGGCTTTAGGCTCTGTCTGGTAAAAAAATAACGAATAATTGATAGGATAGATGATAAACTAGCTGATTGAATATGTAGTGTTTGATAAAATTATCGGTTGAACTAACTTAAAAATATGAAATGACATAAAAGATGATAAACTTTAAGCTATAAGCTACTTGATTAGCTTATAAAAAATGTAGTAAAAAAGTAAGCTATAAGCTTGTGAGAAAGTGACGGTTACCAAACGGGTCTTTTCTAGTCAAAGGAGCTTATAAGACATAGGATATAAGCTATAAGCTCAAAAATGTGCCTTGCCAAACAGACCCTTAAATGGCCCAGCTATGGGACGGTGGGATTGGTCCCCGTATTAGTCAGTCCTGGAACCAGATATGGTTTTTTTTTTAAAAGGATTTTTGGGCTAGTGTTCATACGATTCGTTGTGGTTCAATCATGGCTCTACATGTTGATATTTTGTGATTGTAAGAAGATTGAGTTGATGTGAATTTGTTATTTGCTTTTCAGATTTGATTTGTATTTTCGGAAGAATCCATTTGGTGGGGAGTATACTGTGTTTTCTGGATTGGAAGAATGCATAAGGTTCATAGCTAATTTCAAACTCACTGAGGATGAGATTGATTTTGTTAGGCAAAGTTTGTCTCCTTCTTGTGAGGTAAACTATATTGTGTTCCTTGTCGCCCTTGCTATTACATCATTGTTTAGTTATGGTCAAGGTCATGCTGATTGAAATTTGGGGAAGGATTGGAGTTTTTTAGTATTATGAATTCAGTTGTAACACCACCAAATTTTCAATAATAGGAAATTATTGTGGTGTCTATTACGGATTATAAAATAAGTGATATTCATTTTGGATGTAGATATTTTACCCTTACCCACTTTTTGAGTGAGATACGTGCATCCATAACTATTTCATTTTAAGTATAAAAATCATTTTTTTAACAATGAGTTTTGAGAAAAGCTTAGACACAAACATAACTAAAACATCAAAAACCATTTTTTTATAACCTTAAACAAATAGGTCGTGTGTGACAATAAAGAAAGTGGAAATTAGATGACTGTAAATGAGTTGGGGATAGAAACTAGCAGTACATGGATCAGTTTTATTAAATAGCGGTGCTACAACGCTATAGCGTAGTGGAATTTAAACAAACCGCTATTGCTCCGTGATAAGTTATTTGGTACAAAATGTTGTCGAATAATGGCTATAGGAGCGCTATATCACTATTGCGTAGCAGAATTTGAACAAACTGTTATTTTCCGCAATCTGTGACTGACAACACTTACATGGATTACAAATGTTTACTGTCGGGAAACCTTGCCAAGATACACATCCTTATTAAAAGTGCAGTTTGTTTCCGGTTTTTTCTTGAGACAAAGATATGCTTGTTAAGTTGTAAACAACCTCAGATGTAGAAGTTGCTTTATATTTATTATACTTCTTAAGGACATGAAAGTGCTGCTCTTTCTTTTTTTCCGCTTACGTTTTTATCATTAACATCAACTGTGTTAGCATGTTCAACTAGGTGTCCCTGAAAACTAAAAAAAATTAAACGACGGATATAAAGAGTCAAGAAACTTTGTTCAAAGGGAATTTGTCTTCTTTATACATTTTTGTTGCCTGTTTCCTTTTAAATAGCTTTGTACCAAGTGGAGACATGAGGTAGTGTGGTTGACAACTTGGTTTGCTGTGATTATGTGGAAAGAATAATGCTGCTGACATTATTTGAAGATTCTCCTTTCAAAATATTTTTACTTATCAATAATGATCAATTAAATTTAGGATGCATTCTTTGACTATCTTAGAGGACTTGACTGCTCTGATGTTGAGGTGTATGCTATTCCCGAGGGGACAGTTGTTTTTCCTAAGATACCCTTGCTTAGAGTTGAAGGTCCGGTTGCTGTGAGTACTTTCCGCCATTAATACCCTCTTTTAATGTTGATTTGTTTCAAAGATTACCTAGTTCATTCATTAATACGACTGTGATATTGTTCAGGCTGTTCAATTGCTAGAGACTCCCTTTGTGAATCTAATTAATTTTGCATCATTAGTTTCTACGAATGCTGCAAGGCATCGCAAAGTTGCTGGAAAATCCAAAACTTTACTTGAGTTTGGACTACGAAGGGCTCAGGTTACAGTCTTTTAAAATATATTTTTTATGGGTAAATTAGGTACTGACCTTTAATATTCATCAAAAGAAACTCTCATGTTGAATGTAGGGGCCTGATGGTGGAGTTTCAGCGTCAAAGTATTGTTATATTGGTGGATTTGACGCAACAAGGTATTAATAACTACACTAACTTATTTACTGTTGATCTAGATGCAGGACATAGTTTGACGCTGAAAGTATTGTTACATTGATGAAATGGCATGTAATTCTACTTTTCACGACTCCAGTGTAACTCCTGTTAGCATGTACATTGTAACTGAATCTGGTAAAAATGACCCCCACACGCTAGACTTCTTGGCTATGGTTCGAATGATTGTGGTAAATCCGTGATCACCGATGAAAATTTTGTAGTACAAAAAGTAGAGCTAAGGGTGTATTTGTTTCAACTTGTTCATTTGTTTCAACTTAAAAAAAAAATAAGATTGTGTTAAAAAAATCTAGAGATTTTTTTTTTTGAGCTTTTTAAAAACTCTGAAGCTATTTCTGTTTGTTTACTACCCGAAAAAATCACTTGTTTTTAAAACCTTGAAATATGTTATCCTCCTTGTTTTTGAAGTAGATTTTTATCTTAAAAAAAGATAAAACAAATGCACCCTAAATCAGTTCAAGTGGCATCTCTAACCAAATCCCATTTTCTGTTTCATAAATAGTTCTGTCAGTTTGCAAGAATAAATCAAAATTGATTTTGAGAAAGAAATCTGAAGTAAGAAGGTAATTGAATGTGGGAAAGGATTAGAAGTAAACATTAATTATCTAATTATAACGACATTATTCTTATTTTTCGGAGGGAGGGACTGATTGCATTGAATTTTGATTTATGAATTTTAAATTCTCATATTGCTTTTGTGTAGCTTCGATCTTTCATAACTTGCCTTTTTCATGTCTGCCAATAGCAATGTTGCAGCGGGGAAGTTATTTGGGATCCCGCTTCGTGGTACACATTCCCATGCTTTCGTTAGCTCATATATGGTGTGTAACCAATTCACTGAAATTCATTACATGTTTGGTCAATGTTTATGAAGAAATTTTTGTTTTTAATATTATTGTACTTTTTATGACTTGAGGTACTTTCTGTTATGTTTCTTCTGTTACTTATATGCATCCTTTACTTTGTCTATCTTATGATTTGCAGAGCCTTGATGAGATTACTGACAGGTCACTTCGTAGAAAAGATGGTTCAAGTACATGCGAAGATTTTGTTAGTCTGGTTCAAACATGGCTAAGCAAAATTCAGGTGCTAGAATATATAAGCCTTTACATTTTTAAGCTATGTCCGAGTTGATGGAAATTGATATGATGGAGCGATATGGAATGAATTTATAAAGCTTACCTTGTTTGAGTTGTTTGAAATATGATAAAATGAAGTGGAATATAATGGAACATGTTCCATCTAATACTCTTCCCTTTCTTTCCTTCCAATTTGGGCTTCTTGCCTTTCAAATTTGGCAGAATCAGTACCCCACTAGGGTTGGCCTGGTGGTATTGGCTTGGGACCTTGGAGTGTGCTCCTCTCAAGGTCTCAGGTTTGATTCCCCCCAGTGCCAATTTCGGTGGGCTAGTCCATATAGGGCTTTGCTCTAGCATGAAACGGGGCCCCCAGTCCCACAAGTGGACGGTGGGATTGGACCCCAAAATTAGCCAGTCCTTGGGCCGGATGCCGAGTTTTCAAACAAAAAGTGCAGAATCGGATAGAACAAATTTTATCTATTCCATCACCTACATATCTAAACAATCAAATGGGAATTTTTTTTCCATTAAATTCCACCAAGCATTAGATATTCAAACACAGCCTTATTGTCACTATTTTCTATGGCTCTTAACTGCTTCATGTTTTTTTTTCTTTTTGCTGTGTTTGTGTCAGGTGCCATCCTTATGCAAGAGCCTATTGATGTAGATTAGTATATTAATTTAGGATAATTATTTTATTTTGTTATTTGAGATAGTGTTATCTTTTCTTACTTTTAAGAATCTTAACAAGTTACTTAAATCTTGCTTTACTTTACGGATATGAGGACAGTGTTATCTTTTAATGTCTTTTTTTTTTTACATAGGAAATGATATTTAATTTAAGAAAATGTAAAGTTTTTTAAGAATATGTTCTAATTAAGGTTTATCTAGAATTTCAATATATTTGTGGGTATAAAATGCTCTTTAGGTTCATTTTGTAAATGACTTTTAGGCACAGGGCTGCCCTTATTTTTTACTCTATAAAATCCGAAATCACTATTTTGGGTATCTAACAAGCATTTTAGTGTTTAGACTTTAGGGGAGTCACACACTAAGATCACACAATTATTATTGAATGTCATTGGAGATGGCCGCATGACCTTTTGTGGACACATCGGTGATGGATTTGTCAGTGAAAATTCTAATCCGTCTCCCTACCTTGCAGTTGTTAAATGGTGTTTTTGGTGAGACCAATCAAAGTGAGTTGGCAGCATTCATATCTTATGCATTCGCATTTCCCAACAACTTTCTTGCCCTTGTAGACACATATGATGTAAGTATTATTTTACCAGCTTTCCATTTCTTAAATAGCCATCATTCATGCGTAATCTTAGAATCATTTTAACTAGAAATGAAAAATGCTTGCGGGTAAATCTTAATTATGTCTCCTATATGACTTTTGTGAGCATGTTCTCGTTTTCTTAGAAAGATGTTAGTTATACTTCTGTCCCCCTTTCCCCAAGTGTGATCTCAATTTCAATCACTAACAATATAATTGAAAAGTATTAGAAACTAAGAATGGATGGGACACATTATTGTGGCGTATACAAAAGATAGGGGAACAATGTAACTGGGAAGATGAGTGAATGGTTGTGCAATTAAATATGTGTGTTTAGGTATCGATATGTACTCTTTGAATTCTGCCTGCCTGCCAATTGTTATATCTTACGTCCTGATGTTGAAAATATTAATTATCTAATTGCGAAAACTGCTATTTCCATTTATTATGCCATCTGTCCAGTTTGTGGATAATTTGTTTGATAACGAGTGCCGAAGTTTCTACCCTTTTTTTGGGTTCATTGATTCACTCCTTCCCCTATTTTGGTTTTGCTATTTCATTAGATGATTACATTTTGCATTTGTTGACAGGTAATGAGAAGTGGAATCCCCAACTTCTGTGCAGTTGCATTAGCTCTTGGGGATTTAGGGTATGTCAGAAAGTTTTTATGTTATTATTATCAGTTGATTAGATGCTTTACATGACCATGGATTTTTGTTGTATTTGTTTTCCAGTTGATTTTTAGATAACTTGTATACAAAGTGTTGGTTTTTTTTTCCTTCACTTTTTCCAAATGGGTGAAAAGTGACAAGCTGTTGTAATATTGACATAGATATGGTACAAGGAATTAATGGTGATTGGAAGTTGGACACTGCTAATGGTCTGGAATTTGGATGCAATAGCAATCCCAATTATGATATTTATTAGGATCTACTTGATATTGTTATCTGAAGTCTGAACTCATTAGGTGCTAGTTGTTTGGTATATGTAAGGATATAATTGATGTTATGAATTGCTTCCTCAACTATCAACTTAGACTCCAAAGAAAAATAAGGTTGCCTATCTTAACAGGCTGCCTCTTCTGTGGACCTTGTCATAGCAAGAGCTTTACAGCTTCAAGTTGCACCATTTTTACTCTACTTTTGCATTTTGTTAGTTTTCTTTGTGTAGTCTGCCAGCATTTGTTGCACATGTTTTCTATATTGAGAAGTATTTATCCATGTTAGATTATCTGTTTGCTATGATTGTTATTTTCAACTTAATGATTGCTGGAGCCTGTTGTTAATTTACTAGCGTGTTATAGCTGATAAATTAGAAATCCTGCAAAGGAAGCATCATCCATTCACCCTTTTCAAAGAATCATGTCATTTATTCTTAGCTGACCTTAGATATGATGTCCTGTGCAGATACAAAGCAGGTGGCATTAGATTGGATTCTGGTGACCTTGCATATTTGTCTTGTGAAGCTAGGAAGTTCTTTTGCTCCATTGAGAATGAATTCGGGGTGCCTGGATTTGGGAAGTTGATAATCACTGCTAGTAATGATCTCAATGAGGAAACATTAGATGCTTTAAACAAACAGGTAATTCATTGCGAACTGAAACTTGTACATTTGTCTAGTGATTTGCATTATTTCGGCATAACAACTGAGCAATCTCTTTTATGATACTTATGTGTGTGCGCGCACGTGTGATTTCAGCACATCATAAAAATTCCTATAGAGAAGTTATTGCACGTGCTTTTGTTGGTTTTTATACTTTGTACAAATTTTAATTGTTGATTTCTTGTATATTCATTTGCATTTATAAACTCCATAAATGTATATATTTTCTCAAAACCTTGATTTGGTATTTAGATGATCCCTCCTGCTCTGTAAATTTTGATCTTAAAATGTAAATTAATAGAACTGCTAGGATTATTATCAAAATATTTTCTTCATCTAAATAAACTAAGTTTATATAGAAGCGGGTAGTTATTAGAGATTTTAAATTTTATTAAATTGGCAAACTTAATATGCACGTCAAGATACTAGTGTATAAAAGGAATACAAAACTAACTAAATGCTTATTTTAGAGCACATGTTTGCGTACAGCTGAAATCTGTCATATCTTTAATGTGTATAACTGCAGTTGTGACATATACATGTATCGTTATTATTCTCAATGATAGCGAGCAAGTGTTATGACAACAATCATTACACTTGAGGAGTCTTGGTTACATCGAATGAGTTTTGGTGCTAAACATGGAAATATTCATAATTTTACTGGGTGTAGTCACAGACACACAGACACAGCCTTAGTTTCCAATAATAATGTTCTAAGTTACTAATAGAATATATATTAAATCAGGTTATTTTAAATAATCCCATTTTAATGATTTTTGCTGAAAAATATCTCACCACATCATTATTATAATGAATTGAACGCTACAATGTCGTATTTTTCTCTTGGTATGTGTTTGTGTGTGTGTGGAGGTATAAATTATAATTTCTTGCCATTTCCTTTTGATTGGATTGAATTTTCTCTGCAGGGTCATGAGGTTGATGCCTTCGGAATTGGTACATACCTGGTCACTTGTTATGCTCAAGCTGCCTTAGGTGTTGTTTTCAAGCTGGTTGACATCAATAATCAGCCTCGTATCAAACTTTCTGAAGATGTGTCAAAGGTTTGAATGTTCTAAATTGAACTTGATAGTTTAATTTAATAATCTGTTAGGACTTTGGAATTTAATGATTATCTTTTCCTGTATTTAGGTCTCTATTCCATGTAAGAAGCGATCCTATAGGTTGTATGGGAAAGAAGGTTATCCCCTGGTAGACATAATGACTGGAGAAGATGAACCCCCTCCAAAGGTATTGTTTTGCACTATCTTTTTCTTTTTTCCAATGTTTTCTCTTTGTACCCCCTCCTGCCAATGGGGTTGGCAAGTGTCGGTGCATGTTTTCACCAGCATGCCTGGTGAGGGAAAATTTAGGAAAAACAGTAACGCTTTGGTTAAAGCATGCATTCATTTTTTTGCTTGGACTCATCACTGGACTGAAGCAATTATCGTTAGGCATAATGATGATTTGACGAGGTACCTTCAACATTTATATGGGTTTCTTTCAGGCGGGCTTAATGAAGAAAAACTAACGTGGCCCAGCAATGTACATGCAGCTATTGACAGAACTCCAATATTACCGTTTTGAAAAATTAGACCATATTCAATTGCTATTCCATATTCTGTTTGATAATATAAATCCAATATTGCCTTGCATCATTTTCTCATCTTGCATACACTATTTGAAGTTTCCAGCCTATTGGCTAGCACAATCTTGCTATCAAAAGAGTTCAGCAGTAGTTTATGAATGTAGGCATAAAATTTACCTGATCCTATTTTATTCATATTCAGGTAGGAGAAAGAATCCTATGCCGCCATCCCTTTCAAGAATCCAAGAGAGCGTATGTGGTGCCACAGCGTGTTGAGGAGCTTCTAAGGTGTTACTGGCCTGGGAATTTAGGTGAGAACTAACTATACAAGTAGTGGCAATCATGGAGACTAATGGTAGCTTATTGATTGTAACAACCTAGCTTTGCTTAGGGTAGAGGAAAGTGCTGCATCATTTATAAGGGCATCCCATGATTCATCGTTAAACAACTATTATAATTTTGATGTAGCTTTTGAATCCTCTCACCCCCATAAAGAAGGGAAAAAAAATGGTCTCATCTGTAAAGACTATGGTTTCTAAATGTTTCACTTCATGAATTCCTACATGAAATGGTTAAATGCTATTATTCATTGAGTGATCAAAGTTGCACTTTGAATTGCTACAGTATATAAAGCGGCTTACCAACATTTATTGGCAATTCATATATTCAGGGGATGCAGATTATGTCTGTCAGTTTGTATATTTCGTAAGTAACTAACTTTTGTTTTTTTTTAAGATAAAAAGCTAGAACCTTTACCGCCTCTGAAGGAAATTAGAGAGAGATGCATCAATCAACTTGAGCAAATGCGGCCTGACCATATGAGGAAACTTAACCCAACTCCATACAAGGTTAGGAAGTTATAACTTGCTTCAAATTATACATTTGTTTTCATGTTGAATGATTTTGAAATTTTCTGTATATACAGGTTAGTGTGAGTGCAAAATTATATGACTTCATTCATTTCTTGTGGCTCAATGAGGCGCCAGTTGGTGAGCTGCAGTAAGAACAAGACAAATAAAATGGTATGCCTTGAGAACCCAGCAGACAGGGCAAAAAGGGAATCGGATAGAAATTTGTTTTCATACAATATAGATGTATTCAGTATGTTTTGACTGTATATTTAAGTTGGAGGAACCAATATTCTTTTAAGGCCTATGGTGCAAATAATCCATCTTTGCTGTTGATCACATTGCTATGTAATACATATTTGATTATATAATAATCATCACATGAAACAATGTCAATGTTACAGTTTTCTTCAAGTTATTGATGGAAGCATTTTTGTACTCTCTCTCTAAGTACTTCTGGCAACTTATGAATCATGCATATTATTGTGTACTTAAAAATTCATGCGTGACAAAAAAACATTTCGAACACTAAGTACTATGCAAAATGCTCATGGATAGATCATCTTTGGAACGTTTGATTCACCGTGTTTTCTGTGACGCAAATATGGTTTCGATGGTTTAGCTAATGAGTTATAAGTTTGATGGTGCCTTGAATTTTGAGCAACATCTTCAGGTCAAGCAGTTGGCAGTTTATGCTCTCTATTTCAACCGTGTCTAATTTTTTGAACTTCAGCCCTAACATTTTTAAAAATGTAATGTAAAATGTTGTATCAAATACAGCTGTAAAAAAATGTTACTTCTAAAATTTATAGCCTAATCAAAGATTATTTCTATCAAATACAAATACGCGAAACAACCTTTCAAGAAGTTCGAGTGCATTTGAGAATTGCATTTCAAAATGATGATAATCGATAGGTTGAGAATCAAAGGTATATATTGTTCGTCCACTTGTGTATGTGCCAATTTCTTGTTTGTGTTGAAAGCATCGATTGTTGGAGGAAAGCAAATTTATGGCATATTCTGGTGCCCATTTTTGCTAGAAGCTAATGGTTTTGAAGACATTTTTAGTCGTATCTCGGGTGTTTTAACAAAGGACCAGTTGCATTACTTTTCTGTTATAGTGTGGAGCATTGGGAAGAAAAGGAATCTACCTCTAGGGGAAGAAACAAGGGACACGACTAATCGTGCGTTGGCTCGCAATCACAAACTTTCGGCTGAGTGGAGAACTGCTCATGGTCAAGACTGTCATTGAGTTTTGCAGCATTACCAGCAGCACTTATGGCACAGTGGACTGCACCAACAGATGAATATGTGAAATACCATCTAGAAGTGGAATGTGTTAGTATTGGTTTCTGCCACGAAATTTTGCTGGAGAAGTGCTGACAGCCAGTGCAAGGATTGGAAAAAATGGAACTTCAAACCATTTGAAGGAGAGGCTTGGAGTCTCATCCAAGAAATTAGTGGACAACTTCCTTCAGCCTCAATCTCACATCTTATTTTTTAGATGAATTGCAAGCAAGTAGTTATTGATGTGCATAATGTGATAATGCTAAGTTAAATTATACAGAATTTGGATTTTTAGTAAAAGCATGTAGATCTATATTAGATTTGTGCACGACTGGTAAATGTTCACTCTCTTCCTAGAGCATCTATCTCTTGCTATTATCACAATATTTTTCATTACATCTTATATTGCATTTCTTTCATCATTATAAATAAAATGCATTAAGTTTGTTTGAGTGAAAAAACTTAAACAGATTCGAGTTGTTCGCTGCTCAAACTTTTTTGTGGAATTCACTGCTCAAACTTGATGACAAAAGAATTGCACTTAGACCGATGTAAAATTCTTGATTCAAGGAGAATTATTTTCACGGGTTGCCATCTATGAATGCGAGTCAATTTATTGATTAGAAATGCTAAATTTGTTTGCTGCCGACAAGTACTACTAATAAATTTCTTTCTATGTATATACTCATTAAACTAAGTGTAAACTTATTATACTAACAAATATCAAACAAAATTAATACCAAATCAATGAACATACAAAAATATTTCTCTGTCCAAAACTGTAAAAAAGTCTAGGAAAAAATTTATACTAAATTATAAGTCATTTTACGATACTAACGAAACATCAACGTTATTTATATTTTTATATCGTTAATGAAGGATAATTTTATAAAATAACTCATAATTTTTCATTTCAATACGAAATTAATTATTTTTTTAATTTATATGAAATTGTTACTTAGTACGTAAAATTGGTGCATCTGACAAAGTCCAAGTTCCTTTGGTAGTATTAATTACACACCACGATCTAAAGCTTAGTAAACAATAAACAAAGCTAAAAAATTGGAAAATTAAAATATTCACCACTAGCTGTCCTTGCATGCCCCAACACTTACGCAATGCAGATTCTTCTGCATCCACTCACTCATCAAACATGATACACCAATTAGTACACTAACAACAATAACTCTTCTCTTTCTCTCTTTTTCCAAACTCAAAAAACCTCAAACTTCACATCAACGATGAAACCAGAAAACACCAACAACAACATTACAATGTTAGCCAAGACAGACTCCGAGGTAAGCAGCCTAACACAATCCTCACCGACAAGATCACGTGATGGGCTTCGCGCAGTCTACTACGTTCAAAGCCCATCACGCGACTCTTCCAACGACGGTGAGAAAACAACAAACTCATTCAACTCGAGCCCGCTTCAAAGCCCGTTGGGATCTCCTCCTCATTCTCATTCCAACTCCTCGTTGGGCCCACATTCACGTGAATCTTCTTCCACCAGATACTCTGCCTCACGTAAGAGCAGTCAAGCTTCCCATAACAGGAAAGGTAATTGGCGTCCTTGGAAGGATCAGTTTAATGCCATTGAAGAAGAAGGGCTTCTTGATGATGATGATGCAGATCGTGGATTTCCTAGGAGATGCTATTTTCCTGCTTTTGTTGTTTGTTTCTTTGTTCTCTTCACTGTTTTCTCCCTCATTCTTTGGGCTGCAAGTCGCCCTCAAAAGCCTGCCATTTTTCTCAAGGTACTTCTCCATCATTTCTATTTTCAATGTAGGTTTTAGTGCATCTCTAGATTCATCGTGAATTTGTCGGAATCATAGTGACACTATAATTTTGTTATAATGTGTAGAGTTTCTTGAAATAGTAGTAGATCACTCTGATTTTGTCAAATACACAGTCAATCTCTTCGTCCTTCTGTGTCTGATACCGGCACTTCTGATTCCATTAAATTATGTTATTTTCTTAAAATTTTATCAGTATTTTGTTCAGTGTCCGTGCTTCATAACTGTCAATTCAAATATGCATTCAAATAAAAGTTGTCACAGTTGACATTTAATTTTTTGATGTCCATATAAAAATCACATCGTGACTATAATTAATGATACTAAATCTGTATTTGAAGTTGGCTTTTAAGATAGTAATGCATTTAATACCATGGTTTTTCAAGCAGGTATAGCAATGTGAAATATAGTGTTGATATTTCAATTAAAATTTGATATTCATCCTTTTTATTAATTTTTGTTTTGTTTTGTTTTGTGTATGTATGTTTGGCAGAGTATAACATTTGATAGATTTATTATTCAAGCTGGTGCGGATTTGTCAGGAGTTGCCACTAGCATGGTGTCCATGAATTCCACTGTGAAAATGACATTTAGAAACACTGCAACATTTTTTGGGGTCCATGTTGCATCAACTCCATTAGATCTCAATTATTACCAACTTACACTAGCAACTGGAAATGTAAGTGTAACTCTACTATACATATGCAATTTACCAAATTAATAAATCGTTGCATATGTACACATATATATTTGAACATTCATTTTGTGACAACATTTTGTACAGATGCCTAAATTTTATCAATCAAGAAAAAGTCAGAGATCTATTAAAGTGATGGTGAAAGGAAGTCATATTCCACTATATGGAGGGGGAGCAAGATTGAACACTGTGAATGGTTCACCGGTTGAACCGGTACCGTTGACATTGAATATTATGGTGAGGTCAAAAGCTTATGTTTTAGGGGCATTGGTGAAGCCAAAGTTCAACAAGAAAATTGAGTGTGCATTGATTATGGATCCGAAGAAAATGGGTAAACCTATTCGACTTACCAACAAGTGTACGTATGAGTTATAGACTCGATCATATATACCATACGTGAAGTAATAAATGAGAAACTATAGAGTAATAAATTTATGTAGTAATTTAAAGGGGTTTGAGTATTTATTTACTTGACTAGATTCGCACATGAGTTTTCTTTGGCTTCACTCTGTCAGAAATGCTTTTGTTTTGTCTTGTACTATTGTTACATGAAATTTGAAGGAAATTGCCCAAAAGTGTAATTTAGATTTTGTCGGTGGTTCTATTTCGACTTCAAATAGGCAAATGCACTTGGTCTTAGAAATTTTCTTTGCCAAATTCACTTTTTTCCGCATACATTTGTTTTTATTTTTTATTTTTAATTTGATATTGGTACAAAGTTTTCACCGCCTCTTTTTAGTGACTAATCTCCGTTGAGAAATCTTGGAGGACACAAGGTGTGTACTTCTCTCTCAAGAGGATCTTTTCTATGCGCATGAGCTATGAAATCAAACCCTTGACCACCACACATGCTTAAGGACCTCAAGCCTTTTATCACACGAATCAATCCATTGTTGGTTATCACACATATTTGTTTTTTTTAATAAATAACACATATTTGTTAAATGTTAGTGAAATGGAATGAATAACATATTTCATCGATTAAACAATACAAGAAGTAAAAGATATGTCTTTCACCTAATTGTTGAAAGTTTCAGCGTAATTGAATGAAATTATTATGATCATCATGATTTAATTATTTTGGCTCAAATATTTGTCCCGTGTTATTTTATTATTTATATATTTATCAAAGATAAATATTTATCTCATGTTTTTTTATATGTTAATGACAAATATTTATCCTGTATTTTTTTATATTTAACAGTGACAAATATTTTGTCCCGTAATATTTATCTATCAACGAGAAATATGTGTCCATGTTCTTTTATCTATTTATCAGCGAGAAATATTTTTCCCATGTTTTTTTTATGTATTAGTGACAAATATTAATCTCGTTTTTTATATATATTAACTACCGACAAATATATGTCCAGTTTTTTTTATCCATTGGTTATATATATTTGACGCTTTTATTTTTTAATAATTATTTGTGATAATATAATTCTTCAAAGAATGAAATCTATATAAAATTATGTAATCCTAATTATAACACTCGATCTATACTTTGTTTATCCGAAATAAAAAGAGATTAAATAGAAATTATTTTTCATCATGTCCATGTCACATTGATATGTAAAATAAATTCACTTTTTAATAATAATTATAGAAACTCGATAACATATTAAGCATGAAATACAAGCTTCATCAACCATCACTTACATCATCAACAACAAATAATCCCCTTCCTTTTGCAAAGGGGACATATGTTATTTACTGCTAGCCATTGTTTGATGCAATTGACATGAAAAAAGTGGGTGCAATCTAACTTTCCGATTTCTTCTCCATTTACATATGCCTCCTAAACATGGATCAAATTTGTTAGACAAAACAAGAACATATAATACTCATCTACAAATGTGTCCATCAATCTCCATTAAAGTGAGATACCATAATATATTTTTGGAATAGCTTATAATTGACATAACAGTGGCAATAATATAAAGAAGGCTTAATAGCAGTTTTGACCCCCTATGTTTTAAGAAGTTGTGATTTTGGCCCCCTAACCAAATAAAATACAAAACCACACCCTATGTATTGCCCATTTTGCAGTTTTGGCCCCTTAGGTCAATTTTGACCAAGTCAATGCACACGTGGTGTAATTTTTTTTTTTAATTAAAAGTATTTTTTTTTAATAATTAAAAAAATAAAAAATATTACACATGTGTCGTCCACGTCAACTTTGACTTGGTCAAAATTGGCCTAGGGGGCCAGAACTGCAAAATGGGCAATACTTAAGGGCGGTTTTGTATTTTATTTTGTTAGAGAATCGCAACTTCTTAAAACATAGGGGTCAAAACTGCTATTAAGCTTATAAAAAAATAAACTATTTTCTACAACTATCACTATAAAATGTTTCATGTGTTTAACTAATCTACTAAAACTCATTGTCGTATTATCCTCAAATGATTATTAAAACATAGCCGACCTCACCTGACAAATGCAACACAATTCTTTATCTTTCGAAGTGCCTTCAACTGTGTCTTTAAAATTTTCACAACTAATATGCTTCATTATTTCATCCTCTGTAAGCGATGTTTCTAACTGCCTATGTCTTCTTTGCAGCTGCAAATCAATATTTGTAGCGCAAAATTCAACTCAAATTAAGTAATTTGTCCTAATAATAATTTTTGTTTTTAATGACAAGTAAAAAGTTTAAGATATGAAAACGACTTCAACACAAACATCATCATATTTTTTAGACATATCTTGATGATGTGTTAGCTCAGTGATAAGAGCTTAGCTTACACTTTCTCTTTTTTATAGAAACTATTCCATGAAGTTTTTGCTTCAATACAAAAAAAAAATTATAATCATAAGCAAAATGCTCCTTCTTAGAACTTTTTTTTTCAAAGTATAAAATATTATCTTCATGAATGGACTACTAATATAATAAAAGATGAAAATAAAAAGAGAATTTGAGAAGTATGATATATTATTTGTAAAAGAAAGATAAAAAAATATTCAGAAAAGTTTCAAACAGTCATTTCTTAACTATATCAAACAGTCATTTGTTATAGATAAATTAAAATTAGTTTTAATATAAATAATTAAGATATTATTTTTTTATTACTACTAGCAACAATCACTCTAATAGTCATCTTGCTTTTTTTTTAGAGATTTATAAGAAAAATAAAACTATTTTGTGTTTGTTTAAAAATTTTAAATTGAGATTTTGTATTATTCTCTTTTGTGTTAAAAATATTTTCTTTAAAATCTAATATAAATAACTTTTCATTTTCATAATAATATTTTTTTTTACAATAGCTGTTCTCTGTTCTCCACGGTGATATGTAGCAGAAGTTATGTATAGTTATAACATCTTGTAAATCACATTTATAAATTATATATAGTTAGTGTATCCCTTAATCTCCATGTACAAAATGATAACATAAAATTAATATAAGATATATAATTTGATAATAATAACATGTGCATATGTTTATGAAAAAAAAGTATACCTGGAGTCTCAAAAGTAGACCAATACGGACTCGATCCATGATTGTTTCAGTCTATTATAAATGGAAATCAATGTTAAAAAAATGTCTACCTAGATAATGGTTAAAGTAATTATATTTTTTTTTTATGATTTGTGATCGTTCTACAAAACTACCATTGCATGACTCTATTGCAAAGTATGGCATAAATTTAACAATTAATGAATCCAAATATAAAATAGGAAATATGTAACCCTAGATTCATATATTAATAAGATTGTAAAATTTTATGTCTCTCCACTACAAACAAAATAATTTGAATGATTTTTTTTTTTGAAGAAAAAAAAAT
>Ga0228710_1004316_pt1 | contig 22490 bp, 6 predicted proteins | sample MedpolnodulmetaG_FD_177995 | JGI IMG/M metagenome (GOLD analysis project Ga0228710, IMG submission 177995) | Root nodule microbial communities from Medicago polymorpha collected in Santa Monica, California, United States - pink nodules | ecosystem: Host-associated > Plants > Roots > Nodule...
GATGGTGATCCATACAATTCAAACCAGATATATGAATCAAGTGGATTGAAGCTGCAAGCAAGAGGCATCCCATGAAAAATAATAATTAGAGTAATGCGAGAACAAATTGAGAAGAGTAAACCACCAATAACATGTTTATGATTATACATACTCTCTAAAGGTGACTTTGGAGGCAACAACAGATCCAGTTTTGGAGCGACGAAAGTCTTTACCCTTTTTTCGAATTCTATCTTCCACCTGGAAGGAAAGAAAGGAACACATTCAGTTTAATAATTTCAAATAAGGAAGTAGTAAGTAAGAAAGAAGATAACATACTCTTTCCTTCATGAGTTGAGGATTGCCAATACTATCACCAAGTACAGCACGTAGTTCAGTGTCGTTTTTACAAGCATCTTCAAGGACTCTATTATTATATTATTATAGTAAGTATGCAATGCAATATTCATTTCATTCAGAAAGCATGAAATACAAGTTAGTTACTTACTTAGCCCAAGCAGGGTAATTGTGAAGGCGTTCGTGTTCGCGTTGTTGTTTATCTTGTCGAATTCTAAGTAATCTTCGACCTCTAGCGGTGGTTCCTGATCCTTTTATCGATTTATCAACTTCATCATCATTATCCTTCAACTTCGATTTCGAGACACAAACAAACACAGAAGGACGCTTCAGCACCGAAGATGATGAAGAATTCCACCGTGAGAGAATACTATAGTTGTAGTGCCAACATCCACCACACGCCATGCTACTCATCTCTCTTTCTTCTATTTCTATTTAAAAAGGAAAATGATAGATCGACCATCTTTCATTTGTACACCCTTGTACCACTGCTGAGGTGGCAGTAGGGGTATTTATGTAACTTCATCTCACAACTCTGTCTTTCACCTTCTCTCTCAATTAACCGGTACATACAGACTTCACTCCTCCCTCTCATGTCTCCCTCCCCACCAACCACACCCTCCACACTCCGCCACCGCCGTCTCCGTTCTCCTCCTTGATCCGTCGTTTTCAGATCCGCCGCTCTCCTCCTTCTACCACCGTTCTCAAATCTAGACAACACAACTCAGATCTAGAAAAAAAAAACAAACAGATGATTTGAGAGAGAAAGCAGCGATGAGAGAGAGGAGTTCGACAACGGAGAACAAAAATATGTTATCTGAGAATATGGTTCTGTCGCCAGCGATGGTGAGTGCGGCGATGACGAGGCGGAGAGTGGATGGTTGGAGAAGGAGAGAAAAGATAGTATGATAGAGAAGTGTGAGATAAATAACTGAATTGGCAGGGTTATGGTGATCTGATGGTGATGCTGGTGGTGGTGAAGTGGGTGGCCGGTGGTGAGTGGATGGTTGGAAAATCAAAACACTCAACCAATCAAAACACACTCAACCAATCAAAACTCATAGTATTGACACATCATATTACCGTATTCAAATTAATATAATTATTTAAAATATAAAAGGAGATGGTGGTGGTGGCATTTTCTGTATATTTAATTTGCATCCAAAATTTTGGTAACCCTTACGCACTCCAACGAATTCCTAATTAAAAGCATTCGATGGGTTGTAGGATAATGATTTTTTAGGTTAAATTTGACTATATAGAAAATGTGTATGCCTTTGATTTCCAGTTTTAAGGTTTATTTTGATGCTAAAAAGTTTGTTTGTTTAGTTTTCCACATTGAAGTGCCATAAAAAAAAAAACAATGAATTTGGCTTATAAATGTAAGCACCAAAGAAATAGGAATTCTTGTGTCCTCAGGTTCTGCTACAAATGCCTCTTGGCCAATTTTGGTTCACCTTATATTATTTTTAATTAGGTTTTATTTTCAAAACTATTATATTTTACCAAGAGTACAAAGGTAGATTATTTTATTGTGATGCTTTTTAAATAATACTATAAATTATTAGATATGTGTAAACTCGTATATGGGGAAAAGGAAAAAGAACTAGACATGTTGAATGATTGGATATGTCCAAGGTGTAAAAGCATTTGCAACTGCAGCCGCCGCATGTAAGTTATGGTTAGAATGTAATTTTAGTTTGTTGTTGTGGTTTTCATTTTGTAGCATTTTGTGTGTTTGTTCTGAACTAAGAGTAAACTTACAGGATAAAGAACAACCATCAACCTACTGGTGTTTTAGCTCATATAGCCAAGGAATTTAGTTTTAAGTCTGTGTCTGAAGACTTGCTCCCTTCTTATTTCAAAAAGGGTCCTTGGTAGACATAAAAACCTAAGGTATAAAAAATTGGGTGAAGAGGGTGTGAGATTTAGGAGGCCCGATGTAACTTATAGATGCACTACTTGTGACAAATTTGGGCATAATGCAAGGACATGTAAGGAAAATCGAACCCAATTGCCCTCAAAAGAAAGGTATTGTATATTACTTAACTAAGTAATTCGCATACAAATGCTCTTTGATATGTAATTTCTCATTTAACCAAATATTCCTACATTTTATTTCCAGAAAAAACCAACTAAATATGCATCAACGGTTGAAAATGCTACTTCTGAAACTGTGGTAAATGCTACTTCTAAAACTTTGGTAAATGGTTCCTCTCAAAATGTGACAAATAGTAATCATGAAACTGTGATAAATGGTAAATGGTCAAGAGCATGCATTTACCACAATTTCTTATTTGGTTAAATAAGAAATTACATATCAAAGAGCATGCATATGCGAATTACTTAGTTAAATAATATATAATACCTTTCTTTTGAGGGCAGCTGGGTTCTGATTTTCCTTACATGTCCTTGCATTATGCCCAAATTTGTCACAAGTAGTGCATCTATAAGCTACATCGGGCCTCCTAAATCTTGCACCACCTTCACCTGGTTCTCTAAACCTGAGCTTTTTAGGTCTACCAAGACCCTTTTTGAAATCAAAAGAGAGCAAGTCTTCAGACTAGGCCTTAAAGTTGGATTCCTTGGCTATACAAGCTAGAGAACCAATACCTTGTTGGTTATTCTTTATCCTGTAAGCTTACTCTTAATTCCGAACAAACACCCAATGATACAAAATGAAAATCACAATACCAAACTAAAATTACATTCTAACCATAAATTACATGCAGCGACTGCAGTTGCAATTGCCTTTGCACCTTGGACATATCCAATCATTCAACAGGTCTAGTTCTTTTTCCTTTTCCCTGTATCTGAGTTTAACACATATCCAATAATATATTGTGTTATCTAAACAAGATCACAATAAAATAGTCTACCTTTGTACTGTTGGTAAATAGAATAGTTTTGAAAATAAAACCTAATTGAAAATAATATAAGGTGGATAAAACCTGCCCAAGAGGCATTTGTAGCAAAACCTAAGGACATAAGGCTTCCTATTTCTTTGGTTCTTACATTTATAAGCCAAATTCGTTGTTTTTTTATGGCACTTCAACGTGGAAAACCAAACAAACAAACATGTTAGCATCAAAATGAACCTTAAAACCGGAAATCAAAGGCATACACATTTTCTATATAGTCAAATTTAACCTAAAAACATCATTATCCTACAACCCATCGAATGCTTCTTTTTATACTTTTTACATTAACTCAGGGCTTTAAAAAATGGGTATTCATTCACAATATGTACCTTGAGCTAACAATATACTCAATGCAAACTATCCTTTAAAAAAAAAAAAACTCAATGCAAACTAATCACAACAGTTGTTTATGTTGACCACACAATACTTTAAACACCTATTTCAACGCATTAGTTAAACTCTATAATTAAGCTCATACTTCTCATTACAACAGTCGTTAATGTTGGACAATTTATGTTTGAGCAACATCAAACGAACACTATTTTGATAATATATGTTTGCTTTGAGAGACAAATCATTAAACATTATTAAACAACGATATGAGCAATGTTAATCATGAACTAAGTGAGCATGAGCATTGTTAATCATGAACTAAGTGAAAAAACATCCAAATATTTTATATTATATAAACAATACAAGAGCCAAATATAATTGGTGTATATTAATATTTTATCATCATGTGGTATCTACTGACAATACAAGGAGCTGAATAAAATCAATAGAAAATGAAAAGAAGAAAATAAAACACGATCATGAAAGCTTAGAAATCAACCTGATGACAAGATTTTCCATTTGTGTGCGTGTTACTCGCAACAACCTCAGTCTCAACAAATTTCAGAACCACCATAATTGATCAAATTAACCATCAATTGGAAAATATTCCCGATTATCTCACGTTGTCAAAATAGCAAACAAAATTCTGCAACCTGGAAAAGTGAGGATCTAAGATTAATGCATGCCTTCCATGAATGGCCAGATTTCAATCACTTTAGAGCATCTAAAGTCCAAACGCATCACATAGAAAAGGAAAAGTATGGATATAAACACCGTCGGCGAGAGGTGCAACAGTGAGAGCTGCGGCGCGACATATCAGAACTGTAGTTGGGATTTGGATTTCCTGCTGTTACAACAGGGTGCTGTAACAGATCAGGACCGTCCAATTTAGATCAAGGGTTGATATTGAGCAAAGTCACATGACTTTTCCTCCCAAAAAGTTATGGAATCCGGATCCGTGACGAAGACAAAAATTAGAAAGATGGGTTAGAGAAAAACGGGATGCACATGTGTTGTTTTTTAATCACAACCATCTAAAGTTAATCTATGGGTTGATAACTATTCTCATCATTCTCATACACATAATGCATTCTCGTCATAATGCAATCTTGTATGATATGTCCTCATATATACACACACACTAGAAATTTTATATTTTTTTATCTCGGGTCAGAAAACAAAAACAAGAAGCTGCATTCTCGTCATAAAATTAGTTTTTTTTTTTCTTTTCAAATGCATCCTATGATCTTTTACGTTATACATTTTTAACAAGTTAATTCTATAAGTTATTTTTGTGTATCAAATCGGTGGTTAAGCCATCAAATGTTTTTACTATTATCACTTCCCATCAAACTTCGTATGCGAATGGGGTCATGTTGAAGCTGAAGTGACAATACCAACACTATTAAAATAAGAAATAAATGTAAAAAAAAAAATTCAAAATGTTCTTCATCAATTTTTGAACTTTTAATTATTATAATATATAAATGCAATTTGTTGAGTTGGAATTGCTACTTCAGCTTTAAAGCAGCCACATATCCTTCTTTTAATGGAGTTCTATGTGAAAGGGTATTGTGAAAATGTTTTATAACTTAAAGGAACGATTTGTTATAACAAAATTTAAAGGTTTAACTCTTATAACTTAAAGATCACAAAATGCATTTTAATTATTAGTTTTTAATAACTTGAATAAGATAAACACTTTTAACAACTATGAATTATTTATTAGTTCAAATGATAAAAGACTTTGACCCCTTAAGTAGATGGTTGGAAGGGTACGATCTTTGGTTCTTGTGTATGGAAAAAACTCAATTGGTATAGAAAAATTCACGTTGTGTATCGCACAGATTTATTGCTAAATCAACATTTTTTTTCCCAAGTCTTTCAAGTGGAGACAAAAGAAAAGAGCATGGGAGCTTTCACAGTTTAATCACAAACTAAATTATATAATGGCAATATTTTGAAGAGTGTATGTAGGGGAAAGAAAGTGAGCCATAAATGTTGGTTGGAAAGAAAATGAAGTTCCTATCACGTGGTTTAAAAAAGGAATCATGGTAGGAATGCAATCCCATCTCTATGCCTCTGATAGGACACAAAATAAAACAATTACTTTCATCAAATTAAACAGATTTTGAGAATCCACATTCATACAATAGCAGTTATATGCAGCAAAATTCTCATAGTGGCCAACAAGGGACCACTTAACAAACCATGAAACAAAACCACTAAGAAACTCAAATACCTCAAAGTGGAAAAGGAAAGGAAAAATGGCATTTATATGTGATGTAATATATATTCCTTTTTTCAGAATGTTGTTAACTCTTGTTAGATGGGTATTGTTATTGTTTCCTTTCGTATTCTCTTTGATATATGAAAGTGTTACCATCAAGCATTTATGTTCTTATTACTTTTGTATTTAGGAAGCTTGAAACTGAGTCATGAACCAATTTCTAGCTATACCTATGGTGCCTATAGGTGCTCCTTACATGGCTAAAATCTCCCTCATGATAGCACAAATTGTTAAAAAGGTGGCAATTTTTTTTTAGTGGTTTTCTAAGCTGTAACGGTAACTCTAGTTATAAATGAATATAGTTCATTTTCATTAATAACTTTTTTATTCTTTTTTTTATGGTAGATGGTTGAAAATTGAATTAAATTATTTTGGAAATGAGGCTTGTATAAATGACTCATCTACATTCTTATATGTTCAATTCATCAAAGCTATTTGAGAATTGAGTTGTGATATATGAAAGTTGCAGAAATGGGAGTTCCTTGCAGCCCAAAGCGCCAAGTGAGAGTACTACTGGCAAATTATGTTTTGGACTGAAGGGAGCTCCTAGTTCTTCGCTTTCATCCTTTTTATTTTTCATCTCTTTCAATTTGTCTAAGAATTTCTTCTTGTTTTTTTGATTTTATATGCCTTGATGTTTGAAGTAAATGTTGTTTTATGTTAGAATAATAGAGATTTTAATGTCTCCTCTTCCTCTATGCCTTGAAAGTTTTTTCAAAATATGCAAATATCACAACCAATAGATCTAAGATAATTTTGCTTCCCTTATGCTAACCTATTGTCGCATGATTTAAGCAACTTTCATTTGACAAGACACATTTCACACGTAGTAGTGTGTCATACCATATAAATACATATTTATTATTTTTTTTTTTTTTTTTCCTTTTAATTTTTTTTTTTTTTTTTTTTTTTTTTTTTGAGGGAAATACTTAGTTGTTGAATAAGCTATTAATCCTGTTTTTCATTTAATTACTATTAATTCATTATGATATCTAGGCATTTTCTCCAAAAATATGCTGTGTGGAAAGATTCCTATGACTATATTCTAAGTATTTCTCTAGCAAATATAGGCCAAATGATGCTAAAGGAAAACCCAGATTTAAGGGTAGATTGTAACATGGATTTTTGATTGTAATATAAGGGTCAATTGTAAGGCAAACACTATACCCCTTTTATAGGATAACACTCTAGAATCAGTCATGTACTAGCCTACTATGTTGTTAATAATCAAAGAGGTTGATTGGTTCCATTAATCACGTTATCTACACCCAGAAATTAAAAAAACAATTACTATCGTATTGGATTTTTCTTCACTTTTAAAACCATGATTTGAAATCCTGGGTCTTGTAATAATTTTTCGGTTAATAGAGGTCATGAATATCTCATCTGATGTAGAGTAACACCTAAAAATTGGAAGTTAAATCCCATTTTCTTATAAAAATAAATGCTATAATAGTAGGAATGTTAAGGTCACACCCTCTAACACACTTCTCTCTATTCAGTTGATGGAGTCTCACTCGCAAGCAAACTGATTCTATTTCAATGTTCAATTTCTCTCAGGCAAATCTAGATGGACACAACGGTATAAATTTCACAAGTAGTAGTGGAGTATTAGTCGATGTACAATACAATAAGTTCACCGACGCGGTGGTGCGATGCTAGGTCAGGGCAGAGTTAGTTCTCCAGTGAAAGTATAATGATATTACAAGAGAGAACCTAGAGAGAACTCTCTCGGTGAAAGTGGTGAAAAAAGAGTGTTCATTTGAAAAGGTGCGCAATTGTCCTTAACCGTTTCATTGAATCCCGACGAAGCATGCGTTAAATGCAAGAGGTTCATGCAGGACGGGTTTATCGTCGTAGACGTGTTAGGGGTGATAGGGCTACCCAGTAATTTTTTGTTGTTGATATAACATTTGAACAAATGTAACCTATGGATATTAGTGCTACTATGTACGACGACGTATGTTTAATTTATGTTATTTCATATCGTTTACCTTAAAGTATATGCTTATAATTTGATTGTATGCATGTTAAAATCAATCTAGATTTGTTGTTTTGCGAAAACAAATGTATCAGCCAAAAAAACGATGGTTATGTGTTTGTCTTGATATATTTCAGTTATAAAACCAAATTGTAAGAAATGTTCGGCATTTATAACATGAAACGTGTCTATTTTTTACAATTCAATTTGCCTCTAACATGGTATTCTGGAGGGTTTGAAACTTTTCGGATTGTCAGAAGTATTGTACATTAAATCAACTTCTAGATTCCGAAAAGTCTTTTTACAAGCTCTGGACTAGCATTAGCATAATCCTATGCTTGAATTCAGTTTTCACATTGTTCCGATTTCGAAAGTCAAATTACTATTCGGCTTATAGAATCTAAACAAAAGGATATTTTGGGTGGAAAAAGTAATAGTAATTAACTTCTTAACAACCCACTGAAACCCATGAAGGCTCCGCCACTGGTTGTAGATGTAATTAAGGGGATGAGATTCATTCTTCACATTTTGTTGGATATCCGTAATAATAAGCATTCTGCGACTATTTCATGTGTTTAATTGATCCTCTTCGGGCTATATTACAGCAGTCGATCATAGATCGTTAGGTCGAGAGAGATAAACTTGGTTCCCTTAATCTAACATCTACAACTTACTACACAGTAAAACTGGCCGTAGAGGATCCGAGTTCTATTGCATCTACAACTTAATATAAAAAATTTGGAGGTTTCTGCAATATCGTAACTGATCGTCACAACAGCTATGATAGTATTTGTCCGTATTTTACAGTAATATAAAAGTTCAAAGCGTAACTGCAGCCATAACATAAAACTATGGTCTCTGCATCTTCTTTACACATGAATGCAAAACACACTTATCAAAATTACATAAACCTATAGATAAAGACACAAATAGATACAATAACGTACTTGATCCATGTCATAGAGATACGACAAAATAATACTTCCTTCGGTCCTATTTATAAGAGATATTTGAGTCAACAAAAGTTGATATATTTGATCCAAATTCTTAGTCAGATACATCATATTTTGTTGACTTAAATATTTCTACTAAATAGGACCGGAGGAAGTATCTTCGTTGTCAACGCCAACACATATACATTGCCTATGTTAAACTCTAAGCAAGTAAAGGCTGAGTTCAGGACCACCACTACCAACAGGGTTCATCATGTAGAAAGCTTCAGAGTCTTTAGACCCAATAACCCTCTCATACTTAGCTCTCATATACATGAGCTCACCTTCAAACTCACCTCCATTCCCACTACTTGGCATTGGCAACACACCAGCACCCATTGAAATAGGTTCCACAGCTTTCAATATCTTCCATTCCTCTGATCCACATTCATGCCTATATGCATAACCACATTTTCTTCCATTACAATAAGTCCTCCAAATTGGTTCCTCAAGCAACTTCAAACTCTTTCTCCCTCCTTTCTTCTCACACTCTAATGCAATCCTCACCACTCCAGAAGCCATTTCCCTAACCAAAACACTTGTTGGTGTTGCTAGCTCAATTAAGAATGTAGGGCTCAACTTTGAGTCATCTTGGAAAGCAAAATGGACATGTCCACGACGGTATCCGAAAAGGGTGCCCACCATACGTGTGCCACTAGAACTGTGAAGTGAACGATTCTTTGTGAGAATTGTTAGTGCTGACTTGAACTTTGATTTTGAATTCTTCTTCTTTTCAAGAGCAGCAATTTCTAATGGCATTTGGATTCTTAGGTGATTATGTTGATGTTGATGATCCTCTTCTTTCTCACCACCAACATCATCATCATCATCATCATCATCCTCAGGAAAATGTGATGATGAACTTATGTTGAGTATTACTTCCTCATCATCTTCATCCAAAGCCTTCTTTTTCCAATGGAAATACCTTCTAGAGAAGGAGAAAGAAGAGTCATGTGGTGACTTGGCTGCCATTATGGTCTTCATAACGAAACAAAATGAAAAAAAGTAACTTCTCTAAAGTTTTTTTTTATAGGAACCACATGAGCATTACCATAAATGATCATCAACAGAAACAAAAGAGAGTAAGTAACCAAGAGAGGTTTTACAAATGATATAATTTCTGACTTATGATTTAGTAGTAGTGTGCTTAATTAGTGTGTTTAAAAGGGTGATTTTATCTTAATCATTGTAGCACCTTTTTGTCAAAACAATATGACAAAAGGAAGGTAAGCGGCCACCACCTACCTTTTAGGGAACAAGGATTTAAAGATTTTGAGGGCAACAGCAAATCAGAATTGATATGGACAGGTAAAGTTTGATGGTTTTGTTGTTGTGTGTGAGGTGGAACTATAAAAAGTAACTTTGTTTTGGTGTTATTTCTTGATCAAAAGAAAGGGTAGGAGGAAGGGCTTGACTAGTTACACTGACTTGCACTGGAGACAGTTAAAGGCAGGTGAAATCACACCTACCATACCCACCTTGGAATGGAATTGGTGAGGGATAAATACAACCACATGACATATTACCTGCATACCTAAACATTAAACTATCTTGAAAATTTTCATTGTCACTGTTTATAGGAATCACTTTGAATATCATTTTCTGTATTTTTTATGTTGTATCTTTTCTATAGTGCTGAAGACTTTAAATTATCAAAAGCATTAATAATTTATAGAAAAACATACCTCGAATTAGTACAAAGGGTGACTAAAATAATAATAACCAGTGCACAAGTCCTAACTCAATTAGTAAAAATGTCGAAATTGTTAGGTCGGTAACCGGAGTTTGAACCCCGTCTTCTCTCATATGTGAGTTTGTAATGGTTTTGTCATTTCGTCTATCTAAAAAAAAATACCAACCGTCTATTTTGTATTTCTTTTTTCAAGGGAATCTATTTTGTATTTCTTGCGATTACTTTTAACTACTATTTTTTGATTATTCTTTGTTTTTTTTGAAAATATTGTAACTTAATACTGAAATTATCTAATAGTTATGATGCTCAATTACCATTTGTCATTGAATATCTTAAATACTATTTAAACAAATATGTAAGTTTCTTCGTTTTTTACAAAAAATATGTAAGTTTCTAAAGAATATTTTTTTAATTGTTAATAAAATGTTAAAAACCTAAAATATCTAAAAGTGATTTTAAAATATTTATGAATACAATTCATAAATATTTTACTATAATATTTCCCTAAAATAAGTATAGGGAAATACTATATTACTTTACTATAATACAATTCACAAATATTTATGAATACAATTCATAAATATTGTTAATAAAATGTTAATAACATAGCCAAGGTTGTGGTGGATCTTTTGTCATTTATAAATGTATTTCCCTATACTTATCCTTCAGTCTTTCACTAACATGAATCCGAATTTACACATCATAAAGAAAGGAGAAAGAAAAAGAAAAAAACTAATTTTATATCACTTAGAAATGCACTGCCGAACAAATTATGGCATCTGAAATGACACATGAAAATATAAGGATTTTTTAGTAGGAAATGAAATGAAATGAAAAGTAACCAGATCAAAATTTGTAAAGATCACCACAATACATCGAGAAAGAATGAAAGATCCATTTGAAAGCCTAATTTTCTGGATTACAATACAACAATAAGGAGCTACCAGAGCTCAAACTAAATGCCTAAATTTGCCTTGATCGTAATGAGCGCATACAAAAAATATTTTACACGAACATTTAACCACATTTTTTTTTATCAGGAAACATTTAACTACGTGAATCAGGGCCTCCTGCTACAAACTTGACATACAACTTTGATGAAGTAGAAACTATCTCTACTCATTCCTTTCTAAAAGGTAGGATAGCGCCATCGATACAAGCTTTTCTTTCTGCCGTTTGTACTCGTTGTAACGAAGGAAAAAGTAACCAAGATAATCAAAATCTATTGGGGACATCTTTGCCTGTTTATTATGCAAGGAAATATCAATAGCCATGGATATCATTTTAAGAACAAAGCAAAACAAGCATAAAAGAAGAAAATATATTACCTGAATTAGCCCCCACAAAGACCAGAAAAGGTGTGACGCCAGTGCATATGTATTTACCTCAACATACAAAGTTTCAAGATCATTCTCAGACACCTGTATTATGAATTGGTATTAAAGATCTTATAGAAATGTAATACAGCCGAAAAAGAAAATAACCTATATTACAGTTATATAGTACACGAATAATTTACATGCCCTCGAGTGGAACAGGGCATTCAAGTCTCAGTTTTGATTCCCACCGGTGCCAATTTCGGTGGACTGGTCCATACAGAGCTTTGCTCTGGCTTCAAACGGGGCCCCGCAAATGGATGGTGGAATTGGACCCCTCAGAGTCGTTCCTTGGGATGGATACCGAGTTTTCAAAAATATGTGTGCGCGTCTGCGGGGGGATGTGGGTGTGTGTGTGCATATAAAACCGAATCAAAGAAAGAAAAGCTTAAATCACACTTGAAATACTTAAGTAAATTCAAATTCAATAGCATGAGAGTTTGAAGTCATTTGGAAATTAAACAGAAGGATTTTTTTTAATGTAACCAAAATCACTAAATCGCAAGATTTATGTGTGTACTCTTAATCGATGAAGGTAAGCATAATCACAAAATCTTAATCTTTTACGATTCAAATCGGGATTCCACCCTATTCTACAAAAAAAGGATTATTTGTGTGCTCTTAATCGTTGAGGGCAAACATAATTGCAAAATCGTAAGATTTTACAATTCGAATCGGGATTGTAACTACCATGGGTAGGAGTAACAAAATATCACCACCACTAGCCAAGTAAATTTCCCAAGTATCAATTTGATATTTTCCATTCCTGACCAATACAGAGATTAATCCCTGACAGGTCAGTGAATTTTGTAGCAAGTATGAGAGAGTTTGTCAACTTGACTCCCCTCCCATACCCAAAAGTCAAAATAAAAAGATAACTTACAAATACTAACACTGAAGTGGTGTTTTAATCGTAGACAGTAAAAAACCTAAATAAACACGGGTGACAGAAAAGATGATGATCATGGCCATAGTTGATAGACTATATGAATCTCGTTTTACGGTTGCTTGATAATCTGGAAACAATGAAATAAATTGCATTTTTAAATATTAATCCCTTTCACTGTGATTATTACCTCTTGAGGTCTGTCTGGCTGTAAGTAATGCCTGAAGAAATGATATTGTTCATTCATATTTGGGTACCTGCATGATAAAATGTTGAATAACTAAGAAATTAATCATGACCGAGTAAAGCAAGAAAGGCAAGCATAAATAACTTACAAGGAGTAGTCACATTCAAAACCAACATATTCTGCAAAGTGATTCCCTATGTCATAGCCTCTGTAGTTGTATGATGCATATTCATAATCAATGAAGTAAAGTTTATCTGGACATTTGTCAGAACAAATCAAAGATTAAAAAGTTAGATTTACTAATAAATAAATAGGTTATCAAACCATTCTCTCTTGACATGAGAATGTTACATTATTTCTGATGCCAAATGCCCATATTCCAGAAGTGTGTTTGTCTCCTTATGACTTTGTTATAAACTAATAGAATAAATTAACATCATAACTTCCTGTTATCAAACAAACTCTGTAAGCTTTAAATCATCATTAATCTAGTATAATCCATTTTTCCGGCTATAAGTTAACTCGTCAACGTTGAAAATGGTAGAACTAATACCAAGCTCATGACCCTACCTTTAAGGTGACTTTTGTACTCAACCATTTCAAAACTATTGAAGAAACACACACATACTACTTGTTTTTAACAGACAATGCCACACCATTACATTTTAACTTGATCACTGCTCAGTAATAAGTAATTTGCTGCATGTGCTGACTCATTGAGTCATGTATTTTCAAGTTTCAATAACATCAACACAGTCTAGGAAGAAGAATGGCAAAGGAAACATAGAAATAAATATTTATTGTTTTGGTAAACACCGAGATATAATCGTACTCTCAAAGGTTCATATAAATGCAACATACAAAAAATGGCAAATATAAGAAAAAACTATGAATAGAAAGCATCTAGCAGAATATGTTTTAATGTCAGCGGTAATTTCTACAATAAATTAATGAATAAATCAAACTAAAATATACAGCAACAAGGTGGAAGCATAACTATTACATTATTGAGGTATGTGACTACCTTCTTCGTGATTAATCATTATGTTTCCTGAAAGCAAGTCATTGTGAGAAAAAATTACAGGAGATTTGAGACGATCACACAACACCTGTTACAAAATAAAAAATATATGTATGTCAAGAGAACATTTTTTATGAATATAAAGTACATCATTCACTGCCACTACTTCATCCATTTTAAAGAATTTACCAAAGCTTATTCATAAACTACCATCACAAACACAAAACTGGAAAAGAAGGGGATGATATGTTATATCCCTAAGCCTGACACTTGGGCATGATAAATCTACTTCATGAATGGATTTATAATATACTTTTTAATACAATTTCTATTTATTTGGTTTTCAATGAGATAGAGTTCTTTGTTATTACATGACTCTTTCTTCTTTTTGGGTACAATTATTACATATCTCTTTATTCATAATTAAAGAGAGATATTGCAGCAATTTTATTGTCCTGCAATCAAACTTTCACATTTTGATTGATGTAGGAATCGCTAGAGACAGAGAAGACAGCAAATGGAAGACGAAAGAAGCCAGTGTTGACACAGAAACCTTTCCTGTTGCTACTTTCTGTGCATGTAGACATAAGGCAAGTTAGCAAGTGCGTAAACACGGCTTGAAAACAGACTTTATGGTGCACAGGACCAAAATCCCCAGTCTTGTGTCCACACACAGCCTCATAGTGACAACTATAAATAGATGGTGGTAGCTGAATACTCACAACCTTGAGGTAGGAATTCAAAGGAGCCAACTTTTTCTAAGCCAGTTATAGAGTGAACATAACTAGTTTTTGATTCTCTCAAATCTTTAGGTTAGGGATTTAGGATTCTCAATCTGAACTTTCTTTCCCGGTTCATCTCATTAACTTAAGTTCTTGTTGTCCTATTGATTGATTGCCTAGGAATAAAACTTAATAGTTGTGTGATCTTGTAAATTCCCGAGCTTAATGGACATTTCAATCAATCTACAGAAAGTGTTAGGGATTTTAGTTGAAGTATTGAAGCTTAACTACAAATGTGAACATCAGATATTTGGACTTTAAATAATGGCTACTTGGAAACTGTGATTTTTTGTGTGCTTGTGTTTCTGCTCCAGCGGTCACAAGTTTTATGTTATTTTACTTTTAATTCCGTTTTGTAATATCTTGGTACTTTACAATCAGCCTAGAATTTCTAGCTGGTAATCGGAACCACAACCTAGTAGGAACAAAACTCGACTCATCCACATTACTTGTAGGAAGGCTCGAGCAGCGGTGGCGGAGACACGTTGTCAAAACCATTATGCCAAAGAAGCTCAAATCAACTCAATTTTAAGATTTCATTCTCTATATATCTTCTCTCAATCAAAAAACCCCACAAAACCTTCCTCCACCAAACTACTTGTCACTGACATAGGTACCAACACCAATCTCCACCGAGACCACCCCTTTCAACAACATTGATAATGAGTTGATTATTTGACAATTTCATAACATGAAATCGTGCAGATGATAACTGTGGAGTATGTATATAATTTTTTTAGTACAACGTATTTTTTTTAATACATGTTATTTTATATATTTTAATTAATAATTAAAGTTCAAACGTTTGAACCCCAAGCTCAGGGTCCTGACAACGTCATTGTCGAGGAGGGATGGTCTACGACACAGGAGGACGGGGTGTTAGGGGTTGTGCTACCTGGAAGGGTTCGTGACTTTGTATTTCTGAATATTTCTTTATAGATATTTTGCATGATATGGATACCAAGTTATGCATATATTATTTGATGAGTTATGTTTTGATTATATTTTGATATATGTTGATGGTATGCTTTGATGCGTGTTGTTAATATGTGTCTTGTAAATAGGCTACAAATAGTCGTGGAGTTCGTGCTAACAATTATGCTTTGTTTACTTTGTGGTGTCTATGTGTTGGCTACTGATACATTTCAAATTTTATAAACGGAACACATATTTTACACATTCAGCTTATATAACTGAAATATGTCAACATAAAGAATTTCAATGTTGCTAAAAAATGGTGTCATGAGGGTTTGACATAGTTCGTATTACATAAACTGAAATGTTAAGTTATTTTGGCGTACTATATGTCAAGCTAATAAAATACATTATTGGATGTGATTTATTCGCAAAACTCTTGGTTATGAGTTTTGATAGATTTTGGATTCTATAATCCAAAATTTCATTTATATACGCATCAAATTCTATAATCTGAATAGCTTATGCAAAACAAATTTCTCACATCATTCTAACTAGTATGTCATATAGGTATCATACCTTTACAATGAAAGATTTATTCATACAAATGTTACTTGCACGATAGATTTAATGTGAGAAATATTAATCCATAATTTGTTTAAAATTCATTTGCTTAAGAATAATTAAATAAAAAATTAAGGTGGTGTCGGGAATGATATCTACAAATTCAATGAAACTGAAATTCAAAATAAAAATGACATATCCTTCTCAATTATGTGCATGTCTACATGCATTTAGTTTATTTTCAAGATTATTTGGGCCATTACAACATTCATTGCCATTGCACTCCAATCTCTCTCTTAACCTATTTGCACTATGACTGTAGGTTACACAACTGGATTTGAAAGATCCAGCTGCTGTTCCAATTCCAGTTGTGAAGCCTACAGTCATAGTGCAAAAAGGTTAAGAGAGAGATTGGAGTGAGATGGCATTGAGTGTTGTAATGGCCAAATAACCCTGAAAATAAACTAAATGCATGTAGACATGCATATAATTGAGAAGGATATGTCATTTTTATTTTGAATTTCAGTTTCATTGAATTTGTAGATATCATTCCCATTATGACACCACCTTAATTTTTTTTTATTTAATTATTCTTAAGCAAATGAATTTTAAACAAATTATGGATTAATATTTCTCACATTAAATCTATCGTGCAAGTAACATTTGTATGCGTAAATCTTTCTTTGTACAGGTGATACCTCTATGACATACTAGTTAGAATGATGTGAGAAATTTGTTTCGCATAAGCTATCCTTGTGTTCATTCTAAGGAGCACTTGGTAATTGCATTCATCAGGGAACTTTCTGCCTTAGCCCAGTCCTAATGTAGTTCGAATGTTTAGCAAAAGTGATAAAAATTTTAACAGGACTACAGATTTGAAGAGTCAATCTTAAATCTAAAAGTTTTCAAACTTGTTTAGGATTGGACTTATAGTAGTAATTTATTTATCATACATTACAAACAAAGTAATATACAAACATAACGGCTAAGATAAATAAGAAAAGAATAAGCACCTGGAGCTCATAAATTTCATCATGAACTTCCTTGAATGAAACTGTCTTGTAAGTCTTTTGCTTTTCACTATCACCAAATTCTAGAACAGATGCTGCAAATGAAAACAAAAAGTTAAGGCAGCTCAAATCTTATAAATACCAACCTTTAAAGATATATGATAGGAACCTGAAAGGTCAAAGTGGATTCAGGAATGGAGAGAAAAAGTTAGATAATAAGGGGGCACTAATTGTCATGTGAATGGGGAGAAGAAAAGGGATCTAAATCATCCATTCACGAGACATTGATAGTCATGTCAATGGGGTTATAAAAGAGAGCAAAACCGAGGTTGAGGCATTCAAAAAGTTTCTCATGAGTTGTTTTAGGAGAGAAGTTCTCTCTGGTCTAGGAGCTTAGCTCTGGTAGGAGTTCTCTGAACTCTGGTTTATCATTTCCTTTTCTGTTTTTTTGTAGAGCTCTTAAGCTCACCCATCTACATTCAATAATACAATTTCTTTATCTTGAATTTTGGGGTTCTATCAATATACATTAGACCATGACAAAAGAAAATTGCACGAGGTAACTCTTTATATTGATAATCATTTTAATATACTGATCAAGTACTTTTCAGGACTAGGGAACAAGAATAACAAATGCAAGGACCTTCCAAGAAAAATATGGGGACATTAAATAGATGAATTCTAAGCCAATTAGGCTAGCCACCCAAGAGAATCCTCACATAGGATAACAAATCATTCTAATATCATAAGCTATTTCTCTCAAATTTGAAATCAGGGGAAGTGCTAAAATTGAGGCAAAGCTGAAGGGAAGCTGAAAATTTGGCCTACGAGACATAGTTGAAATCCTACAACTCATTGACACAAATCCAATTCACCTTAAGAAAAATTACAGAAGTAACTAAAACAAAAGAAAGAGAAGTGATCAAAGTTCATATTAGTTATAGGGAAGAAGAAAGAACCTTTCTCGAAAAACTTCCAGATATCATTCCATAATTGGGGTTCCTTAGAGCCTGGAATTTCCACACCGTGAAATTTTTGCAGTTGTTTGGCTATTTTGGCAACCAGTTTTGGTTCTCGCATATCTGCCATCGGGGAAAAGCATTCAGGAAGCATTAATTAGGTTGCCATTCTACAGGTCACCAAAAGTGTTAAAACAAGTACGTAATTATTAAATGAAAGCCAATATCATTGTATAACTTACTCCATATGATACTTAATTCAGACGTTTCAAAGAAACAATACTGTGTGTGTGTGTGTGTGTGTGAACTTGGAAATGAATTAGAAAATAGGGTGGACAAGCTCGCTACAAGCAAAAGCAGCCCTCTGTAAAACTGGAAATGCAAAATACAGGAAACAAGATAAACGGAATTCTGCAGGACAGAATATCACAACTCCAAAACTATTCCATCCTACTCAATTCTTGCCTTCCTTCCCTCTCCTCAATGCATGACAACGTTATAGCCTTCTGAGTCTCTTCCAAATTTCAACGAACCACTTTCTTTGGTATTTTATTTCCAGTGGGTACTTTCCAATGCTCTTCAATTCATCTGTTTCATCTTCTTCCTAACAAATGCATCCCCGCACTTCTATCCAACCCACTACTCCTCAAACCGATTTTCATTTTTCTAGCATAAACATGATCTACATGGCTATCACAATATTGTTGAGATTTAATTAAAAAAGTTTGCTTAAATATCAAATTGTCATAATATGTATTAAGTTATCATGGTCAATTGTTATGAGAAAAGACTACAAGGTTGGGGAAGACAAGCTCAAAACGATGCAAGTTCATCCAGTAAGGAATTTACTTCAGGACTATGGCGTTCTAAAGTTAAGATCCAGTCACCAACTGGGTATAAATTGAAATCGATTCAGAAGGGTATTTTCGGTACATATCTAGTGAGCAGTTTACCACAGCTCTAAAGGAGACCCCTAATATTATCCCTAGATATGCTGCATTCAGTAAAAATGAATTTGCATACATACAATGCAATATTGCATACATATTCTCTGTCGAGTGATGCTTAATTTTTTTATATATATTATCAATAACACCAAAAAAGCACAATCTAACAAAATCTATTTGGCTTTGTCATTTGTGCTGAAAATGAATTTTTTCATTTTTACCTGATGGAGCAAGAGTATGCGCATTAATAAAAGATTGCACTATGCCATTTCCAAATATTCCAAGCCACTTGGCACCAAATCCTGCAGCAGTGATGTATTTGATGGCCTAAACACCATTTCACAAGCAATTACAATAAAGAAATTTCAAGTAAGCTATTTAGTATGTTAAGAGATGCAACAAATCTATCCCACTGCAAGACTTAGTTCAAGAATCAACTAAAATTAACCATTAGAACTCATATTTTCCTCGGATCAAATGAAAAAATGGTTTCTATTTTCTCATTTTAGGCAAATAAACAAAATATTTGCACCTATATAACTATAAAATATATATGTTTATGATAATTTTGAAGTTATTGGAAGTTCAGGTTGTTTATCCCTCTTCATAATCTTAGTTATTGTTGTTATTATTATCATAATTTTTAATCTGACCTTATTAAAGCATATTCAAGAAAACGAAATCTATAGAACATATTAAAGGAATTGATATATCTATCTACATCTACATTGAAATACATTTTAAATTCTGGTTCCGAAAAACTAAAAGCATCTGTAGATTTTGTTATGCAGCATCCTCAAACTTAGAAGCACGGTAAGTCTTGTAAAACTAATTTCTGCTACTTCAAACAGAAGGGGGCCTAAAATACTCAAGGATAATGAGCCCTCTTTTCCATAAGCCCCAAAGTTGTAGGCCCCACATATGAAGGAGGCCTAAAGTTGGCCCCCTTTTCCATTAATTTGTTCTTTACTTTTTCTTCTCAAAAAATAAATCTCAAAAAAAACCAAAAAAGAAATTTCCAACAAAAAAATTGGAGATTTGAGTGGGGCCAAGAAAAATATTACCACAGGCAACAGAAACAAAATCAAAACAGCAAACATCAATACAAAATAATGGGAACATTTGATTCAAAGTAAACCATGTTTTTTTTTACATAAAATTGCAGTACATTGTCTAACTAACCTGCAATTCTCGAAAGCGATCAATGATATGCTCAGTGTTGGGGCCATACAATCTGATGGTTATAATATCATCAATAGAGTCCCCTTGTTTAACCGACACCTTCAGTACTGATAAATAATGAAAAAATTATCAAATATCAACCACAAAATACTAAGAGGGGTTGGGTAGCTCAACTAGTTTGAGATCCTGGGTTCTAATCTACCAACTAATTACGAACATTTTCCATTCAAAAATAAAAAATATCACAAAGGGTCTGTTTGGATTGAGCTTATTTTGAGCTTATGCAAAACAGCGTATGCAAATAAATAAGCTTTTATTCACTATTCATAAGCTTGCTAAGGTAGTTTATGAAAAAACAACTTATGGAAAATACAATTTTCGTTAGTGATAAATTAATATAAAATTTAATTTATTTGCATAAGCTATTTTTCATAAGCTAAAAATAAGCTCAATCCAAACGGGGCCAAAATACTCTGGATGAACAAAAGGTAACAATTAAGCTAGCAATTTTTCTGAATTTAGCAAGTAACAAATTAAAATGAGAAATTATGAGAAAAAAAACTCACATAAATTGGTTATGCCTCCAGAAATTTTCTCAACTTTAAAGCAAGAATCACCTAAACTTGACCAGGTCTTGAACATGTCCTTGCACAAATTACTGCATTCAAATACAAGAAAAAAAGAAAAATAAATAAATTTCTGCAAAATAAACATTCAATTGCAAAAACAAACCCCAAAACTGAATAATTCAAATTCAAGAACAAATTACACAATCCATTAGTCCAAATCAAAGAAATTGAAATGTTCTTAAGATTCCGCATTAACTAAGTAATTAGAATCTTAGACACGAGAAATCCTGGCTTAGGCCACTTGGGTCCGCTACGAGACTAATTCTCAAGTCGACAGCCAAGCAATCATTTTTTTTTTAAGGTCTTTAACCAGTGCCCGGGCACCAGTTAACATTTCCTTTTTTTTAACCTGGGCTACCTTCCAAATTGTCGACTCGAGGAATCTAACCGGGTTCTTTTCCTCGGGGAAAGTCATGTTGTCAACTCTCCCAACACCGTGCGGGTTCATTTTCGGGTAATTTTATAAACAAAGTGAAAATTTTGCAAAAGGAAGTGCAGGAAGAAAAGAAAAAGGGTTAAGAGAGAGAGTTACTGACATGACGAGAGGTGTCATTTGAGGAAGGGAAAGAGAAGGATCAATGGAGAGAAGAGAAGGAAAAATCTGCGAAGCGTAATCATTCCGAGCTTGTTCTGCGATTTCAACGGGATTCCAGATCTTAACTTTTCCACCCATTATTATAATTATTGATTATTGAATCGATGAGAAAGATTCAGAGGTGGAAACACAGAGAAAGTGTAGAGTTTGAAGGTTGATGCTGTATGTAAGAGATGATTTTCTGAATGAAGGTTTTGAGAATGAGAAAATGAGAATGGTGTTTATTCCTTTTGTGTCTTTCGAATTGGGCGGTGTGGTGTCCAATGATCACTAGTCCTACAAAATGAAATGACCAATATGGGGAAGTCGGCAAATCCACACAGTCACGTGTTTATTTTTTTACAAAATTCATTCAAATTGATAGAGTACATCGATACAATGCAAATTCGCTAAAAACAAGAAGGATGCATCTGCGAACAAACTCACAATATCCATCTTAATAGCATAAAACGGCAAAGTGCAAAAAGCCTACATATATGACTATATTCAAGTCTCCCTAATACTCATGTCTCCGGATCTGCAACGTTGACGAGGCCAAAGTCATTGATAGAATCTGCACTGAATCTAAGCTGATATGACAATCTGAACCGAATAAATAACTGAACAAAACAAGAAAAACAAACAACGCCGCACAAAGACTACGAACAACACAACGTCGCACTAAGACGACGAAATCACGAAAGAAAAAACGAAATAGATGTGAAAATCACTTATTTCAATAAAAGGGAAAGAGATAAACGAGTTAGAGGGGTGATTTTGGGTCAAAAATTGACCCTAAATCACACCTCTTTGATGGCAGTCACGTGTTTTTTGTTTTTTATTTTTTTAAAAAAAATTAAATTAGTTCATCAAAATTAACATTTAGGATTTTTTTTTTTTTTTAAAAATTCTTGT
>Ga0228710_1004317_pt1 | contig 22489 bp, 15 predicted proteins | sample MedpolnodulmetaG_FD_177995 | JGI IMG/M metagenome (GOLD analysis project Ga0228710, IMG submission 177995) | Root nodule microbial communities from Medicago polymorpha collected in Santa Monica, California, United States - pink nodules | ecosystem: Host-associated > Plants > Roots > Nodule...
AAAAAAACCTTTTTTTTTAAAAAGTCAAATTAGATCACTTCAAGTTGGCAAGACCATCAATCCAACCCAGGTGTTGCTTAAAAAAGAAAGAAAGAGAAAATCACTTCACTCAATCCTCCTTCTTCTTCGTCCTTCCATCTTCACATCAAACATTGCTTCTTTTTCTCTATCAGATTCGCATCTTTACTCTCACACTATCGTAAACACCATTGGAGAAACAACAAATTTGCAACAATTAGGCTAGTTCTTGGGCACAATATCATTCAGACCACAAATCCATCCCCAACCACAAACCAAGTGTGGAACCTAATAAGTAACAAAAATTGAAATAATTAATATATGAAAATATTATCATACACAAAAACTATTTAAGAAAAAATAAATAGAATAACAAATTGTGGTGGTTGAAGGCCAAACAGGCTGTTTTTGTATTTGGTGATCATTTGTGGTGGTCGAGTCCATTGTCGTGTTTAGGCATTGGCTAACCACTTGTTGTATTCTGTGTGAAGAGTGAACTGCTTGTTCTTTTTTAGTCTTTTCGGTACACCTTGTACTGATAGGATTGCTATAGTAGTGTTAATATAATCCATTTTTGTTTGTTCAAAAAAAAGAATAACAAATGAAAAATACCGAGTAAACCATCAAATTGGTTTATGCGTCTGTAAGTCGCTCTCAAATTAGTCTTCAACTCTATTAATATTTCAAATTAATCACTGTCTTTGTCAAACGTTTTTCAGTTAGATCTTTTTCTTATGTTTTTGTCACATGAAAGATACTAAAAATGGGACTTAACTGAAGAAAAAAAAGTTTGACAAAGATTATTTTGAAATATTAGCTAATTTGATAGTGACTTAAATACAACGACCAATTTGATGGTTTTACTGAACAATTATAAAAATGAAATAGAAATAAATTGCAATGGATGCATACATCAAAGTTGTAGGAAAAAGGCACCACATCTTCAAGCTTCTTAATAGTGAAGTGACAATATCTCAGATCAGAGTTAGAAATTAAACTTAGAGGAGGTTAGGGCTGACAATGAACTGAACCAACTCGACAATAGTTTGGAACTCGATTCGATAAATAACTCGTTAAACTTAGTTCATGAACCAAGTGAGCGAACTTAAGCTGAAAATTAAGTTCGTTAAATAAATGAGTTGAACTTGAGAAGTATAGAGTTCGACTCGGTTGGTTCACGAGTTGGCTTTGGCTTGATAATATATATATATATATATATATATATATATATATATATATATATATATATAAGTATAATTTAGTAAAGAAAAAAAAATTGGCAAATGTGCAACATATATAAAATATTTAAGATATATTCAAAATTAACGTATATCCAAAATTATAAGAAATTTCAAGGATACAAGCGTTGGCGCAACAAGTGTTTCTTGCTTCACAAGGAATCTATTAGAATGAATGAAGAATGAGAAGAAATAATGAGATTTGAGAATGATGAAGATAGAGAGAGAAGAAAGTTTGCTGTAATTGTGATTTCATTGGTTAATGAAAGTTTAGAGCTTACAACTTATTTATATACAAGTAACTTGTTGGTAGTAACTATAGAGTTAACCAACTAACTAGAGTTCAACAAAAGTTTAACAACTTTTTAACAAACTCTTCTTCTCTATGAAGGATTATTAACCAACTAACAATATGGAAGTCTTCTGTCGAAAAAAAACAACATGAAAGTCAAGTACATTATGGCTTTCCAAAAAATGTAGAACTAAGTAGAGAAAAATATGAAACAACGAAAATGTAAATGTAGGAAGATGAATTCATGATGAAATCGTGACCAATGAATTATTGGTAGTGGCTGAGAGTGCGCAAACAAAATCGAATGTAGTGGTTCGATATGAAATTGCAATGAAAAATCATAAATTGGGATTGTTGTTGTTAAGGATTAGTGCAATTAAGCTTATAAAAACATAGTTGTTAAAGGTCCAATATTATGAGTCCAAAAAAAAGGATTGCTATCTAACATCTTATTAAGTTTATAAAAAATTAAATAGATTTTTAAAAAAAATTGAAGAAACAACTATGTTTTGATTTTTTTAGTATTCATTATATTGTGGATTTTTTTATTTTTAAAATCTGTTATTTGTGCTCATGTCGTTAAAGAGACATATATTGCATATAGAGTATGTATTTATATACTCTCTTTGTTACAGAGTTTGAAATGTCAATTTTCGTATAATAAGAGCTAAAAAATCGTTCAAGTTTATATTTGATTTGTATAATATTATGATTATGATATGATATTTGTGATATGGTAATATTTTTTTATTCGAATCTTGCATTCATGGGTAGAAAAAATTGGAAATGGTGTGGATAAATGCACCAAATACGAATCTAATTTTGTATATTTGTAATTCAATTTTTTTTAAATTATTTTATTTTTATCGATCGCAGAAAAGTGAATTACTGATGTTGATATCATCAAACATTTCCTATGTTGTGTTTAACTTTTTTTAGATGAAATAAATTAACTAATCGGCATGCGTTATCTTGGTATGAACCGTTAGTTGATAAATGTTTTCGCGTTGTGCCTTCCTTCATTATATTAATTTGAACTTTGATTAAATTAATTTTTTTGTTTTACTTGATTTAGGGTGTTTGGTAACCGATGCATTAATATGTGCATCGCACAGGCTTAAAACTAGTGTAACATGTTTGGAAATATGTTGATGATAAATTAGGACAAAACATTATGTACATGCTTTTGATGTGATCTCGAGGAGTTAGTTGTGTTTATTCTTTGGCTTTCACTCTCATTTTGTTAGGACGAAAACACTGTGCATGTTGTTGATGTGATCTTAATTTAAAAATACACTTTTTATGGTTATAATAAATTTTAATAAAAATTATGGATTTTAAAATTTTGAGTGGCTAAGTTGTGAAATCATACGGTTTTTTTTATTAAAATACCTTTCAGTTTTGTCCTTTGTATAATGGATTGAAAAGTTCAGTTAGCTTGTTTATATTGTTGTGTAAATACTACTACAATAGGATTGGTTCAGATTATGAAAATTGGTTTCTGACATAGGAAAATATTGTGATGACAACATGTTAGTGACACATACTTAATTTAGAGTATCATGTTTTTTTTTTTCGTTTGTGATAGCAATCATGGTGGTAGTGACACAAACTCAAAATCGGTTGTTTATCTTTTGTTACAAACTAGAGTATGTGTTTTTTTTTTTGTACTTTTTGTTTTGTGCTTTTGAAATCAAAGGAAAATTTATGGAAAAATATATGTATATATATACTTTTCCGTTTTACTACCAGGTAAAAAATAAAAATAAATAGCATCACTTTTATTGAAAGAAAAAAAAAGGAAAATTAAAGATAAAACTCTTCATAGTTTTTTTTTTTGTCAGGTAGCCTAGTGGCTAGAATTCACCTTATAAGGTGAATAAGTGGGGTGTCCGGGGTTCGAACCTCAGCCGCTGCATATAATAATGTATTGTCCTACCAACTGAGCTATGCTCACGGAACTCACAGTTATATGTTCTAAAAGCGGTTATATGATAAACAATTTCTTTTAATTAATTAAATAAAACTTATAAAATTACCCTTATATTTAAAATTGGTTTGAATAATGACAAATTGGACTTTTGTCAAAAAGTCGGTGTAGGTTGCTAATTTACTCCTTAATGTTTTTGCTACTTCTATAAGCAAACATTTATATTCAATTATTTTTAATATTATGGTGTTAGTATTTTTCATTTTGAAAGTTGGATAGAAATTTTAGGTTTCGTTTTATTCCTCTAATTCTCGATGGGAAAGAGATTTTGGTAATCCAAACTTTGTTAGGAGGTAACTAAAATCTATCAATAATTGTTCAAATCAGATTTGATTAAACTTTGCCAATGTTAGTTAATCGAGATTTAGTTTTAAACTTAATCGTAAAATGATAATTCTACTTTTAATTTAGAATTTAGTTTTGAACATTCGAAAAAATTATCGGTATAGAAGAGTAAAATCCTATGTGTGGTCAGCTTACGCTTATTAAATATGTATCATCGTTGCCAATTTATTTTATTTCCTTCTTCAAAGCTCTCATGTGTATTGTTTCTCTTATTGAATTCCTTTTAAATATTTTTATTTTGGGGGGAGGGGGAGTGAAGAAGCTTGCAAAATTCATTGGATTAATTGAGACAAGGTGTGTTCGATTAAGGAGTCAGGGGGTTAGGATAGGAGGTTTAGGAAGTTTTATTTAGGGGAAGTGATGTTGAAGACTGACTTTGGATCAGGAAGAGTCGTGGTTTAAGCAGGTGACATCAAAGTATGGTACAAATGGAGGTCGAGTTAAAAGAGAGGGTGAAAAGCCATCGCTTTGGTGGAAGGATCTTAGTGAGGGTGTAAAAGATGGTGGAGAGGGTTGGTTTGTGGAAGGGATGAGTATTTGCTTAGTTTTTTGGATTAAGTATCTTTTGAACTTAATTGCATCTTCATTTAATATAAATTTTGATGTTAAATTTGTTTTTTATTCATAGAGGTCCGGCTCTGTCTTTAGCCTTGTCTTATTTAGTTTAATGCATATATATACATATGAATTAATACAAATGATTAACTATAGTCTCTCAACAAAAAAAAAATGATTAACTATAGTACTTTTTTAATCAAATGTTATTCGTATACTCGTTACTCAAAATGTCATCATAATTATGCATATATCCTATAATTTATATTACTTTCTTATCCATTAGGGCTATGTGATGTGCTTAGTATGGCTGGAACTTAATTTTGAGATTGAAAAAGAAGAAGGTTGTGCTTAGTTTTTTCTTTCTTAGGTGCAAATTTGTGCTTAGCTTTAATCTATAACTATAACATTTTCTTTGCTATACCATATATATATCATATGATATTGTAAGAGTTTCTCTAAGTTTTTTTGAAATATGTATGAGTTTCTCTAAGTTTTATTATACTAAGTTGTTACCGAAAATTTCTCTAATGTTTTAGATATTACTGGTCTCTACCACCTGTGAGCAAGACCTTTTGGAGTGGCATGTTTGATGACCACTGCTGCATATTATTTGAATCTTTATGACGTGGAGACCATAGCACTGTTTTATGGCTTAGTGTTTAAACGACTTCAGGTCTGTAATCCCAAAACTTTTATGAGCATTAGCCATTGATTTTTTTATTTTATTTTAAGGAATGAGCATTAGCCATTGATATTTAAAGGGTGTTTGAAAGAACTAATTTAAAGCTTATTTGAGTTCAATCTCATCGAATAAACACTTCATTATGAAACTTTAAATTTGAACCGTCTGATTTAAATGATACATGTGGTCTTCATAACGTTGACTTCATGATTGTAGGATTATTATTTTTTTAATCGTAGGAAAGTCGAATCCATAATGGTGCTTATAAGTTATACTATTGTAATAATAAATTATGAACGTTCATAAGTTGTTTTAAGTAAGTGCTTGATTAATTTATCTGAATAGATTATTTTTTATAAAATAAAATAAGGAAAGGAAAATTATTATTAAATAAAGTGACACTGATGATTATTTACAAACGTCTTTGAGAGAATTTAAATTTCATCTCTCAAGTCTATAAGGTCACATATCTGAAATAGCTTATTGAATGAGTGGATTATTGATAAGTTTACTTATTGTGCCCCCCAATAATTTTTTTTTAAAATCAGCATTAAAAAGTAGATTTGATGGAGGAGATGATACACGTGGAAGCTTTGAAGGAGGAAATAACGTAGACCGGAAGCGAGGACATGACTGACTAAAGAAGAATCAAGTGATCATGCAATGATAGATTTTTTGTTTTCCACCCCGATAACTTCTTTTTTACACGGTCAATAAATTGCGGCCTACTAGGATAACCACCAACCGAAATACCAAAATATGAAAAAGGAATATAGCCAATCTTGTAATTCAACACCATCGAGCCTCTATCAACTAGGACTCAGAAACATTCACCACAATTAACATTCTTTTATTAATATTTACCTTTAAGCTCGAAATTATATCAAAAAGAATAAGATTGTCATGCAGCGCTTTAATATTAGCCTAACTCTTCTCCCCTATTAATAATGCATTGTCAACAAATTGTAAATGATATCAGCATAATTCATTTATCATTAAATGTCGGTCTAACAACTAAGTACAAACATTTATCATTAAAAATGTCAATTTTGTCTCAAAATAATACAATATTAATTAATACGTATCAGTCTAATTTTAACCAACTTGTAAAAATATTTTATCCCAAAATAAATAACCATTTCAGTTTTTAATATTTTTTTTATTATATCGTCTAACTAATACTGCTACTTTTAATTTTCTCAAATTAATATCTTCTAAAATTTATTTATGATAATAGTAAATACATCAATATTTGATAAGATAAGAGTTTGCTTATCTTATCAAATATTGAGAATAAGTCGTGGAACTTGGGCATGCAGAGGGATTGCTTGTGTGTCTTTGCAATTAGTGATATGTTTTTGGATGTTTGGATTATGAACGAGTATGGAAAAAAGGAGTCTTGGACTAAATTGTATAGTGTTTCTGACATGCAAGATCGGGGTTTACAAGCCTATACTGCTTTGTATATTTCTGAGGATGATCAGCTATTGATGCAGTGTTATGAGATTGAGGCTAAATTTAGCACCATGAAGTTGGTTCTTTACGATTCCAAAACTGGTACTTTGAATATTCCTGAGTTTCAAAACAACTATGATCAAATATATCCAAAAGTCTACATTGAGAGTTTGATATCACCTTAAGCTGGGATTCAACTGCAACATATATATGGTTAGATTCATTTTTGTTTGTGTTATTTATTTTATTATTGGTGACTTGTTGGATCATTGTTAATCAATAGTTGATACTTGATAGAATCTCTAGGTTTTGAGAATTAGAAGGAATGCTGCATATGTATGAGTAATTTCCAAGATGATGAAAAGGTTAAGTTGTTAACAGGATGTCAACATGTTTATCATTGAGTGTTTGGATATGTGGCTTAGTGCTCTGTACAGCTTGCCTCCATACTTGTTAGTCATAAATTTTCAAAAGAATTTAACATGTTATTAATTTATTGGCAACTTTGTGTTGTTAATGCCTAACTAATCATATAGTACATTCAGTTTTCAGTTTTAAATTACCGGTTACCATCACCAGTCAGTTGGTTTTGATGGTAATAATTATTATTTGAAACATTTTGGGTTCTGTTTTGACATAATATCGGCCTTTTAATTGTGCATATGATTGACTTTTTTTTTTGTTGTTACCGCTTTTGTTATCAAATTTTTTATTTGCTGGGTTGAAATGTTAATATGATTTATGACTTGCATTTATTCCTTAGCTGCTAAGTATTCACGGTCTGATGTGTTGATAGAGAGATGTGGGAGATAGAAGAAACTGAACGAATCGTAACAGGGGAGAGACAAAGAGTAGTGATTCAGAGAAAAATAGCTGCAATATTGCATGCTACATAAATAGATTGAGTGAGTGGCCATGCTTGCGGCACAAAAAAACAATTCATTTTTACGGTCCTGGCTGCGATTTTACAAATTCACGATCTTGGCTACGGTTTTCCCAGCAAGTGATCTTGCACAGGATCTATTGTGGGGGACGATTAAGATCTCACATTCTTACGATTTAAATCGTGAATTTGATAACCTTGATAGTATGCACAAATTCAAATTGACAATGAGAATGTTATGGTTTTTATGTTTTATCTCTTGCTTTTTGATAGTGTTTAATGGATTACAAGATAACCGATTATTCTTTTTTTTTTTTAAAGAAAGTAGCTTATAGCTTTTCATTATAAATCAAAGAACCAATACAAGAAGCTATAACATTAAAGTCATGAGGACTAGCTAAGAATGTAGCCTCTTGAGCTAAATTATGAGTGACTTCATTCGTTTGTCTCCTACAAAATTCCACCTTAGAGTTTTCAAAATAAGAAATACACTGTTGCCTACAATCATCAATAATGGCTCCGAATTCGGAGATGTCATTGTTTCCTTTGTTAAAATAGTCTACAACCCTCTTGGCATCTTAAAATCAACATTTGGGAGTAGTAACTCATGTACCCACTGAATAGCTTGTGCCAGACCCAATGCTTCACCGATATCTGATACACACGGGGCTTGACCACATCGTCCTTGCTTTCACAAAATTCCCGACCTTGTCTCGGATACACATACCATAACCAACAACATTTAAGTGAGCCGAAAAGGACGCATCCACATTGCACTTAAATCTACCCCTGCTCGGTTTTTGCCACCTAAACTGACCTTGCTGCATTTCTGCACTACTGCTGCCTGCTAAACTGTTGACAGTATGCGTATCAGCAGCATAAACAGTGCTGTTAATCCGCAATCTGCAACTGTTTGCTGCTGTCCACCCATTCAGCAACTGCTTTGCTCTCTCAACTATTGATTTGCTGCTCTCGGGCATGTGTTGCCAAACTTGCATGTTCATAACCGATTATTCTTGTTGAGTGATTAATTTGAAAATGAAAGTTGTGTATATTTTAAACTTTTATTTGCAGGGGTTTTAAGGTTGTTTTGCTGCTAAGATATATGGTCATCATATTGCTGTGCAAATGATATTATTGAATTCTTACACGCACGCAACAGTGTACAATTCCATAGCGTTGGTGAAATGGCCTGAATATGATTGATATAGTGTCCGAGATTTGAATGATGTTCATTTCCAGTGTGTTTGCTTTATAATGAATGTCTCAATAATTTTATTTTAATTGCACCTGAAGCCTCAAAATAGACTTATAACATCATAGTTGAAATGTCTCTTTTTCAGGTTGGTTGTGTTTGTTCGTTTCAATACAAGGGTTATTCGCTGGCTGCCTGAATTGCTTAGGTTCATTTTGTGGTTTGGAGCTTTGCTGCAGATGGCGGTGAAAAGGGGTAATAGTTCTGATGTTGTGGAATTCCTAAGTTCAGTTTAATTATTTCTTGTGGAGTCAAACTAGATGAGGTGAAAAAACTATTATGTTCTGAATAGTTTGGAAAAACTTGTCTCCAACCTTTTTTTTTTTGTATGTTTGTACGAAAAATACAATCTTGAAAGTCTAAATTAACTGTTTGACTTGTATGTTTCACAGTGTTATTCTTGTTGTAACAGAAAAAGAGTTGTACTCTCCTGTTCAACATGTTTATGTTAGGGTACCCCCATGGCAATGTTGTGTGTTTGATTCTGATCATCTCTGCATGTTTCATTTTGAAACCTCATGACATTGTATCTTTGTTAGCATTACTATGTCATTTCAACTCTTATCTATATTTATTAATGCCGGCAAAATGGCTGCATGAAGTTTCTAGAAGTTGAATTGTGGTGATATGGTCCATGAAAATTAAGTCCGGGGGACAAGGCTATATCATATATGAATCAGTGATTCTCTTTACTGTCATGTTTTTGTTTATTTATGTTTCATGAAAAAATCTGATAAGATGATATGTAGGACCTTTTTCTTTTCTCTGACAGCCAATGCTAAGGTATCCAATCCCAAAAGGTGTTTTAATAAAAAAAGATGGTATTGTGGCACTATATTATTTTCAAGTCTCAATTTTAGGGACATGCCTTATCAAATTTATTCATTTTCTATATATATTGTACATATGTAGATTCAATAGCCTTCCCTTGGAGTAAGAGTCGTTGCAATAGTCCAGTCTTAGTTAAGCTAGTCCTTGATACCTTTAAGAACAATTGCACATCCTTATGAAGAGAAAGAGCCACCTGAGAATCTGTGTTCTTCAAACCAATTCTAAGCCATATGTTATGGCCATCAATTCTGCATATAGACTGGTTGAAAAAACATCGTTTCGTGCAAACAGCATGGAAGTACCCATCTGCCATGAGGACATTGGCTAATTTAGATGTTATGTATCAGGTTCATCATTATCTTCAAAAGACATCTTGGTTCACAAATAAATTCTATAAGTCGTGTCCCTCTTTGAATGTTCACATAAGTATGCTTCAGATTTCTGTCTACCTGTCCCTGTTCATCTTATGTAGGGATTTGATTATTAGAGTGTGTTTAGATGGAAGGTTTAGAAGGGGAAGGGAGGGAAATATTTACTTTTCATTTTTAAATTACGGATACTATGAAATGTTTTTTAAACTCTCCCTTACCTTTCCCTCCTAAACCTTCAATCCGTACACACCCTTTATAAATTTTGTCATTAAAAAATTAAAAAAGAAAGTATGCTTCAAATTAATGACAAGTATGAATATTTAACATAGAAATACAAGCATTTTTATAATATTTTTTATCATTTCTTCTTAACAATATAAAAAGAAAAGGAAAAAAAATGATAATCAGAATGAAAGGCCAGAACCTCACCTTTTAATTGGTTGGTATATGCAAGCTACCTGTTTCTTTCCCCTTTTCTGAATTCTCGTGTTTGAAAGCCAGATGCAATAAAAATGGTCTACGGAAGGGGTCAGACTCTCACAACATGATGAATCAAGGTTCAAATATCGGTTGAAAAATGTTTTCACATTTAGCGTTTGACAAACCATCAATGCACCTACGAGAGTTGGGTCTAGCGGATTGAATTAGACTCTCACAATGTGAAAATCAATATTTGAATTTTGATTAAGGAATGTATCCATAATTAGTGTGCGACACATATATAGGAAAAAGGGACACATATAAGAAAAAAGGTCTTTGCTAAATGTAATGCAAAGATTAGGAATATCTAAAAAGCATCACACAAATTATAATGATTTGACTATTACTTTTTCTACCTTATCCATTTCTCTTGCGACCTATTTATTATTATTTTTTTTTATACAAATGTCCATGAAATTTTCAGATTCTCTAATCCAAAATGAGTTTCGCCCTATTTTGGGGTAGAAAAATGAGTCGTTTTTCACCAATTTTGAGAGAATGTAATGTAACCCAACGTTTCGTTTATTTCCCAATTTGAACGGAGATGAAATTAAAACTAAATAAATTTGTCAATTTGAAAAGCTACTCTTACCAACTTTTCATCTGAAGCTTTAATTAAAAAAATTATTTGAAGTTGTTTTTAGATTTTGTTTGTAGATTATGATTATTTTTTAAAAAAAACTTTAAAAAAACGAATACAATACTCTTTAAAGTAATTTTTTTCGTAAAAAAGTTATAATAAACGGCCGCATACTACCCGTTTGTTACATATTAAAATTATTGTGATTTTATGATTGAGTAATTTTAGAAGAAAAAATAGAATCTATTTTGTATTTGTTTATCGTAATAAAAAACATTTTAAAAAATAATTTAGTTTCTTTGAATACAACAATATAAAAGTTTTTTTTTGGTTATAAATTAGCTCGATATCTTGACACCTATTTTATGTCTCTTTTAAAAGTGATTTTTTGTTACAAAAGACACAATAGAACAAAATAACGATGAAGTGTGCTATCAACAATAATTTTGAATGTGCTATCCTCAATGTTGACGGGAGTTGTATTGGCAACCTGATTCGAGCAGATTTTGGCACTCATTCGTAACATTGCAAGCTTTTTTCTAGCAGGTTTCTCAGGCTTCCTGCCTTCCTCTTCGGACATCCTTCAAGCCGAGCTGACAACTATTTTTCTTGGTCTCTCAATGGCAAAGAAGATGGGGATAGTTGAGTTGGTTTGCTACTCGGATTCCCTCCTCTCCATCAATCTTATCATCGGCAACACTTCTAGATTCCATATTTACGCGGTTCTCATCCAAGAGATTAAAGTGCTTCTTTCCCAAGCCAACTATGCGCTTTACCACACTCTCCGTGAAGGCAATCAATGCGCAAATTCACTTGCGAAGTGAGGAACCACTTCAGATGTTGGTTTCAACCTCCACCAATCCCCCTGATGACTTGCTTCCTTTTGCTGAGGAATGATGCTATTGGAACTTAGTTCCTGAGATCTTAGTTTTTCTTGTTTCTGCTTTTCCTGTTTTTTGTTTTCTTTGCCATTGACAATGTAAGAATTACCCGACGTGAGGTCTCCATGGATATAAAGAGAGGATCCGCACAACAAAAGGAAATCATGTCTTGGAAGGGGAAAAAGAACATCACGCACCACGAGACGCAAAGGAGCGGAGAGGCACATGGACATTGAAAAACAACAACCCCGAATGAAAAGAAATTGAGGAGTAACGCTGGCAACAACGAAATTTTATCGGTTTATTTTCTTTACTATGTTATTCCTTTGATCATGTTTGGATAATTTCCTTTGATTAGGTCTTTGTTGATTTTAATTTGAGCTGTTTGAACCATATGATTGTATAAACTTTTTTCAATGCAATTAAAATCCTAGTTTTATTTAGATTTGCTTGAGTGTAACAATTTCTGAATGTTTACGAATGAGTACCAGCCCTAACTTTTTAAATATATGAATTGATCTTAAAATTTAAATTACTACTAGCCATAGCATTGAAATCTGACCTAGGAATCTGATTAACTTAACAGATTAAGCTAGAGATAGATAATTGATGAGTTATGACATTTAAATTAAAGTTCGTATTAAACCTTCAACGGCTACGGAATGACCTAAGAGATTAGGGTGTTGTAGCTTTAGAAGAGGGTTCTGAGTTAAGAGATTGATCAGAACTATTTGGTTAATTTGTCGTGAAATTATGATAATAATTGTAGAGACTAGATGCAATCACCAAACAACGAGAATTAATTGATTCGAATGACTTGATCACTTTATCTCTGTTATTTTCCAAAACAATTTATTTATATTTTTAGTTTCTATTAAACTCAAATATATGCTCTTCATACCCCCTATTTGTTCCTTATTATAATTAAATTGCCAAGTTGAGATTGAAACACAATCATGCGGATACGAACTTGTAAATTTTATTGTTTCAATGCATTTTTAGTACATTTGCTAAAAATTTATCAAATAGCTTATCTTAAAAATCACTTTTCAATAAATAAATTACTGAACTTAATTTTTATTGTGATAAACAAACAAATACAAAATAGTATATACTTTGTTAAAATCTCTAAAAATAATATCTAAATTACTGAATGCTAATTTTTTTCATAATGCCTTAAATATATCTTATGTGAAAAAGTATAATGAGTATAATATTAACGTTGGTTCTTTTCAATCTACTAATCTTAAATTTCATGTTAGTGCAACTGCAACTTACTTTAAGCATGTGTTCAAACATCGTTTTTCTATAATTGAATCATGTAGTGAAACAAACCTATTACTTTGTGTTTGGTTATGTGATGATAAATTTGATTTTGATTAGATTTAAGTTAAATGTAAAATGAATTACGTTTGAATACATTCATGTCAAAGCAAGTTGGACAATATAATAAAAAATAAAAACCAATTTTAGAGATAAAAATGTAGATCCTTACTTCAAATTAGAATCAATTCTAAGAGGAAAAAAAACTTGTAATCGGTAACATCCAAACATATAACATCACACACATATTAGATGTGTGCTACCATGTGATAAATTTCTACTCAATTGTGATTCTAAATCTAGCAAAAAGTTTATACAAAGGTTTTTAAACACGATTTTTTTTACATAGACTCGTTTTGCCTAAGTCGAATCGACTTGTAAACTCGTACGAGTTTACCTCATGTTAAAATAACATTAAAATTATTATATACATGACATATATACTTGAATAATACTATAAATGCATCAATAACCCAAATTTCTAACTTAATTATATATATATAAACATAACAAATAGCCATAATAAAGTGTCATGTTTTTGTTCGGTAAGTACAACTTAGTTGGTACCTACAGGGACAATGATATGCATGAGCCTAAACTCCTCATTTCTCCGCATTTAATATGTGTGAGCCTCAATCATTAGATTATTTGATAACAAAAAATTCATGTTCATAAACTTGTATCAAACATCATAAATTATCCCACCAAATCATAAGAAAATAAAATGCCAAAAAACTATCCAAAAAACAAGAGTTTAATAAGTTTTGAAATTATTAAAATTTAGGCTCAGTAACAGTTTTGACCCCCTAAGTATCATAAACTTGCAATTTTAGCCCGCTAAGAAAAACAACTACAACCCAACCCCCTAAGTATAGCCCCTTTTGCAGTTTTGACCTCATGCCAATTTTGATCAAATCGATGCACACATGTGTAATGCTTTAATTATAAAAAAAACTCCTTCTTTCTCTTCTTTGTCATCTCCTCTCTCAGATCTCTTCTTCTTTCTCTTCTCTTCTCTTTTCAACCATCCAACTTCTTGTCGCTGCAACAAAACCTCATTCACCCGCGACGATGAAACCGGCGGATCATTCTGCTCATGCTCCTCCTACGGCGTAGAACAGCCCTTCGATCAATTCGAAGCTTAATCCGGCGAAATCAACGGTCCACAAGGGTATTCGGTCAAGGGGATTGGTTTCAGGTTTTGAACCCATACCCAAATTCACCAAAGATCAAAACCCTCCCAACGACTTTGGCGCAAAGGGTTACAATCTCAACGGCAAAATCATGCTCTGCGTTATAGTTCTCCTCTTTTTCAAAATCATTTTTTCAACATCATTTTAATGCTTTGTCTCCATATCTATGCTCATTGGTATCTTCTCTAATCTCGCCGTCGGATAAATCGTATCCGTCGTTGTGCTCAGCTAGCCTTCTTCACCGATGACCCAACAAACGCCATAGTCACCACCGTTACACGCGGAATCGATGCCACTTCATTGCTTCTCTTCCCTTGTTCTTTTACGATGCGAAGAATCGCCCGGAAAATGCACCGGAATGTGTTGTTTGTCGGAATGTGCTGATTTTCTGATATCACTGATCTTTGAAAAGAAAAGAAAAGAGAAGAGAAAGAAGAAGAGATTTGAGAGAGGAGATGAGAAAGAAGGAGTTTTTTTTTTTTAATTAAAGTATTACGCATGTGACTTTTTATATATTTTTAAATTGAAAATTACACATGGACATCCACGTGTGCGTTGACGTCAAAATTGAACTGGGAGGCCAAAACTGTAAAAGAGACTATACTTAGAGGGTCGGGTTGTAATTGTTTTTTTAGGGGGTCAAAATCTGTGATACTTAGGAGTCAAAACTGCTATTAAGCCTAAAATTTAAAACAAACTAAAGAAAAAGATTAGAATCCTTTTAAATCGGAAAAAATTGATATAAATTAACTCAATTTCACCATGATTTAAATCACTTGAAATCGGGTTGAGTTATGATTTAACTTAAAAATGGTTTTACCACCGATTAAGGGTGAAATCCACATCAAGAAAAATAATATCGAGTGATTTTACAATTTAACATGTGATTTTGACAACATTCATCCTCACATAATTCTCCAAAATTCTCATTTTTACAAATATGAGTGATCTATTTAGAAAATACTAAACAATAATTTTATCAAAATACTTGAACATATGACCAACTGAAGTTGGACTGTGATCCATAGATTTCAATGTAATTTTTTGTTATGCTAATGTTTAGTTTTTGACTTTAGATTGCACCAACATATTTTTATGAGTACCTAATATTCTCTTCAGAGTGAAGAACCAGTAAATATTTTATGAGTACTCTTGAATTTTTAATATCTTTCTTACCTTGGACCGAGGCATCCCTGACCCTAAATTTTTATTATGAAAAAAAATTTGTTTATCTTCATTTGGTCACTTGATTGACATGTATACTTGAATATACATGAACATTGATACACCCGAACACAACTTCAAAATTAATTTCAGCTATACTAATCAATAACTACAATTTTTTTTTATTGAATAAAAAAGGTTTGCTAGAAATCAAGAAATTTGGATTTTGAGTTGTAACTTTGTCAAAAAGAAATAGATCTCAGTTGTCTGATCTGAAATCAATACCCGAGATTGTATACCACTTATTTACGAGTGGTGTAACCGGCACCATCCGATATCAAATCAATGAGTGAGATTGATTACTGCTCGTAAATGCATGATAATATTATAGTAAGAAATTAAGGTTGAAAATTGAGATCTCAAGCTCAATATGAAATTCTTGTTGAAAACAGCGATAAGTAATACCCATAAATATGAAAATTACGAACCAAAATTCTTACATGATAATCAAATGAAGTAAACCCAAATGTTTAACATTATTCAAAACAAAAAAAAATGCAACAAAATTTGAACCTAAACCAACGACTGCAACCACAATTTGAAATCATGTTTCTATGGGTCAGAATCATAATAATTGTATAGGTGTACCTTCGTGTGTTCCTCCAATACCTCACCAGATTCAAAGATTTCAAAGCAATATTCGCACTTATGCACCTTTTCATTTACAACATTATATATGTTTCCACTTCTACCAAACTCTCCTGCTAAATTGTTAGTTTTCTTATGGATCTTTTCATGTCGGAAAAGATCTTTACCAGATTGAAACACTTCATGACAAATATCACACTCAAACACGGTGTTTCCATTTTCACTTGCTTTTTTCTTCTCAGTGTAGAATTTAACCTCAATTTCTTTCCATTCTTTCTTACGCATAATACTTAGTGTTTCAGCAGCTTCTATATCCAAATCACTAGACACTAATTTTAATTGTGTATTATCTTCTTTTTCTCCAGACACATTAAATTGCGTGTTCTCTTCTCTTTCTTCAGACATGTTAAATTGTGTATTCTCTTCTCTTTCTTCAGCCATATGAAATTGTCTTGGTTTGCGTTTTGATCTTTTTCCAGTTGGGTTTGTTGGATAAGACTCAAACACACTATTCCTACCAAAGTTTGACAGGGTACAATTGAAGTTCCCTTTCAAAGATTGAAGATTGTGTATAGAGTTATTTCTTGGATTAACAATTGATGGTGAAGATGTAGAGATAGAGTGAGTTGGATGTTTGGCCAACTCAACCGAGTATTCAGATACTTGGTTGGTGATTGGGGGTTTTAGAGGGATTCGTAATTTGGCATAGTGGGATTTCATATGTCCTCCCAAAGCTTTCCCATTGGAAAATGACCTGTGACAAATGAGACACACTCTACCATTGTTCTCCATAGTTGGAGAAAATCTCACACTTCCACCCCCTTTGCTCTCTCTCTGTTTTTTTGTTTGTGTGGTGAAGTTGTAAGATTTTGGACCTTTATAAAGAAAAATAGATCCTTTGCATCTGACTTTTTAGTATAACTGAATACAGTCTGTTGGATTAGGTCATGTGTATTCTTTGACTAAGAGGAAGAAAAGCTTGAACAAAAAATTAAAAAAATGGTACCGCGTTATTACTTTAGCATATTTGAAATTTTCCTTTTCTAAAAAATTATTTTACATTTACCAATTGACGATATTTTTATATGGGGAATATTTTTATTTATTTTTTAAGGCATTAAATTATGCATGTATATAGTTTTTTTTAACTTGAAGTAATACAATGTATTTTATGTTTTTGTTAATTTTCTTCATTTCTTTACTATATGTTTATAAATTTTAATTTTCAATATGCGTATCTAGTGATATCGTAAAAAGTGGAGACCCCGAAGATTTTTTCATAATAATAGGATAGCACTAAGCTTCAACATTAAGACCTCATCTTTTCGTCTTAGTTTTGGAATTACTTATGAAACACACCCAAGAGCGAGCACAAAGATGTATGCTTTTTTGCAGAAGATGTAATCCTACTTGGATAGTAGAGAGAAGAATTACTTGTGAGGTTAAATACTTTGAGAAAACCTTAAAAACATTTGGCTTTTGCATGAGTAGAAGCAAGACAGAGTATATTAAATAAAATTTTAACAAGAGGTGAAACATTTCTAGCTTAGAGGTGAAAGTTGGAGATCATATCATACCAAAAGTTGCATGGTTTTAATATTTTGGGTTTATAAAGAAAAACAACAAATAAATAGAAGGAGGTGTAAATCATCAAACCCTGGATGGGTGGTTGAAATGGATGAATGCCTCATGTGTTTTATGTGATGTGAAAGTACCGCTGACGTTGAAAGAATTTTTTTTATCGAACATTAGTAAAATTGATGATGTTTGTGTTGGAACAAAATGTGTTTAACATTACCCTTTAAGAGTTTTGATGATAACATGATATTAAAAAATTTCAATTGGTTATGCTAATATTTGTTCAAGTGTGCAGGACCATATACAAGTTTAAGTATATTTTATAGGTTCTGAAAGAACAAATTAAGAGCTATGGAATCAACAAAAAGGAAGCTTGAAGCATCTGAAGAAAAGTGATTATGAAGTCAAATGCTCCTGAAGTGATGACGTCATCAGAAGCAAGTTGAACAGAAGCACTTCATCAGAAGCTACATCACTAGTAGCGGTCTTTCGTCAGTAGCTGAACATCATCAGAAACTGAAGATCATCAGAAGATTGAGAGAGTTAAAGTTTCAAAGGATTTAATCACGTCTAACATTACAGAAGACCAGAAGAGTGAAGCAACCGCCAATTTGAAAGGATTTGAAAGCATTGGATGCGTGTTCTCTCAAGAGCGTTGAAAAAGGACAATTGTACGAAGTGTACAACCACTACATCCACTACTCTGTTTGTGTCTCTACATCAAGACAAGAATAACAGCTATGCCTGCAACAATGTTCCTTCAGACTAGGAATGCATTTGAAATTGATCCTTCATAGGACGATAACCATATCAGGCAAAAGATCATTGGTGATTTTGATAAATCTTCAAACGACTCTTTTTGATGTGCTGGCAATTTCCAACGTATCTTTCACACCTCAATATAAAGGAGTGAAGACCTGCTGGTTGGGAATGCAGACACAGATAAACAAGACTCATACAACAATTTACAAGTGTCAAACTTTGTTGAATTTGTTCTGCATCTAAAGTTCACCTAGAATTTCTTATCAAAGTTCATATCTTAGAAATTCTAGAGTCTTAAAGAGTCTGTATCTGATTTGTATTGTGAACACCATTGATTGTATATCAAGTGTTCAACCTCAAACAAATTTCTTTGTAATTCTGTTTGAATAGAAGTCTCTTGCTTGTGTGCTTGAGCAATAGAAGTCTCTTGTAGTTGTGCTTGAGCATTGGAAGTCTCTTGACTGTGTTCAGGAGCATAGGAAATCTCTTGCAGGTGTGCTTGAGTAATTTGAAGTCTCTTGCTAGTTGTAACATTGAGCAGCTGTAATCAGATATTACATTCTTAGTGAACTCTCCTTGGAAGTGCATGGGGGACAGGACTACTTCCGGTTTGTGGAAGCAACCTGTATAATTGCTTTGTGTCCTTCTTGTTCTCTCTCTCTCTCTCTCTCTCTCTCTCTCTCTCTCTCTCTTTTTTATCCGCTGCAATTAGATTCAGATTATCACTTCAGAAGTTGAACTCTATCTGCTTCTGATCAGTGACTTCAGTAGGAGAAAACGAAGAAAAAGTAAACACAATTCAACCCCCCTTCTTGTGTTTTTCTCACCTTCAATTGGTATCAAAAGTCTTGGTCTGTTGTCTTAACACTTAACAGTGTAACAGAAAAAGATCTGAGAAAAACATGTCTGTTGAAGACTCCACTTCTGGTTCTAGTGCTGCTGTACCATATGATTATGGTGACAAGAAAGCTGAATCTGGAAAATTTCCAAAGTTTAATGGAGATCCTAAAGAATTTTCTTGGTGGAAAACCAACTTCTACAGTTATGTCATGGGTTTAGATGAAGAACTATGGGACATTCTGGAAGATGGAGTTGGTAACTTAGTCCTTGATGAAGAAGGAGCTGCTATTGATAAAAAGAAGCACACTCCTGAACAGTAGAAACTTTACAAGAAACATCACAAGATCAGAGGATCACTTGTCACTGCTATACCAAAAGCAGAATACATGAAGATGAGTGACAAATCTATTGCAAAGGCAATGTTTGCTTCTCTCTGTGCAAACTATGAAGGTAGCAAGAAAGTCAGAGAAGCGAAAGCTCTTATGCTTGTTCATCAGTATGAGTTGTTCAAAATGAAAGATGATGAAAGTATTGAGCAAATGTACGCAAATGTACTCAAGATTTCGAACTCTAGTTTCTGGACTTCAAATACTGAAGAAAAACTATGTAGCTTCTGATCATGTGGGCAAGATACTGAGGAGCTTACCTGCAAGATGGAGACCTAAAGTTACTGCTATTGAAGAAGTTAAAGACTTAAACACTTTAAGTGTTGAAGATCTTGTCAGCTCTCTCAAAGTTCATGAGATAGGTCTGACTGAGCATGAACCTGCTAAGAAGGTTAAATCTATTGCTCTGCCATCTGAAGGGAATTCATCAAAAGCTTTTAAAGTTATTGAATCTGAAGATGAATCACCTGATGGAGATTCTGATGAAGACCTACTGAGAAGATGGCTATGCTTTCCAACAAGCTTGAGTATCTGGCAAAGAAGAACAGGAAGTTTCTAAGCAAGAGAGGTGGCTACAAAAGCTTCAAGAAAGAAGATCAGAAGAGATGCTTCAACTGTAAGAAGCATGGACACTTCATTCCTGAATGCCCTGATCTTCAGAAGGAAAAGTCAAAGGACAAGTCAAAGAAATCAAGTTTCAACTCAAGGAAATTCAGGAAGCAGATTAAGAAGAGCTTAATGGCAACCTGGGAAGATTTAGACAGTGAATCTGGGTCTGAAAAGGAAGAAGCTGAAGATGAAGCAAATGTAGCTATGGGGTTATGAGCTACACTAACATCAAAAGCTGAACCTGCCTTTGAAGACGAAAATAAGGTATACTCTAAAATTCCCAGAGAAGAACTTATTGAGTCTCTTAAAGAGCTCCTTACACATTTTGAACTGAGAACCAATAAGTTGAAAGATTTAAAAGAAAAATATGTTGATTTAATGAAACAACAAGAATCAACTCTATTTGATCTAAAAGCTTATGAAGAAGGAGTTAGAGGATTTGACTTCATTTGTAAAACTTATGAAGAGAAGCTCAAGTTTCTTTGTCAAAAGCTACAAGAAAAGAGTAATGGAAAATTTTTAAGCAAACATGAAATTACTCTTGAAGACTTTATTATATCTGGTATTGACAGAAGTAAAGTGACTTCTATGATTTATAACATTTACAAGAACAATGGTAAAGGGATTGGATTTTCAGAAGATAAATCTAATGAAATCAGTTTCAAAGCATGTTGTGAATGCATCAAGGAAGGATTGAAAACCTTCTTTGTACTTGAAGGTGCTAAGTTTGAAACTGTTGTTCAGTCAGAACCTGAAGCTTCCAGCTCTAAGGCTAAGATCATTTCAAAGCCAAAGAACTCTAAGCCTAAGGCCATGATAAACTCTGACTCTGAAACTTCAAAGATCAAGATTCTGAAGAGATCAGAACTTGTTCCTCAGAGACTGTTGAAACCAGAGTCTGGTATCTTGAAGTCCAAGTTTCAGAAGAACAAAACAGTTATTGCTTCCTGGGAACTAAAACCAAAAGGTGTTAAACCTAAGGTGTTGGTTAATCAGAAGCAATCAAGCTTACAACACAAGGTACAAGAAGTGAAGAGTAAAACTTCCAGTACTAACCTCAAAGGACCCATAAAGCAATGGGTACCTAAATCTGAATTTGTCAATACTGCAGATATGCTTAAGAGCAGGGGAAAAGCCAAAACCATGGTACCTAGACAGCGGTATCTCAAGACATATGACAAGAGAGAAGTCTATGTTCCTCACCCTCACAATGAAAGAAGGAGGAAATGTGAAGTTTGGAGGCAACCAATCTGACAAGATCATTGGTATAGGAACTATTGGTAATTCCTCTATCTCTATCAATAATGTGTTGTTTGTAGATGGTCTTGAACACGACTTATTGAGTATCAGTCAGTTTTGTGACAATGGTTATGATGTGATGTTTGGAAAGACCAACTGCACAGTAATCAACAAGGATGACAACTCCATAGTATTCAAGGGAAAGAGAATAGAGAATGTCTACAAAATCAACTTCTCTGAATTGGTTGATTAGAAGGTAATTTGCTTTCTATTAGTGAATGATAAGAAATGGGTATGACACAGAAGGTTGGGACATGCTAACTGGAGATTAATCTCTAAGCTTAGTAAGTTACAACTTGTTAAAGGCATACCTAATATTGATTATCATTCAGATGCACTTTGTGGTGCATGCCAAAAAGGGAAGATTGTGAAATCATCTTTTAAAACAAAAGACATTGTCTCTACCTCCAGACCCTTAATATTACTTCATATTGATTTATTTGGACCAGTTAACACTGCATCCTTATATGAAAGTAAATATGGATTGGTTATTGTTGATGATTACAGTAGATGGACTTGGGTTAAATTCCTAAGAAGTAAGGATAATGCTCATGATGTATTAAGTAACTTCTGCACTCAAATTCAGTCTGAAAAAGAAATGAAGATTTTAAAAGTAAGAAGTGATCATGGTGGAGAATTTGAAAATGAGCCATTTGAAATTTTTGTGAAAAACATGGAATTGTCCATGAATTCTCTTCTCCTAGAACTCCACAACAAAATGGGGTTGTAGAGAGAAAGAATAAAACTTTACAAGAAATGGCAAGAACCATGATTCATGAAAATAATTTAGCTAAACATTTCTGGGCAGAAGCAGTGAATACAACATGT
>Ga0228710_1004318_pt1 | contig 22483 bp, 6 predicted proteins | sample MedpolnodulmetaG_FD_177995 | JGI IMG/M metagenome (GOLD analysis project Ga0228710, IMG submission 177995) | Root nodule microbial communities from Medicago polymorpha collected in Santa Monica, California, United States - pink nodules | ecosystem: Host-associated > Plants > Roots > Nodule...
ATTTAAATTTTTTTTTTTTTTTTTTTTTTGCATACAAAGACATTGAAGTGTTACACTCCTTTGCAAGAAAAACAAAATGTTACTTTTCTCACTTCCCAAATTTCTCTTTTTTTTTAATTGACGTTGGTCGAGTGGCACATTATTGCCGTTCGACTTTTCAGCAATAGTTAAATGTTGTTTGACACTTTTTAGACCGGTTCTACCATTTTTGGAAATTGGTTTAACCGATTTTAAAAATCTTTCGAACAACAGTTAACTGTTGTTAGAGGTAAATAAGTAATTTCGGGATGGATGGAAGAAATTTTGAAACCTAAAGAGTAACTTTGGAAAATAATGTACTCGGCCCATCATCAATGCCCGATATAGTTTTTTAGGGGAAGGCCCACTTTTATTTGTATTCTTGGAACATTTCTTTTTAGGCCCCCTTATATCTCTTTAACCCCTTTAAAATTACGAATTTGTCTTCAATAACACGTCATGTAGATAACTATTGGATGTTCATTTTAAAAATTTCTATTTTGTACAACTGGTAGATAACTGTCGTATGTACATTTTTAAAAAAATCATTTTATACCTCCGATAGATAACAAGCAGATGTTCATTTTATAAATTTCGATTTTGTACCTCGATAGATAACTACCGGAATAATCATTATGTAAACCAGATTGCAGTTTTTATGCAGTTATTTCATATTTTGCACTCAACTTGAATATGCTTCTAAACCTTGTGATTTTTTTAGCAAGTTTTTGCATTTTCATCAAAGTCAATGGAACAAATAACGTCAATCTTCACTCAATTGCGATCAATTAGCAGGTTTGGTGGGTTTTGATGATGGTGGGTAATTGGATGTTGGTGATTCGATGTTCGTGTGGGGTGAGTGGGTTGAGATTGGTGGTTCAGTTAGGTAATCAGTATAAAATGGTGGAGGAAGTGAGCTGGTGGAGAGATGTGAGAAGATGAGAGAGAAAGTTTGGTTGGATTCTTTTTGTATGTAAAACAAAAGGTTAAATGGACAATAATTTGATGGTTATTTACCGAAGGTAAAAAAATGAAATTTTTTAAAATGAACATCTAGTAATTATCTACTGGATGTGCAAAATTGAATTTTTAAAATGAACATCTGGTAGTTATTTACTAGATGTACAAAATAGATTTTTTTTTTAGAATGAACATCCCGTAATTATCTACATGATGTACAAAATATATATTTTTTAAAATGAATATCCGGTAATTATCTACTGAACGTGTTATTAAAGACAATTTGGTAATTTTAGGGGGGCTAAAGAGATATGAGGGGGCTAAAAAGAAATCTTTGTATTCTTGAAAGAAGTCTTCTTGAAATATCACAAATGTAAAAGCTAACCCAGGTCTTGTGTTAGCAATAATCCAACAAGTTCCTAATAGATGTGACGAAATATTGAATCCCATGAGGTTTTGTGAAATGCCTAATGCTCCTAAAACTCATTGACTGAATTCAATGTGTCTTGTAACTAAGGTATATATTTTATACGACCAGATACTACTTTTTCTATGCTTGTGACAATGCCATTTTTAATAAACTAGTATGGACACCCGTGCCAAGCACATGATAGAATTTTGTTATATTTGAGAGAGGAAATATTGTGACGTATCAAGTGTCTAGTAAAACCCAACATTGGATAAAAGAGTTGAGGTTGACCGGCAAATAAGTGAAAAATCTCATATATTTAAGCCTTAAAATTTTGATTGAAGATGTGATATCATTCTCACTTGTGTGGTATTCACATCCTCCAACTGTGGTATCCTATCGTGGTTCAATACTGTGTGGGAGCAAAAGTGGGCCTTAGTGGTAGATCATAGATATAAAGAGTCTCACACTTAATGGAGAGATTCTAATGTGTCAAATGTAAGTTAAAATTTCATATTGGATATATTCAAGACTAGATGTTGACCAACATATAAGTGAGATAAGTCGTATACCTAAAGTCTTAAGACTTTGGATGAATCTCACTTGCGTTGTTGCTCTTAGCATAATGTAAAGATACAATTCAATTTATGCTCCCATGGAAGTCCCAACACTGTAATGATTTGTTTTGTTAGTTTTTAGGTGTCATTTGTTTAATTTTTATCTTAAGTTTCAAATTTTGAAACCCGCTTGGGTTGGTCTGGTGGTATTGACTTGCGACATGAAAGTATGCATCTCCTCAAGGTCTCAGGTTCGATTCTCTCAAGTGTCAATTTAGGTGGGCTAATTTAGCTTTTTCAAAAAAAAAAAATCAAATTTTGGACGTCATTTTTTTCACCCAATTTTTTTAGAGTAAATTACACTCATCTTCCATCAAAGATGCTTGAATTGCACTCCCCTCCCCTCTTATGTTAAAATATACACTCCTCTCCCTTAAAAAGTAAAATTTATACTCCCCTCCCTTATAATATGCTTGAATTACAACTCCCTCCCTTAATAATTAAATATGCACTACACTTTACAACTCCCCTCCCCTCTTATGATATATATTAATTTTGAACCACCATTTTAAAAAAATTAATTCATTTCATTATAATTTAAATGTCGATGATAATTAAATTTAAATATTTTGCTATTGATTTTATAATTTAGAGTATAAAATTAACTTTTAAATTTATAATATGATTTAAAACTATATGTTAATGAAATTGTGAATAAAAAATAGTGAAAAATATGTATTCAATTTTTTATTATATTAAAATAGACCCGTAATACTATTTTTTTTCGATCTGTGTTAAATTATTATTTTTTTCTAGATTATTAGGTAAAAAAATATTGAGGGAGCAAAGTGTAGATTTTAACATAAGAGGGGAGGAGAATGTAATTCAAGCTTCTTTAGGGGAGGGGAGTGAAAAGTTTTCTATAATATGTTTTGAATAAGAGGAGAGGGGACTGTATATTTTAATATAAGAGGGCAGAGGAGTGTAATTCAAGCATATTTGAGGGGAGGGGAGTGTAATTTACTCATGTTTTTATCAAACCCCCTATTATTTTAAATTTCTTCACTTTTGATTTTTAGTGGATCCAATAATGAAAAAAATGCAAGTGTGTTATACTCATATGACAAAATACATGTTTATTAGACATTTTAAATTAATGTGATATTTTTTGAATGAGTCTATGATTTTGGTAGCATAATTACATAGTAATCTCTAACTCCTTCAACAAATCCATAACATTAGCAACACGTCACTCTATTTTGTATACTATTAGGAAAAAACACACAATCATTTATCCCTTGTCATTTCTCTCATGTTTAAAGTCCTTTTTAATATACTTTCTTTTTCTAATTTACTTTCTCTCTTCACATAAAAAATGAACAGATACACCCCTCTACGAAACTTCCACCAACCCATATTTTTACCATGTTTTGTCTCAGACCTTATTTGGCAATTTCACAGGATCACATACTTAAAGAGTCTCACACGTAAGAGATGAATGTTAATGTGTGATTTAAATTTCAATGTTAGATGCAAGAGTATATATTGAATAACATATAAGTGAGATGGCAAATATACCTAATGTCTTAAGGTTTTGGGTGAAGATTTGGTGTGTATCTCACTTGTGGGCTTTCTCTTAGTCAAATGTGATGATTCAACCCATTGTATGCTCCTTTAAAATTCCGAACATTATGATGAATTGTTTTATTAACTTTTGGATGTCATTTGCTTTAGTTTTTAGACGTCGTTCGCTTTCATGCAATTTCTTTTATCCAAACTGTATTATTTCAAATACCTTCAATTTTAGTCTTTGGTGGGATCTGACAAAAGAAAAATGCACATGTGTTATGTTGAATTAAAGTGACATTTTAAAATGATGTGTCATCTTCTTAATTGACAAAAAACAAAATTATTTCTTTTTCTTAATTATCAGTAACTCACTCTATTTTAAATACTTCCATGAAGAAAAAAACACATTCTATATTTTTCCTTTATCATTTCCCACATGTTCAAATTTTATTTTCATATTCTTTCTTTTTCTAATCCCCTTTCTCTCGTTTCATGAAAGATATGAACATAAACATTCCTCCTTGAAACCAACATTAACTCGCCTTTTATACAATGTTGTGCCTCCATCTGACTTTATTTTTGTATGCCACCAGATCACAAACGTAGAGAGTCTTACACTTAGAGAGATATGTTAATATGTCAATTGTCACTTAAAGTTCTATATTTGTTGAAGGAGCAGATGTTGAGAAACATATAAGTGAGATGAACAAGATACCTAATGTCTTAATATTTTGGATGAAGATGTGGTGTCAATCTCACTTGTGTAGTTGCTCTTAGTCTAATATGATGATCCAACCTATTGTATGCTCCCTTAGAACAATGGACATTATGATGAACTGTTTTGTTTGTTTTTAGAAGTCATTTGTTAAATTTTTATATTAAATTTAGGTTTTTGGATATCGTTTGCTTTCCTGCAATATTTTTTTATTCGATCTCTATTATTATAATTTCCTCCACCTTCGGTATTCGGTGGGATTTAACCATAGAACAACTCTGAAGTCTTATATATTGAGTTTACAAAATACGTGTTTATTTTACGTTTTTAAATGTTGTGGAGAGTATATTTTGGTAAATTAATTACCCAAAAATATCTAACTCGTCCAACAAACGCATAAAATTACCAGCAACTCGCTTGATTTCTTATAGACAAAAGACACTTTTTTTTTTTTTGCACCAGTATCATTTCCCTTGATCACAATTTTTTTTTTATATTCTTTCCTTTTCTAATTTACTTTCTCTCTTCTCATCAAAGAAAGAAATATAAACCTCCCTCCATTAAATTATCACCAACCATTCTTTGTGACCATATTATGCCTCTATTTGACCTTATCTGGCTATGTCACATAATTACGGATTCGAGAGTTACACACTTGAGGGGGTGGGGAGAGGGGGGGAGAGAGAGAGAGAGAGAGAGAGAGAGAGAGAGAGAGAGAGAGAGAGAGAGAGAGATGTTAATGCATCAAATATGAGTTAAAATTCTATAGTTGATAGAAGAGTAGATGTTGAATTAGTGAGATGGCTCATATATATGTGCCTAAAGATTTTGGTTGAAGATGTGGTGTCAAACTTATTTTGTGGTTTCTCTTAGTCTAATGTGATGATACAACTCCATATGTAGGCCCCATTGAAAGTCCCAGCATTATGATGATTTGTTTTGTTAGTTTTAGGATGTCGTCTGTTTTATTTTTTTAGTTTAAATTTTAGATTTTGGATGTCATTAACTTTCATGCAATTTTTTTTATTCAACCTCTATTGTTTAAAATTCAATCACCTTAGGTCTTTAGTGGGATCTCACGAAGCAAAAATATAGATATATTATGTTGAGTTGACAAAATACACACTTATTAGACATTTTAAATTGATGTGACATTTTTTTAATAAGTCTAATATTTTGGTAGCATTATTATGCAATAATCTCCAACTCTTTCAACATACCCATAAAATTACCAACAACTCATTCTTTTCTCTTATCGTTTTTCATGTGTTAAAATTACTTTTTTCATTTTCTTTCTTTTTCTTATTTAAGGAATAACAGTAGCAATATACCAAAAAAAAATTCATGAAAGTTAATAACAGTAGCCCCATCTGATCCTAGCCCCATCATTTATGATGATGTACCGTCATGTATTTGACATCTTTTGAGTAATGAAATGAATTGATTTCTTTCCTTCAAAGAAAATGAGTGTTATTTATATGCAAAAACTAAAAAAAAGTAAAACATTGGCTAAATTTTGGTCTCTAATAGATGAAATATGCGGAATGAAAATAAAGGAAATAATAGTTAAGATTTCAAATTTGAAAGGGAAGAAAGTTACGTCCTTATTTGTTTGCAATACATGTTGCCATATATATCTTTGCATTGAAACTATTTGATTGTCATTTTTAATGCTATAAATACAATAATGAGAGGTTAGTTGCTACCGCTATAAACCACAAATAAATTTTAAGAATAAGAATAGCATAATGTAATATTAAGAAATAACTTGATTTCATTATCAATGCTTACAAATTTTGCAAAACATTGCGATACATTTTTGAGTCTTGTCGAACCTAAATGTGTGACAAAAGTTTTAACATTGCTGCATGCACAAGGACCTGATTAAGCTAGAAGAGACTTGTGTAATCTCATCTAAACACTCTTGGATGATTATGTGACATTTTCGTTTACTTTTTTTTTTAATTGCGATCATTTACGTTTACTTTAACGATATTAAAATGAATCAATTACATTATATTTCATTTAAGTTCCATTAAATAATTAAAAACAAACCACTATTAAAATGGATCATTATAAGCGTGTTTTGTTTTGTAATATTTGGCTAAGCGGTTCTCGAAGGAATATATGCTGATATATATGTCAGACATACTTTTGCAATTGACGGTTTTTAATAGTTTTTAATTTTTTTTTTGACAAAAAAAAAACTGTTTCTATTTTTTTATTCGTAACAATTTATGTTTAAATATTTTTTAGAATAATTATTTCTTAGATTATAATTATTCCCAATTAACTTATAAAAATGTAAAATGAATAAATGTTTAGGAGAAATAAATTAAGATTATATTATAGATGATATCAATCTCATCTTGATAGCATTCGCCGAGTCACACTCGCCGTATACGGGCAAATAAATCACTCTAATTTAGGTACCTATGAATTATATGTCTAAGAAATGAATTGATTATATATAACATGATTACAAACGTATATACACATCAAAACATGAATAAATTAAATATATCATAGATAGAAAAATATTTGATTTTAGTGTTACAATGACAACCAAAAGGAAATAACACAAAAAATCAAAATCTTTGTTGGAATAAGTACAAATGGGAAGCAGACACAAACAGTAAAAAAATCTTACAAAAATATTCAAACATGACTAACCAACAATCTAAAGGCAAAATTTCAATAGAGTATGAAACCGAACATAACATATATTATAGATGAAAAAAAACCCAACAAATGGACATTCTCCACAAAAAATATATTTACATTATCTAATTTTCTCTTGGCACATAAACATTCCAGAAGTTCCATGAGTAGATCTATGATGGCCATGCCATAAACCGTTAGAACTTTAAATTATCATAGGATGAATGTGTGTATTTGGACAAAATACATGGATATCCACAACATTTAGTGGATTGATATCATAAATTGAATCAATTTTTGAAATTAGAGTGATGAAAAAAATATGCTAAGATGAAAAGTGTTTTAATAAAATAAAAGAGATTTCGAGAAGAATTTCAAAATTGAATTCTGAATGAGGTAAAAATGTTGAGACTCACAAACAATATTTATAGAAAAACAGAAGCAAGTAAATTGCATCAATTATGCCCTTAATTTAGTAATGAAATTAGTATAACATTAAATAGCAAAAATAATTTGAATAAAATTGAATAAAAAAACATGAAATGCACTAAATCAGAACAACATTAAATGCACTTTAGAATTATAGGATGACACGGGTACTATCAAAGAAAAAGAAGGTAAATGTTTATAATAGAGATATGAAAAATGTCATAGGATTCTAGAACATGTGCCTCACTTGTACTGTACAATATAAAAACTCCATAGTTAATTCTGCTTGCTGTGGAAATTGCAACCTTCCTTTCAATTGAGGATCAGAGGCCTTAAATATGAAGAAGCATGGAGGTGTTACTTTAGGAGTTAAGGACTTTGTCAGTGACAATGCCATTAAGTGGTAAACTTGAGTAAGTACAATTTTCAAGTACCAATGCTCAAATTGTTTGAAGTGGTTTACAAGAGGGAGAAGTGTCACATATGATTTATGGTGGTTCGATATTTGAATTGGATAAATTCTATGATGCATAGTGTGACAAATCTTGCATCATGTACCAACTAATTTTCATCATTAAATCAATAAATCTCACCATTAAATTAAATAAAATATAATGTGACTTTTTTATCAAATAATGAGAAAGACATTTGTGGATGATGCAAGATCATTTTACTTGTGCATGTTAGACAAAGCGACATCATAATCTTTTAGTAAAAAGTTCATGGTTCAATAATAAGTTGTTTCTAAAAGCTATCTCCAACAATTTCACAAGTACTTATGTGAATAGATAAATTCAGTTAAGTTAATACAAACAGATATTACATCTAACCTACTGTATATACAAGGATATGCTTATTTCATCTAATGAAGGAAGCTCAGGTGGATGCAAGGCCAAGTTGGTGTCACCCGAGTGGCCTTCTGATTCTTCAAATAATTTGTCTTTTCAGCTTTGTTTGGAATGGAAAATGATGCACATGGAAACTCTCATAGATGGGACAATTATCAAATCAATAGAAAACAATTATTTTTGTCTCTCTCAAAATTAAATCCAAACAATTACATGAACCATGTTTTGTGTTTTTCTCTTTGCGAAATTAAATCTCATTATCATTTTTTTTTACTTGTGATAAAGCTAAGAAAATTCGGAAGGCTATTTTTACTTGGTTCAATTGGTATCTATAGACAAATATCTATTTTATTATTTCTAATCCTAATTGCAATGCATCCACACCTTCAAACCCTACACCTAATAACTTTTGGCGCCAATGAATGTTGGCCGTTGGATGGATCAAAACTTAATATGAGCCCTTGATCTCAAATCTAAAATTTCTCTCCTTAAACTCTTTTTACAATCTATAATGACTTATTTACCCTTGAATTAATCTCTTAATTACCTTGAAAAATTGAATTCGAATTTTCCAATATAATTCCTCTTTTCTTGACTATCAATATGTACTTAATTGGTATAAATTTCCATTTACCCGTGCTAAAAGTTGACTATGATTCTTGCTTGATGTTTTTTTTCCCGTGTAACTTGCTTGATGTTTCACAAAATCAAACTTTTTTATTTTGCAAGAATAAATGATTAAAATCAGTCCTTCCTATCTAATATTGCCTTTTTTATAATCCGTTAAAATAAACTATAAATGAACCATTTAATACATGTTTTCTCACACAATCAAAAATCACAATCATATTATACAACTTATAGTTGACTACGATTTTTGCTTATAGGTTCACAAAATCGAATTTTGTTCTAAAAGAATAGATGATCATATTCAAGGATTCCTATCTATTATTGCCTTTTTTTTTTATAATCCGTTGAAATAAACCATAAATGCACCATGGAATATATCATTAAAATCTGTCATGCCTATCTAATATTGCATTTTTAATAATTCGTTGAAATAAACCATAAAAAAACCATTAAGCACAAAATCGAACATTTTTTTTAACACAACCATTGCCTATCTATTATTGATTTTTGTTATAGTCCGTTGAAATAAACCTGAAATATAAGCAAGGTTTATTCACTCTGCTTTTCCTCTCATCCTTTCAGATCCCATCACATTCACAGAAGCATGACTAACAATGACGTGCAAGCTCTACTGTCTTATCATGCTTTAACAGTTAGGGTTTGCTATTTTTTTAATACTTGTTGTAATACAAAATTAAAATGTGTTATCGTAATACTGACATTTTTGTTGGTGTCTTGTTGCCAGCCACGTTTAACCCAAATCCCACATCCGAAATTGAGAAGGTTGTCAATGATCTTCGTACAAAGTACAGGACGTACGTCGTTGACCTTGATAATCTACACATGAGGCTTTCTTCCCAAATGCATTCGTTCGAATCATCCTTTCCATTCAGATTCATCTATTAACATGTTGATTTGTGCTTTTTTGACTATTAGGGCATGGTTGTCTTGCCAAAAATGTTTGTTCATGACTTTGAAGACCAATTGGACGCTACATAAGTTTGGTGGATTCTAAAAACAACAAACTTGAGGTGATGGTCGAGAGGAACAATGACAACATTTACTTGACTAAGAGTTGGCATGCCCTAAAAGACTTCTACGATGTTTGTCCTTGATCCTGGGTGCCTTTTACCCATACCAACAAACACCATAGTCACCCAAGATCCAAGACAAACACCGTATAAGTCTTTTAGGGCATATCAACCCTTAGTCAAGTAAATGTTGTCATTGTTACTCTCGACCAACACCTTAAATTCATTGTTTTTAGAATCCACCAGACTTACGTAGCGTCCAATTTGGTCTCCAAAGTCATGAACAAACATTTTTGGCAAGGAAATCATGCCCTAATAGTAAAAAAAAATACAAATCAACATGTTAATAGATGAATCCGAATGGAAAGGATGATCCGAACAAATGCATTTGGGAATAAAGCCTCACGTGTAGAGTACCAAGCTCAACGACATACTTCCTGTACTTTGTACGGAGATCATTGATAACCTTCTCAATTTCGGATGTGGGATTTGGGTTCAACGGGGATGGTAACAAAACACCAACAAAAATATCAGTATTATGATAACAAATTTTAATTTTGTATTACAACAAGTATTAAAAAATTAGCAAACCCTAAACCTGTTAAAGCATGATAAGACAGCAGAGCTTGTATGTCATTGTTGGCCATGCTTCTGTGAATGTGATGAGATCTGAAAGGATGAGAGGAAAAACAGAGTGAATAAACCTTGCTTATATTTCAGGTTTATTTCAACGGACTATAACAAAAAGCAATAATAGATAGGCAATGATTGTGTTAAAAAAAAGTTCGATTTTGTGCTTAATGGTTCTTTTATGGTTTATTTCAACAGATTATTAAAAAGACAATATTAGATAGGCATGACAGATTTTAATGATATATTTCATGGTGCATTTATGGTTTATTTAAACGGATTATAAAAAAGGCAATAATAGATAAGAATCCCTGAATCTGATAATCTATTCTTGCAAAAAAAAAATCTGATTTTGTGAACCTATAAGCAAGAATCGTAGTCAACTATAAGTTGTATAATATGATTTTGATTTTTGATTGTGTGAGAAAACATGTATTAAATGGTGCATTTATGATTTATTTCAACGGATTATAAAAAAGACAATATTAGATAGGAATGACTGATTTTAATCATTTATTCTTGCAAAATAAAAAAGTTCGATTTTGTGAAACATCAAGCAAGTTACACGGAAAAAAAACATCAAGCAAGAATCATAGTCAACTTTTAGCACGGGTAAATGGAAATTTATACCAATTAAGTACATATTGATAGTCAGTAAAATAGGAGTTGGGAAATTCGAATTCAATTTTTTAAAGTAATTAAGAGATTAATTTAGGGGTAAATAAGTCATTATTGATTGTAAAAGAGTTTAAAGAGGGAAATTTTAGGTTTGAGATTAAGGGCTGAGATTAAATTTTGATCCATCCAACGACCAACATTCATTGACGCCAAAAGTTATTAGGTTTAGGGTTTGGAGGTGTGATGCATTGCCAATTACGTTTAGAAATAAAATAGATATCCTTAAAAAATGGGGTTTAAGAAAATACATATAAACCAAACCCATTAATTAAAAAGGTTAAACAAGAAAATCTAGAAGACCAATCCTTAGACAACAAAATGAGAAAGGTTTAATGATTGAGATTTTTCATTACTCTCCCTCGCGTGAAAATTTCCATAATAGAGATGATTCGTCCTTTATAGTTCCTTGGCCTACCTCTATGTAAGGTCATGAAATTAGGGTCTATTTGCACCCATGTGGTCCATGAAAGCAAAGACTTTAGAGTTTAGAATCAAATTGTTTCTGCCTACTTATAGCATGTGATCTTACTTACAAGTTAACAAGTCTCCACCGTAGGAATGTTGACTAGAGCCGTTTAAAAAGCTTCAAATCCTTAAGTTCTACTTACAAAGCGCCTTAACTACGGTCCCTTTTTAAGAGAATTTTTTTTAGCTCCAAACCCATTATATCATCATCTTTTGATGGATTATCTCAATAGAGATTTTAGCATTATGAAGTGTTGCTTTTAATTTATCATGAAGTAACAATGTGTTGTTTTTCGAGTTCAGAAAAGTACATTTTAATAAAATCGAAATCACCATTGAAGATATTACTGGATTGAGTCTGCTTCACGTCCTAATAAAAGTGAAATCACCACCAAAGGGATACCGGGTTCAGTCACGACTAGGTCGCTTTCTTTAAGACGTTTCACGACACTACCCGAGTTTGTGCAAGGTAGACTAACAACCGTGCACCTAAGATAAAACAGTCTAGTTCACTTGTTCGACTAAATAATCGTTCGAGAAATAACACCCTCAAATATGGTACTAAGACCACTCTTCAATACTGAAACCAATATGGTATTGTGACCACTCTATTATGACGTTGAGACCACTCAAATATGGTGTTACCACCATTCTAATTTTTACTTCTCCAACTATGGTACTATGACCACTCAAATATGGTGTTACTACCATTCGAACATCTAACTTCTCCAAGAATTGAAGAAGAATATATTTTTAAGATCATCTTTATTATACCGAAAAGGGACCATGATCTTAAACATTATTTATTCTAAAGAGACATAAATAATTGAAGGGAGTATACTCTTAAGACCATTCTTAGTTTCAGAAGAATAATAAACCGAATAAGGACTATGGTCTTAAGAACACTCTTAATTCCGAAGGGACAAAAGGAGTAGAAAAAAAGAGAAGGACTTGTCGACACAAGTCGAAGGAGGGAGAAGAGAGGAAAAACACAGGAAACATCAACTGTGAATTTTGGGGTGTCGGATGCACTGTGTGAGCTCTCTATTTATAGAGAAAGTTCACAACTAATAAGTAAGAAACTTTGGGAGCAAGTAATTCACATATTAGATCTAGTACAAAAATATCTTAAATTGAGTATCAAAATATATCATATTGAGTACAAAAATATATTATTCAATACATAAATATATTATTGAATATCAAAATATATTTAAGATCATGCACTAAAATATATTAGACTGCCTACCAAAATATTTCAAATATTTCAGATTGCGTTTCGAAATATTCTAGATTGCGTTCCAAAATATTTTTAGGAAAACTTGGGGACTAAGAAAACACTTTCTAATAATGATTAAATTAATTATTTAATTTATCATTTCCAAATAATAAAATATATATCCATATGTATTTTTTCTTCAATGCTTACTTCGTTCATATAATTATGTACCCCTAACACCCCCACTATATAAACACTACTAATGTGTGATCCATCCGATGTGAGACTTCCACTTTTTTCAATTCACACTACATTAGTTCTACCCATTGTGGGAATTTGTGTTTAGTCAATTACTCAATTTTCCACATATTTTCCAACACAATGTGTTTTCAGAAATGATATTTGTACAACCATTTTGTGATAATTTTTTTGACAATTCTCTTTTATATTCTTATTATGTTCTTATTTCCTCTCTATTGTTTTTGATCAATAAAAGAGAGAGAAAAAAGGTTGTCACAAAAGTTGTCACAAATGGTTGTACAAATATCATTACTCTTTCCATAAACATGTTTAATCCAATTCAAATATAACTTTTTTTTAGAGGCACTAGTTAACATGACCTTTAAAAAAATCTAACAAATGTCTTTATGATGTTAATTTAAGAAATCAAAATAGATAAAGTTATATAATTAAATGATGTATTTCTTATGATGACAAGTGTTCAACTTGTATTCTCAATAATTAAATGATGTGTTTCTTATGATGACAGGTGTTCAACTTGTATTCTCAAAACAACTATTTTATGATTTTTTCTACATTACCCCTTTGATGAATTGAAGGTAAGTTACCTCTATCAAAGAAAAAGTCTCTTTTCTATACTTTTTTTTTCTTCTTACAATCAAATATTATTTCTATCTTCACAACATCAAACTTCTTCATGTGTTTCATTCAACATGTGATCTTTATCTCCTTTGTTCCACAATCGAATCCTAATTGTCATTAGGGGTACGTTACCCCCAATTCATCAAGGGCTAATGTACGTCTCATCATTTTGGTTTTTTTTTCTTACGATCAGTTACCATTTTCATCTCAAGAGCATCAAACTTCTTCATCTCCTTCATTCAACATGTGATCTCCATCTCATTTGTTTCAGAATCGAATCATACTTTTCATTAGGGGTAAATTACCCCAAATTCATCAAGAGGTAATATAGGCTCACTGTGGATGTAGGGAAAGCTTTGGGGCTCTTTCACGACACTACTGGTGTGTTGGGAAGCAGTGGTGCAGGTGCAGGGACGTGACATAATAGCTTTATCGGCTTGAAGAATGATAGAAAAGATCAGCGATTGGAAGACATATGTAACTTTGACTCGTCTTTCTCGTCACAACATAATCGAGTAGAAATTGACATGTGCATACATGATGATGAAGGTCGGATTGTGCTTGATAGAACAATGTGGATCCCGCCTACATGCAATTATTAACTCGGAACATGAATTACAACTTAAACCGACTATTTTCATAAGGGTAGAGAAAAAATGCTACCGAGTCTGGTGTACATTGTTAGATTGTAAACGTTGTTTTGATTTATATTTTAAAAGCTCTTGTTTTGATTTTAATCGAAGATAAACGAATGAGATCATTCATGGTTTACCACCAGTAGCCACATCTATAAGTAACTCTAATATTTTCATTGATGTATCAACATGTATTAGACATTTAATTATAAGTGAAATGTTATAAACATCCTTTTTATATATATAAGAAAAAGACTCGGTTAGTTAAATGTCAGACTCTAAACAAAAAGATGAAAACATTTAACCTGACTCACGACTTTAAACACGATTAATGATGAATAGATATTGCACATCTTTTAGAATTTTCCAACTATATTTTAAACTCAAAACAAAGTTAACATCATGTATGATTTGTGACGCACATTTGCTAAAGACATGATGATATTTATCAAATTGTACAAGAATTTATTCATACTTCATATCACATATCACATAAAATAGACAACATGTTTTACAAAGACTATGACCACCAACCTATCATTACAATTCCCTTTAATAAATATATGCTAAAGTAAAAGGCCAAGATCAAAACATTACATTGGTTTAAAATTTTATAAGAATTTAAGGAATGTGCACCGACAATACAAAAAGTTGATTTAAATATGTTTTTTTAGAGGGTTTAAATATGTTTTGTACTTACAATTATACACTTTTTTTTGTCAAAAAAAATTATACAACTTTTTTGTTTTGGTTGGTTTAGAAAAATATTTTTTGTTTTAAGCTGTTACAAATATAATTCTTTTTTTCTTTTCGTCTTTTTTTTTTTGTAATGTTACAAAGTAACGAGGCAAAAAGAAAAAGAAAAAAGAGGGAGAGGCAAAACTAAGATCCAAATTTATCTCTCAGAATGAGAGATTCCATGCTAGGCGGAGGGCAGTTCCAGCGAGCAAAGCACCTTGTATGTGATCCTTCCTTAGCTATAAAATCTGCACACATATTTTGTTCCCTAAGAACATGCACCAATGTTGTATTACCATTTCCATGTAAAGCATCTCTAATATGAAGGAAGTCAGTAGCATAAGTGTGCACGGTATGATCGCGACCATCAATAATCAGGTTAACTGCTTCCAAATAATCACTCTCACAAATAATGTTGACATAACTTTTTAGACTACAAAAATCAAGACCTATCTGGATAGCACGTAACTCATCTAATAACGCATCACCTCCAGCTTCATAGTGAGAAAAACTAGCTATCCAATCTCCATCGTGGTTGCGAACAACACCACCAACACTTGAACAACTCAAATCTTCTAGAAAGCTACCATCAATATTGAGTTTAAGTGCACCTTTCGGAGGGGGGTCCAATGAACTAAGAGGCGTGATGAGTGTGGGTCCAAACCAAGATTGGGAGAATAAGAAATGCATTCATCATGTAACAAAAAGGTCTTTCGCACCACATCTTGAATACACCAGTGTTGATCCTAAAAAATAGTATTGTTTCTCCAACACCAAGCATACCATACTCCTGTAATAAACAAAATAGAGGAAGTACTCTTTGTCATCTCATGAAGCCAAACTTTGACATCAAATTCTGAGAAAAATTATTATAGTGCCCCATATTCAAGCGGAACCAAATCTCTCTAGAGTGCGGGCAATCACGTAAACAATGAAGAATATCTTCTATGGGGGAAGAGCAACGGGTGCAGCTTGGAGAAGCTACCATGTTGCAATGATGTCGACAGGTATTAATAGGGAGAGCATTATGAAAACAAAGCCATAGAAAGTGCTGAAGTTTTGCTGGTACTTTAAGGCGCCAAAGCCAATTCATGTTACAATTCACATTCCAATTTCTATTTTGTTGAAGAAGCCAATAGTATCCACTCGAGCAAGTATATTCACCTTTCTTTGCATGTCTCTAAGTCCAAACATCCGGAAGTCGTACGTCAAAGTTATTAGGAGCTGGAAGTTGATGAATATATTGAACAATATCGATTGGTATCATAGTGGCAAGACCTTGAAAGTTCCACCTACCATCCTCTCACACATCCTTCAACACATAACTGAATCACTGATGTTAACAAATGGGACCAATTGATAGAGAGAACCGAGTTGTGTCCAGTCAATATTCCAAATCGATGAGTCTCCGGAGCCGACACAAAATCGATGTGTCAAGTGATTGATGGTTTATTATGTTTCTTATTCACCCATAAAAACATGTTGCCCGTGTATTTATGGGAAAGAACTTTCACCCACAATTTATCTTTAATATGAAGCATGTTCCACACTAACTTACCAAGCAGAGCTAAATTAGTAAGTTTAGCTTCACGAATACCTAGGCCACCAAAGCATTTAGGGGCTGTAACCATATTTCAATTAACATGATTCCAAGTTTGAAAGTGCCCATCGCCCCCCTAATGGAAACTCTTAGCCATCTTATCTAACCTGTTGCATACATAAGTAGGAAGATAGTGAAGTTGCATGGTATAAACGGGAATTGCAGTTGTGACAGACTTCACTAGGCATGCTCGTCCTGCTTTATTCAAGATATTTCCTTTCCAAGTAGTTAGTCTTCTTAAAACTTTGTCAACAACGTCATTATATACATTTTGAGAAACTCGACCCTGGACAAGAGGAAAACGATTTCTTTTGGTCTTTGATATTTCTTTTAGTTTTTGTTGCGTTTGAATCGATCAATATTTGGTTTTTATCTCTCCAATATTTAAACCTAAAATATTTTGCACAACTAATTATATCTCATTATATAAATATTTATTAAAATATTTTTAAATTGAATAATAAAGTAGGAGTAATATCACAGTGAGCAAGGTTTTACAACTCGAGAGTTTACCTCAACTCGTTTTGTCCAGGTAAACTCGACTCGTAAACCCGACTCGAGAACTCGTACAAGTTTACCTAAAATTAAAATTAAATAAAATTTATTATTTACATGATATATGTAAACTAATATAATATTGTAAACAGTTCAATAGTGCAAAATATGACTAAATTATAAAGGTTTTTAACTACCATAACAAAACATTATGTTCAACTAAACATCAAAATACAAAATAAACTTGCAAAATCACAAGTCTCTTAAGTCTTAACCATCCAAAAAGGCAATTTTTACAAGTTCCTAAAGTTGTTAATAAAACTATCAAAAAAATTAGACTTACATTCTAATTTTACTCGAGTTTACTCGATTTTACCGAGTTTGATCGAGTTAACTCGAGTCAAACTCGTCAAACATTTCGATTTTACCAGAAATCAAGTTTACCTCCGAGTTGACACGATTTTGATACCCAAAAACGTAAATTCAGTAAACTCGGCGAGTTTATTAATAGTGAGACGTGTGTGTGAATGATAGAATGCATGGTAAAATTCTACATAATTTTACAGGTTCATCCACGTAACTTAATAAAAGGACAAAGATTCTCTCACATCATTTATTGCCATGTAAAAGAGATACATAAATATTGAAAAGAAAATAATAAGAGTGAAAATAGTAGGCCAAATGATTGATACAATAAAAAAAACAAGTGTAAATCAGAAGAGATGAAAAATGTGAAAGTGATAGAAGAGAAAAAAAAAAATGAGAACACCAATTCTCTTATAAGAATAATAAATACAGTCTTTTGTCCAAGACAAAATCTGCATTGATGTTGAAACATAAGATTCTCAAACATTGTTTTTCTTGTGTTTAATTTGTCACAAAGGTGACCAACTAGTTGCTCTAAGCTGTGGAAAAGCAAGAAGCCTCAGAAACGATATTTTTTGTCTTCCACAAATACGTAAACCGTTCGAGAGATAACTCTGAAACGATATTTTTTGTATTTTTAAAGGTTTCAGGAGATAATTTCCGAAAATTGTTTTCCAAGACAAATAGCAAGTAGGGGGGCCAAAAGAGCTACATCTATGCTCAAGCCAGAGGTTTGTTTGGTGCTGTAAAAAATATCAGCCGTTGATATCAGAACGGACGGTTTAAATTAGACATCAACTTAATACAGTTGAATGATCTGAGCCATTGATCTAAATCAGACGGTCCTGATCTATTACAGCATCCTGTTGTAACAGCGGGAAATCCAAATCTGTTTCCACACTCAACAACTATTGGTGGAGCTAGTAATTTCTCCTGCAGAACCTTGACTTGGCATTATCCTATGATATGAACGGTTCCGCAATATTAATTTATTAGGGTATATTTATGTCTAATGATGTGACCTTATACAACTGCTAATTTTAGAATTGAGGAAAAAGGGTACAACATATGTTTATTCACAAAAAAAATAAAAAAAATTGTTTATTTATATCTGTTAATAGTAGCTTATAATCCATTAGCATAGATATATGATATGATTCTTGATGCAGAATAGTCAACTACCAAAAGAAATTGCAACAACCACACACAAAGAAAGAAAGCATTGTTCAATAATATCACTTTTCAAATAAACTAGCATGGAAAATCACCATGCACCTAAAAACACTGATTGAGTCACAATATATAATATGATATATAATATACATTTTGAATAACCATTCTAGTACTTGTCATGAAATTACATTGATTCTGAAACACATTTTGTGAAGCTAAATAATTTAGGACAAATGCACAACAGAAATTCAAGAAGGATTCAATAATATGCCTCAATAAGGCCTCAAATTGTAGAAGGATTCATTCCCTGAAAACCTATCTCCTTGGACACTTCATTAATTTTTCATCTCTTTTCTTTTCCTCTCTGTCTCTCTGGCTTGTTTGATCCTAATAACTTCAAATGTGCATTAAGTCATGAATGAACCTAAGATGATGGCACATTAAAGTGGAAAAGCCATGATATGACAAATGCAAAAACCATACAAGCCAACAGAAAATTCAAGAAGCGATGGCCATGCCAAAATCTTTGAGTTTCTGCTGTAGGAGCGGCTGTTGAGAGTGTGGATGATGCGGTCGCATTGTTATTCTCGCTAACATGCTCGGTTAAATCCTCAGTTGGACTGTAAACGTTCCGTGCAACCGAATGACAAATTTCACAGGTCCTATAAAAAAATTTAAACACAGAAAATAATTAGGAAGTTTCAAAATTTCAAAACTGGATAAATATATTCAGGCAAACTGTTACAATTTCTATGTTCCTCTCCCAAAGCCACTTTATATAAATCATCATACATTAAGGGGAATATCATCAATTAACCAAATGTGTGGATGTTACAAACACACAGAGCTAAGGTCATATCATTATGACGAATGAACTCAAAAATATGGATGGTACAAACAAGCAAACTAAGAACTAAAGTCATATCATTACAACGAACGAACTCAACAGTTATCGTATAACATAACCCTTTGAGTCATCTGCTCACACATCATTAGTGTTGAAGAATGGAACAATTACTCTCTCAAACTATTGAGAAAAGAGTTGATTTAAATTCAATAATGTCAATCTGAACCATACATTAACATAACAGTTTATACTAAGCTGTCATGACAGAAAGATTTAACCATCCATTAGCCTAATTTGAAACTCTGTATACGAGTATATATATTAGTAAAAACCAAAACTCTACATCGAAAATAGATAAAGTTCTAGGATGGGTTAAGCACAATATTGTAGAATCTAATACGGTGTTAGAACTTATTGATTCAGGCCACCCACCATATTACCCACGCACCAAGCCCAAAAGTGCTAGGTGTGAGGAGGTATATTGGAAAAAACTCATGTCTCACATTGAAAAGAGATAAAGCCTGAAAAGAATTTATAAAGAGTGAAACCTCTTACCTTCAAAGCTGGTTTTGTAAAGATGAGTTAGACTAAAAATATAAAAAAAAAAAAAACCCTAATATTTTAGCTTCCTATTACAAATTCACAACTGTTTTTGTGCAAACCATTCAGTGGTTTCAATATTCCAAAACAAAGAAAAAGAAGATATCATGAATTATTTGCCACCAATGAAGGCACCAATCACAACATACATTAAAGAAGATTCCAAAACTGATAAGATTCAAATTCTGTTCCATTAGAATTTTAATTTAGCAATGAAATAATGGACTTGGATGGATTTGTGTCCAAATTCTACTCTAACCTCAGATCCTTCCTCAACAAAAGGCCCCAACAAAATGCTGCTTTTGAATTGACAATGAAGCAAGGACAGTTTACCAGTCAATCAATAATAAACTATGTCCATTCAAGTATTAACAAAAGCACAGAAAACTACTTGTTTGTATTCAATTTCAGACTTTAAGGATTGCAATTAAAATTAAGGAAAAGCACTGTGCCACTGTGTAAAAGTCATAGATGTTTATATTATCTGCAAGTAACACTGCAGAACCAGTACATAAAGTATAGATATATTTTACCTCAAAGAACAGCAATAAGAATCTGGACAATTGTACTGTCAATTCAGTAGCTTGTAGTACTTAGAAATCACAACAAATATGCAATATAAAAGTTGTCATCTATGAAACACCGATACAAACACCGGACAAAAGACTAACACGTCGACACCTATAATAATTTGAAAAAAATCAATTAATTGAATGTAATCATATGTGCCGGTATCATGTCGCAGATGCCTTTGATTATAAGGGTTGGTGCTATGGAGTTGTCATCATATATCTTAAATTAATAGATTATTTGGAACCAGTGATTTATTATATGGATTAAAATATTCTATGTGGCACATCAGCAAGCAACTATCATCCACCAAGATATTTATATACATGAATAGCAGTCAGAAGGGGTCAAATCTCAACTTTAAAAGAGATAAAAAAAAATAAAAAAATTTAGAAAGAAGAGTAATATAGAGATTCCTAAATTTCAGAAAAGGAAGAAAGCAACACAGAATCCCACTGCACTAAGACATGTCAGCAAATCAGTGAGACTGACTGATGCTTTAAGCCTTTATTTTTCCATCACCTTCTTCTTTAAATTATTTAATCTTCTATGACTTTCCCCTTTCTTGAAGAAATAATTGAGCTTGCTTCCTTGCAAGTTTGTTCTCTAACCATTCTAAATTATGCTTCCAAATACTTTTTTTCATCAGCTTATACATCTTTACACTCATCATCAATTAAACAATCCAAATCACCAATTACAGAACTTCAATCAATTTCATACTCTATAATAATCAATATAGCACCGACATTTCAGATCTAAGTCGTGTCCGACACAAACACGACACTGACTCATATGGTTACGTTCAATCACTACCACTTTATCAAATTATTGCGATACCTATGTGTTAGTGTCGGTGTCTACGCCTCGTAGATAATAATTGATTTCCCAAGTAAACATAAAACCACAAATAATTGTGAGTCCTTCTATTATCATCTAGATAACTCACAAAATTGAGAAATTTCTCAATCAATGCCATCAATCAACAAAAGGGTGTCAAAATTTTATCTAAAAGCTTCAAAATTTATCAAAAAAAACGAAATTTAACAGTTAAAACTAAAAAAAAAAACACAAGGGTTTCAATTGAACTGACCTATTTCCCTTAATCTTGAACCAAGCCTCAGCACAATTCTTATGAGCAGCAGCTAAATCCTCTTTACAAGAACAACCCAATTCAATTGGAGGACCAGATTCATGGCTTTCACTCTCTAAACCCATATGACAAATCCTACAATCTTTCTCCACTTTAGCCAAATGCACCTTATTCTCAGGAACCCTCTCAATTCTAATTTCAACCTCAACAGAACAATCAGTAACAGAAGAAACTCTTCTAGAATCATGAACACAACCAAGTTCAGGATCAGAAACACAAGCAAAAGTGTAATCATCATAGCTTGAACCACCATTTGTTGAATAGAAATGAGAATAGTTTGAACCACCATCATCTGCATCAGAGAAACATACACTTCCTTCACCACTCACATCACTTCCATGATGATGATGATGGCGATGAAGATGATTTTCTTGCTCTAAATCAACATGGGCCATTTGTAAATTTGACATTTTTTTTTTCAGAAACAAAAAAAAAAAGAATAAAAAAACAGGGTTTTCTCAGAAACTGAAGCAGAACATGAAATGTCTCAAACTTTGTGTAGTACGAGAAAACAAAAACACATATTTATAAACATAAAAAAATGTTTTTTTTTTTTTTTTTTTTTTAAAAAAAAAAAAAAAAAAAATAAAAAAAAATAGTTAAAG
>Ga0228710_1004319_pt1 | contig 22482 bp, 15 predicted proteins | sample MedpolnodulmetaG_FD_177995 | JGI IMG/M metagenome (GOLD analysis project Ga0228710, IMG submission 177995) | Root nodule microbial communities from Medicago polymorpha collected in Santa Monica, California, United States - pink nodules | ecosystem: Host-associated > Plants > Roots > Nodule...
TCATGTAGTTGTAGAAAGTTTGAGACTTTTGGAATACTTTGTTGCCATGCTTTGAAGGTTTTTGAGGCAAATGATGTTAAAATTGTCCCTGATCAATACATTTTGAAAAGGTGGACTAAAAATGCACAAAGTGGTATTATCTTTGATGCTAGGAGAAATGAGGTTATGGAAGATCCCAAACTATCTAGTATACAACGATACAAGCAACTTTGCCCTATTATGATTAGATTAGTAGCTGATGTCTCTCCTTTCGAAGATTTGCACGAGCTGGTACAAAATGGAATGCATGACCTGTGTAATGAAGTCAAGGAGGTTCGATTACAGAAAAAAGCCAATGCTCATGATGAAGGCGAAGTCCCAACAATAACTGCTGAAAATGTTACTCAACCAAGGGGATTTAAGAACCGAGATGGGTTATCAAGACGTAGGAGGGAAAAAAGTTGGATTGTAAAGCAGCCTAAAGCAAAAAAAGCTCCAACTGTAACACCGTCATCGAGTCAAAGATCTCGGGTATATAAATTAGCTAGTTGCAAATAAAATTCTATAACCTTCCTTGTATTTATTATGTGCTAACTTTTGATGATGATTGAAGGATGTTGCATCTATGAGTCAAATGGATTGCGGAACATCTCGTTTGACACTTCCTTATGAGTTATCTCAAACAAATGGAAATCAATTTAGTTTTACTAGATTATTGATGGTAAGATCACTCATCATTAAGAACAAAAATATTTATATATTTGTAGATTGTATTGTTTTGTTTCTTTTACTTTATTAATGCAGGGGTCACATAATCAGAATGAAGGTCAATGAAGAATGCAACTCCTCTTGGCATGAATGGCTTTTCTGAGCTACTGGTGTTTGGAAGAATGAGAAGATATAATCATTTTGTGCAGCTAGAAGAATGTGTAATTTTGTAGCACTGCTTGTTCAATGACTGTAGCACTGCTTTTTCAATGACTGTTGATTTTTGTAATAAGTTACTAGATTTGGAATTCTATAAGCTTATTATATTTGCGTTCTGTGTCCTTTTACACTTTTTTGGCTTTTCTTTGTTTATTCTTATCATCATAATTTTTATTTTAATTATCCAAATATTATATGAAACTGAACTTCATACATAAGCTTATGTTGCTGCTGTCATGGTTTGGGGACTGCTGTCATGGTTTGGGGGCTGCTGTCATGGTTTTGGTTTTGGTGTTGCTTATCATCTTTTTTAAGAGCCTTTAGTGCTCTTTTTATTTTGTCTCAACTGGTATTTGCCTTGCTTTGTACTGCTGCGACAAAAAGGTATAGGTAGTGTCCGATACCGTTTTAATATAGTTAACAAAAATCACATAAACAAGGTATAGATATCTTATGAATTGTGGCCAATTCATTCCCATGGAGGTGAGTTCCAATTCACGTCAATTCAATCCAGAATTCCAATTAATTTAATTGCAATCCATGCTAATTTATCAAATTCACATTCCAATTTATACATTGTTGTGTTGTGTGTCTCCTTATGTGTGCTCATCCTTCTCAAAGCCAACACATCTCGCCTGAGCACCATTGCAGCTTACCGCAACGACGACATTACACATCGCCATATGTACCCTTCAAATTATGAACCTTCCATTTATTTATCGCATGAGTACCATTCCAATATATACATTGTTGTAACATGGCGATTAACCTTCCAAAGCCATCGCCGGAACTATCGAACTATCTCAATCAACCCATCAAGTGAAACGATTGTTGGCGGGGGTGTTGCATTGCTTGATGAACCAACTCATTCTTCCAAGCCCATCGCCGGAACAGTGAACTATCTGATACAACCCATCACAGTGGAGTGGTTGTTGGCGGAGGTGGATCGTATTGCATCCGCCGGAGTTATAAAGCTTGATGAATTAACCATTCATGTTCACCAAGGAAGATTATGAGGTGTCAAGGAGGTGCCGGAGAAGTGGAAGCAAGAAAAAGGGAGAAGTTAAGAATCTTCAAAAGTGAGGGGATGAAGTATACGTTCTGAGTTTTCTCCTTTTTCAATCCCGTGTTTTGAGTTTAAAGTGGGAAAAAAAATGAGAAGTTGAATCCTGATGGTTACTTTGATCAAGTGGCTGTATTTATTTTGACTGCATGACTGCATCAGATTTATGACTGCTGTGAATCATGTCCCGTTTCGGATTCCATCTTTCCCGATCATGCTGAGACCAGACATCATCCCTTGGCCTTGCCTTCAAGATTACTCCATACCAAAAAAATCACCAAACAATCATACTGAAACTGCACCAAAAACTTCAAACCCTAGTTTGCTACCCATTTCTAAAAACATCGTAAATCCCAAAAATCCAACCACTGGACCATCAAATTGCCCTCACAATGACTCCAGAAATTCAGATCAAGCAAAAAATCCAACTCAACAACCCTTGATATAGGCTAAGACATTTGCGCAAGCTGTATCCAATATTTGTGATGTCCCAACCTCTCAACTACCTCAACCGATCCTTAAAGGTGATAACTTTGCCATAGAAATCCATGAAGAAGAATATATGGCTGGATTAGATGCATACAAGCACAACGGTAGGGTGATCTGGCCCAAAGGATCTACACCGTTGATTGTCCTTGCCTTGAGATCCAAGCTTCTTGTGATTTGGAAGGATCTGAAAAAGTGGGGTGTGCAATCCATAGGTAAAGGCTACTTTGAGTTCACCTTCTCCAGCCTAGAGGATGTGAAAAGGATAAGATCAATTGCTTCGTGGAATTTAATCCCAAGGGTTTTGAAATTGTTTGCGTGGTCAAAAGATTTTAACCCTAGGTTTTAGAATACAAACTCTGCTCAGGTTTGGTTAAGGATCCATGATCTCTCGCAGGAGTATTGGAGGCCTAAGATATTCTTTGCAATTGCCAATAGAGTTGGTACGCTAGTATGTACTGATTCTGCATCCACTAAACCTATGTTGACAGGACTGTTGGTCATTTTGTTAGGGTTTTGGTGGATATGGATATTACACAAGAATTAAGGTATAAAATGTTAGTTGAAAGAAAGAACTATGTCTTCTTTGTTGATTTTGAATATGAAAACTTGCCTGATTATTGTTCACACTGCTTGAAAATTGGCCATCATGTGGATGATTGCAGATTGTTGCACAAAAAGTCTCCTACTGATGCCCATTAGCAACCAACTAATGTCATTAATGGATTTAGGGTTACTAAAGATGGAAGGAAAAAACAGGGTAACCATGTTGAAGACCCCATTGTTGTTGAGGAAGCTACAGATAATGTTAGAAAGAATCAGGGTGCAAGTATTGTTAAGAGTGTTGGTGTTCCCAATCCTGTAACTGAAGAACCTGTTGGTTTGCCTAAAAACAATAGGTTTGAAGCTTTATCCAATGAGGTGGGTTCTGTTATGAAGGAGAAAGATTTGGAACTTGAAAAAGAAATAAATGAAGAACTTGAGAAAGTTGTAGAAGATCAACCTGAATCTAGCTCAAATGTTTCTGAATTTGTGGAAACTACACAAGTTATGAATGAATGCTATGGTGCAAGTGGATCAGAATGTTAACCTGGAAGTGAATGACACTATAAATAATGATTAGGCAATCTTATTGGAGTTAGAAAGAAGGAACAAAGCTTTTTTGGATCAATCCTGGGCAAATATTATTAAGGATGAAGAAGCTGAACAAAGACTCTTGACAAATATGGATGAACAAGACCAACACCAAGATTATTTTCAAGTTGTGAAATCAAAGAGTAAATTGAAGAAGAAAAGCAAACCACTAAAAACCAGCTATATAACAAGAGGTAAGACTTCTGGTGCACCTAAACCTTTTAGATGAAATTCCTCTACTGGAACATTAGGAGAATTGCAAATTCTCCTTCTAAATTAGCCCTTAAAAATCTTATTTTATCTCATCACCCTGACTTTATTTTCATTGCTAAACCCTGGATGGCTTTTGATAGATTCCCCTATACTTGGCTTAACAGATTGGGCCTTAAGATTTTTTCCCTTAACACTAAATTAAACCTTTTGCCAAACCTTTGGTGTATTTGTGCTTCTAACCTTGACCCTACTGTGATTGACTCTGATGACCAACAAGTAAGTTTTACTTTGATGATTAACAACACTACTACGTATTTTTATGCTATCTATGCATCTACTAGCAACCCTAACAAAAAAAACCCTTTGGGCCAAACTGAATTCCCTTCAAGCTTATTTTGATGCTCCATGGTGCTTTATTGGAGATTTTAATTGTGCTTTTGATTTGATTCACCTTCCAACTAGGGGAGCTGCTTACACTTGGGAAAATGGGACGTCCGGAAGAAGACACACTAAAAGAAGGTTGGATAGAACAATCTACAATCAGAAATGGTTGGATAGCTGCAGATCCATAACTTGCTAACCTCTTATTAGAAACAAGTATGACCATTACCCCCTACTTTTAGAAGTTAGATCAGATGACATTAGATTTGCTTCTAGTTTTAAATTCATTAAAGCCTGGACCCTTCATGCTGGTTGCAAAGATCTTATCACTGAATCTTGGAATGAGAATATAGTGGGAATCCCAATGTTTGTTCTTAGTTCTAAGCTAAAGTCTCTGAAAGCTAAGCTTAAAGTGTGGAATAAAGAGGTTTTTGGAAATGTTCATTCATTTGTTAAGGATAATGAACAAAAACCGGAAGAAATCCAAAATCAAATACATATCAGTGGCCACAATGATTAACTCGTGTTTGAAGAGAAGAATGCTCAGATAAAACTTGATGAAGCCTTGCATAGACAAGAAATATTCTGGCTGGAAAAAATTAGAATTAGGCGGCATTTGAATGGGGATAGAAATACTCAATATTTTCATAGAGTGACAAAAATAAAAAACAAAACCAAATTAATAACCTCCATCAGAAATCAAGATGAGATAATCTCTGATCCACAAAGAGTTTCTGACCACATTGTTAATTATTATCATAATTTGTTTTCTTCTTTCTAATAACCATTGTTTGCAGGACCCTTTACTTGTTGATGAAGTAATTCCAAACTTAATTGATATTACTACAAATAATCTGCTGATCATGATTCCCTCTGAAGATGAAGTTAAGTCTGCAGAATCATGATGGGGCTCCATGTACTGATGGCTTTGGAGCAAGCTTCTTCCAATTCTACTGGGAAATAATCAAAACAGATGTGTATGTTGTAGTGCTAGAATTCTTTCAAACTGGATGGCTGCTTCCCAACTACAATGCAAACACCCTCATTTTTATTCCTAAAAATCAAAATGCTGATAGTATTGATTAGTTTAGACCTATTGCACTTGCTAATTTTAAGTTCAAAATTATTTCGAAAGTTATTGCAAAGAGGCTCTCACAAATTTTTCCAAACTTGATTTCAAAGTAACCAAAGGGCTTTATCAAAGGCAGGAACATTAAATATTGTATAACACTTGATTATGAAGCCATTAATGTTTTGGACAAGAAAAGTTTTGGTGGTAACTTGGCTATGAAAATTGATGTCTCAAAGGCTTTTGACACCTTAAATTGGGACTTCTAGCTCAAACTTTTGCATAATTTTGGCTTTCATCAGACTTTTTGTAACAATCCGATTTTTACTAGAATTATTTTTAATTAATTATTATGTGTGTTTATATGTGCTTGTATGTGATTAATTGTCTCTGCGTGTATTTTATCTGGGATTAGTAGATATTGGCTTAAAGAGGGTATTTTAGTCATTCAGACTCAAGGGTAGCTTGGTCATTTGGTGAGCAAGGGTAAAATGGTCTTTTGGTTATGAGAATTATTTTTAGTGTTTTGAGGGACAATAATTATTTTACAAGGACATTCAATAAAAGGCCACCATTTTTTCATGCCATATCATTATTTTCAAAACACTTGTACAAAAGTGAAATGATGTGGCAAAATAATAGATTTTTCATTGAATGTCAGTGTAAAACTGGTTTAGAGGACTATCCTTTAAATCTTAAATTAAATATCTTGATATAGCATATCATTTCTCAATGGGGAATTATTCAAATCGTAGAATGCATGAAAGTATTTTCTATATCATAAATGCATGAATTAGTGTTAGTTTTTTTGATGTGGAAATTAGAATCCCTTGTTGTGAGGAAATTAGAGTCTTAATCATATTATATTATCATTCTCTCACTTATGTAAAAATCATTTTCTAACATAGAAATTGAAATTTAAAATATAGGGGTTTACAATTAGGAATGTGGAATCCTTTAATGATTTGTATAATGTTTCAGAAAACATCATAAAAGTAAGAAATGATCTCTTATAATATCTAATGAATACTTTGGGGCTGATTTGCAGGTGGATTCAGCAGGAAATGTTCAACCTGAAAAGGTTGAAGATATCTGGAACTTGAGAGGGATATTAAACACTTCATGGCATCGGATACAACTTCAAGTCACTGATTCTAACCCTTAAAAGTTGTTCGTCTAAAGCCTATAAATAATAAGGGCACTACCTTTTGCTCACATGTTTTTTTTCTAGAAGTACATTTTATTCTAATATTCGAAAGAGGTTGTTTCCATTCCTCATTGAATGTATTTGGTGAAGGTATCGCAGAGGTCTATCTCAAAATATGTGTTTATAATATGAGTAGTGCTAGCAATACTCTCTTTTGAACACTCTCTCTAATACTCACTCTTTTATTGGTTTGAATTATTGTGGGTTTACACATTGGAAATATAACTCACACAAAGTAGTGGGACACATCTTGATTTCATCCAATAAAAGAGTGACAAGCATGGTTATTTAGATATCAAATATACATTTCACCAAAGCCTGTTGAGCTTAAAATTTGGATAATGTACACTTTACTGAGTAAGCGCAATGACAATGTCGTCAAAAAAGAACTACACAAACATCTAATTGAATTTTATAAAAATGCTACTTTGTTATATTCCACCTTAAAATATCTGTCCAAATGTTACGATACGTGATGAAGAATTCTTTCAAATTCATAAGCTATTAAACAAAATGTTCGTTTATAGCTTTATTACATCTCCAATCCAGTCCTAAAGGTACCAACAGTCAAACTTTGATTTGCAAGGTATAAACTGCACAGAATGCATCTAGAGTCTAGACATTATTATATCTTTAGTTAGGGGCGTGTGACCACAAGGTCGAAACAGAAGCAGTTTAGTTGCATCCAAACTATCAATGGTTACAACATACATCTCTTTGGCCTTCAGGAGCTTCAGAGTTATATGCCTTGACCAGTAAGGCACTATATTATTGGCATATATCCATCAACTCTTGCCACCCTGCTTCCATAAACCCCATGTGGAGTTAATGGATTATAAAGGCTATAGGAATTGCTGGGGCTGATAAAACAGAACGGGAATTTTTCTGGTTGTTCAAAACTACCTAAAAAATCTTCAACTAGAATGAGATCCCTTGGGAAAGCTACTTTATGTGGATGATCCATCCTTCTTCTGTTGACTTACCAACCTACCCATTTTGCAAAGCATTTCCAAATACTTTTACTTAACCCTACAAGACTACCAGTTCAGGAACTTAATGCTATCCATGAGCAGGGGTGACAATTTACACAACAAATACACAAGACTTGTGTGTTAGGAGCTATGAAGCACGGACACGGACACCGGACATGACACTGAGACAGACACGGATAAAACTTTGAGAAAATGACATAATTCAATGTAACCACAAGTGTCGGTGTCAGACACAATACATGTCGGACACCGGGACATACCTTCAATCAGAAGTGTCCGTGCAACAGAGGTTAGGAGCATTATGCCTTATACTACCCAATTCAATTCAATCACTTGGTCAGCATGTGTTCGATTGGATCCTATAGATAATGAAGTTTTTTAACTTACAGAATATGACACAAACTTCATTTTCAATTGATGCATCTAAGAAGCATCTTAATAAATAATAACAAAAAATAATAATGATATGCATTGTTATCACATTGTTGTGTCATATAATGCTTTCCAATACACCAAGTCCACCATTATCAGGTCTATGTATTTGGTAGCACATGAAACAAATTTTGGAAATCCTCTACAAGAGCATATATAAATTTAGATCATAATCATAAGGTGGTTAATATTAACTAAAGTTCAGAACCACAGTTACAAATGTTAGACAACATTCAAAACAAAACATGATAGAAATTAGAACCCTACCATACACAACATCATAGTTAGTTAAACATCAAAAGACAATTTAAAGTGCAAGGGAATCCTCCATCAATACCCTCAAAAAATGGATCACTGAAGAGCTTCACTTCCTCTGCTCTTCATCATCAAAGTTGAAGAGTTCAGATTTCATATCGTCCGACCACCAACTTGGACGAGGAAATTTAACACCGGCACGCTTAAGAGTTTCCAACAAAGTAAGACCATCATCTTCTACTTTATTAGCAGTACTAGCAAGATATTTCAATACATCAAACACAGTCAAGCTTTCAGAAACTTCTCCAACCTTTCCAGAACCTTCTCCAATCTCATAAATCGACTTGTTACCACCAGCCTTTTGAACAACATTTTCCTTTGGGACAGAGTTTTTGTCCATTGGAATATCTATGCAAGAATCATCGTCCTTCACAGACAAAATATCTTCTCCAAACCCTAATTTCAATTTTTTCACTGGCAACACTTCCGAACACTCTACAGCGGAATTATCTATAGCAGCATCCAACAACTCCATTTCAGAAGAATCAACGAATACCTGGGACCCAGCAGAGTGAGGAAAATCTTCTTCAAACCCTAATTTCAATCTTTTCACCTGTAACTCTTCCGAAAACCTCTTTATTTCATCCAACAACTCCGAAATACGAGAAGGATCATTTAACTCCTGGGACCCAGCAGAGGGAGGAACAGCATTGACGTCGGAAGAGTGAAGTGAGGGTTGTTCCGGCGGAGTGTGAAAGGCTTCTTGAGGGTTGTCCTGGGTGTCGGGAGCAGAGAGCATGACGACGGAAGCGGAGGAAGGTGGGATATCGGAGTTAACCTGAGATGGCATCTTGCGGTGGTGGTGGTGGTGATGGTTGAGTTTCTCTGATGAGTTGGGTGAGAGTGTTGTAAAGGTGTGTTCTTGGGAAATGGATACACATAAATTCTTCTTAACAAGACTTCGTACCAATATAAAAAACTATTTTCCCTCTTTTTAAAATATTATACTATTTTTTTTATTTTTAAATTAAGATGTTTATAACCTATAAAACCAATTCTAACAAAATCAACCTAATTCTAATTGAAATTTTCTAAAAACTGTCGTTCATAAACTAAATGCATTAGCGCAGTCCTTGTGAGCTTAGCTCAGTTGGTAGTGACAATACATAATATGTAAGATCCAAGGTTCAAACTCAGACCATAAAAAAAAAAAACATTAGCGCAATAAAAATAATGGACCTCAAAACCATGGTGAAGGAAAAAGAGTGCAAGATATATTTATATCTCTCCCTCAACCAAACAATCATCTCTGAGATGATGAAGATCAATCTTTTGTATCATATGTTCAAAAAATTTGCTTGGGAGTGACTCTTTTAAAAAAGGTCTACAAAATTATCACACAAACAAATATGTTGATGACTTATACCATCGTTCTTCTTAAGATCACCTCCATTCAACTGAGCAATGCACATGGTATCATATTCATAAACGACTGTTTCAGTCACTCTTCCGAAAGACAAACTGCAAGTTTCTTTTATGTATTCAATCATAGGCATCAACCAAACACATTCTCGACTTTCTTATTTCTTAAAATAAATAGTGGAGCTAGCTCATAATACTACTTCTCTTGTTAGACCATGAGCTACCTCATTTGGCTGTCGCATGTTGAACTCCACCAAAAAATTTGTAAAGTGTGAAAGTCACACTCTGAAACTGGCTTGATTGAATTCAGAGACATAAGACATGTTGGAGTAAAAAACATCATTAGTTGCTTCAGAATCTACTTCATATATAATCAACTTTATCCATCTTCATGTCATTCAACCTTTCTAAAGTATAAATCAAACTCAACGCTTCAACTAAAAACACTCATAGTTTTCGCCATAACAAAAGCTCCATCATCGTAACACACACGTCAATACATTTACGATTCTAAACATATGAAAAGGAAGCATTTATGTTACATTGTTGCAGGCACTACCAATGCACATCAGAAGCCACACCTGAGAAGGAACTTAACGACATTGCATTCCTTGTGCGCAAAACTGGAGGAGCTTGATGGTGGTTGTTTGCAGTTTGAGAAGTATTAGCAGACTGCTCGTCTTTTGTAAGCTAACGTAATCTATCGACAACATTTGCAATTAACTCATTTTCATTCTTCCAAAGTTTAAGGTTATGATGCTCTCAGAGACTCCAAAAAAATAATTGTCATACATTGAACATGTTCCTGTGATGAATTTTGCAACAAGGAAAATATAGCATATATAGACGAGTTTGTGATAAGAATCGCGTGATTTACCTCATTCCAAAGCCTAGCCATTTTCCAAACTTGCACCGCAAAAAGACAATCAAAAGCAATATGTGCAAGGTCTTCATGGATAGAATTACAACTAACACAATTTGTTGGACATTGAACCCCTTTATTTTGTAGGTGTATTCGAGTCGGCAAACAACGTGTCGCGTCATTTTTCGGAGATCAAGGCTATTTGATTAGCGTTTGACTTACTTTTTATTTCACGACTGAACATATAAGAAAAGGGAAAAAAAGTTCAAACTACCGCATATTTTGAAAAGATTTAGTGTTCGGGGGTTGGTTACACAAAGGGAAAGTATTAGCAACCTTTATGTCCGTAGTATCCTACAGGAAGCTCTTGATTTTTTAATTGTGTGTTGTAACTCGCTTGCTTAGAAAAAATTAGAGGGATGATTAAAAGAAAAAGAAAGTGTTTTTATTTACATTTTTTATGATTTGGAAGGACAAGGTCCTTTGCCTACGTACCCGCGAGGGATCAAAACCTCGGTAGAAATCGACGTTTGATTGGTTTTGTATTTTTTTATTAGTTTTAAAAAAAAAAGTTTTTAAAGTAAAAAGCCAAATGGTGAAATATGCTTGTTTGTATTTTTTAGTATTTGAAAGAAATTACTCATGATAAAATTAAATTGTTTAGACATTTGATTAAGAAAAAAAATAATAAAAAGGATCGCTTGATTTTTGAATCAAGGTTTATTATGAAAAATGTTTTTGTGGTTATTTGCATTAAATTAAATTTAAGTGTTTACGGAAAAATAAAAGGATCACAACTAACGGAGCAAGAAAATAAAACGTAGGCATTTTGTGGTGACGTTGGATCACCACAAAAGAACCTTTAACTAAACTAGAAGCATAAAAATAAAACACACGCACGCACGCACACGCATGAATGATTTACATTAAACCTAATATACATTCTAAGGTTTATGGAAAAATAAATATGCATAATAAATTTTCATTAAGCCTAAATGTACATTCTAAAGTCCATGCTATAAAATAAACTACAAACTATGCAAAATGATAAAACTAAACTAAAAAATGCATGAATTATTTACATTCAAACCTAATTACTGGAAAATAAATAATGATAATTAAAGTGCTAATAATAAAAATAAAATGTAACGAGTAGAAATAAAATGACCTAAAACGCAGCAAAATTAAAATGCAATAATGAAAAAGGCATGAGAGAATTAAACAAGATATAGTAAAAAAAAATATGAATGCAGAGGGGGTGTTAAAAGTCATAAGGGCGTGTGAATAGCATGCAGATGAAATGTAAGAAATGCTGTAATGAAGGAGATGGGGCGCACAGCTGGGCCTAAAAGGGAAACCCAATGGGTCGGTTTATTGGTTGGAGCGGGGCAAGTTTGTATGGGTCGGGTTAATGGTTAGTATAAATAAATATTTCAACCCAAAAAATTCATTCTAACCCTTTCTTTGTCTCTCTCTACATCCTAAACTCTCTCCCTTCTCTCTATTTTTCTTTGTCTTCTCCGACGGGACATGCATTTTCCGGCACGGTGGTTTGCCGGCCGGATTGGCGGCTCCACCGCGTCGGACCTAAAAAGGTCACTTTTTCTTATTTTTTTAACGTTTTTCGATCTCTCCTTCTTCTCTACTCGTCTCTAACCTCAAAAAATTCAAAACATCAACCTATATCCCTAGATCTATGATTTAAATGAAAAAGAAACTACCTTTTGTTTATGCTTCGTCTGGATCCGTTCGGAATCGTCTTTTTGTGTACGTGTTTGATGAGCCTCCCTTGTGATTTTTGCAGAGGTTGTTGACGTTGGTGGATCGGTTTATTATTGTGGGTCGATTCTGGTGTTGGTTGTTTCATGAGGGTTTTGTGTGCCTTGCTGTTATTCGTGATTGGTGTTTGGGTCTTTTTTTTTATGTTTTGGGAGGTTTATGCGTGTTATGCTACTAGCAGTGATGGGTTTGGATGTTGATGACAGTTTGAACGATTGGGACAGCTTTTGATTTCTGTCACAATTGTTTGTGTTGCGATTGTGTGTTATTTGATTGCAGGTTGACGAATCTGATGAATGTTTCATGAATTTTTTTTTGGCCTCCTGGGTTTGAAAAAGAACGATTGAAAAATTGGACTTTCTCTGTGAATTGCGTTTCTATTTTGCAGGTTTCTTTTCCTGTAAATGTGTTGCAGATGAGGCTGGATTTGGATTGATAGGTGTGTGAACAGGCTGTGATTTTTGGATTGGAACCTTGTTGGACTTACCTTGATATTTTTGGATAGATATTTTGGACAAAACAAAAAAAGAAATAATTAAATAAATAAAGATTAATCAGAATTAAAAATTAAAATAAAATAAAATTAAAATTAAATGATTTTAAAAAAGAATAAAAGTTGGAGATTTAAAATAATAAAAATAAAAAATAAAGAAAGAAGAGGGAAGTACTAACTCCTTAACACACAACTTGTACACACTACACATATAATACATATCATTTTTCTCCGATTTCCACATCACTACACACATAATACATATCATTTTTCTCCGATTTTCACATCAAATAAGATATGAGATCGATTTCTTACCAAAATAAAATTAAGAAGGAAATTTGCAACAACTTTTTGGCTCTAAAAAGTTGACCAAAAAACTTAACAACTTTTATAAAAAAGATATTTTGAAGATCATTTATTCAATAAAGAAAAAAAGGCAAAATATTTATAAATAAGGAAGTTCCTAACAATTTTTTTGGCTTAAAATATTTGTTTAAAAACTTAATAAGTTTTATATATAAGATTGTCATCGACTTTTGCATATTATATTAGATTATGTTGCTTGGGCTAATCATGGTATTTAGTAAAATGCCAATTTTCTGTATCTAGTAATAGTTATAAATTGCTTGCAATTAAGGTATTTGAACAAGAAATGTCATTTTCATGCCTTCTTATTTCTTTTGCTGATGGACATGTCATTCAAATGTTGCCTATCCCTCATATTACCGTACTCAAAAAAGAGTTCTACACCCAACATTATTACTATTATTTTAACACATTTTCTTATAAATGACCCATGTCAAATGAGACCAATAAATGTGTAACCGAGAGTACTAATTACTCACTTACAAGGGGGCAAAGGAGAACCACACAGGCACTTATTATGTGAAAACGGCGATTGATCAAACTCTTGCAAGTGCCCTCCAACTGTCGGTATAGGACCACAAAGCTGGTTGTAGCTCACATTGAAGATGCGCACTGACACTTGGCCCATCCAAGATGGCAACTTTCCATATATCATGTTATCGTCCAAAAGTAAGATCAGCAAACTCGAGTCCAGTGGCATCACCACCTTAGAAAGGTCGAAAGATAACTTGTTTTGCGACAAGACCAGGTGAACCAACTCAGTCTTATTTTTCCCGAACAAGAACGACGCATCACCTGTCAACCGGTTCCCACCAGCCTCAAAAATTTCAAAATTAACATTGCCCAACGATCTTGGGATTGGCCCTGATAACATGTTGTTGGACATGGTGACCTGAGAACGGGTCTGGAATGATCCGAAGCTGTCCGGTATTGGACCGGTTAAATGGTTGTCGTCCAACACTAGTGCTTTGAGGTTAGGAAGGCGGCCCAGGTAAGCGGGAATTGAACCGGTTAAATGGTTGTTATTAAGCCCTAAGTAGACTAAATTGGTGAGTTTGCTAAAGTAATCAGGGATAGGACCAGTTAGGTTGTTCCAATTAAGGAGGACCAATTGAAGGTGAGGAAGTCTAGCAATGGCTTGAGGAATAGGACCTGTGAGGTTAGGGAGGAGGCGGAAAATGAGGGTCTCAAGGTAAGGTAGATCGCCGATGAGGGGCGGGATTGTACCGACGAGATCGTCGGCGCCATCTATCTCAAGGAATTTGACACGGTGCATGGTTGTTTTTGGGATTTTCTTGCATAAGACTAAACTCCATTTGCAACAGTCTGTGTGTGGGATCCAGGTTGAGAAGAGGCTTGTATTGTGGAAGTGATCTTTGATCTTGAGGAGAACTTTTTCGTCTTCTGGGTGGCAGAGGCGTGGACGTGGTGGTGGTGGAGAAAGAGAGAAGGTTAAGGAAGGGAAGAAGAGGAGGAGGAGGAAAATGGACTTTCTCTCCATTTTTGTGGAGTAACTTTGGTGGCTGTTGATGTAGGAGTTTGTTTGAAATATATATAAAGGCTATTTTATAGGATCCAAATGTATATAATCTTGTAATTATAAACAGGGTAATGATACATACAGTGACAAAATTTATGAATCATGTAAATTTCAATGTAATTAAATGTAGATGTGATTAAATGTGGTTGTTGATGTATGAATCATGTAATTAAATGTGATTGAATGTCGGCGTTTATATCTGGATGCAAATTCAAAAGTACAGGATAAGACAAGGAGGAAAGAGTTTTTTCTTGAACGAAATGGACCTCTGTAGACTGTAGCTTGTCGACAATTACGTAATCACCGATCTTTTTGTATAAAATTTTGCTTTGAGGGGGCAACATTTTATATAATAAATATTAATATAAAAATTTTAGCAATGCAAAAGTGAAAAAATAATAACGGCTATTTACCCATAAAAAAGATAACGGTTATTTCTTTTTCCACTACACTCTCTTCACGCGTACCGATTATAAAATTTGAATAAATGGTGGGTATCTAAGGGTGTTTTCACGCGTTTTTGAGAATTTTGAAGGGCATTTATGCTATTCGAAGTATAAAATTTAAATGTATTGTAGGATAATTTTAATGTATTGTGTTTTAATGATGGCAACAGACTACATTCCTAATGTCACCATGATGCGACTAATTTATCATATTTCCCATCATATGAACTATGACTTACATTGGTTCAATCTAATCAATTGACTTATTCATATAAAATATAGTAGATACTGCGTAAGTTATTCACGTATGTGCACGGGTCGGTGATCTAGATTGAATCCACAAAGGAGTTTGGCGAGGTGGGATATCTCTCCTTTTAATTTGCCAAGTGTTGTATTTTCACATGGTCAGCTTTATGTTATAATTTCGAGAGTTACTTCTAGAAATGGGTTGAAGATACTTATTACCGATGAAGGTTATCAAAATACCGATGTGACTTCTAATGTCGTATATAGAGAAATATTTTGTAATGTCGTATAGTTTGAGTTAAATATATGATCAACATTTTTATATTGATGTATTGTAACTAATAGCAACTAACGACATACCTAATGTAACCATGATGCGATTAATATAAAGTATTTCACATCATATGAACTATCAAGTACATTGTTAAAGCGTAAAAATTGACTTATTCATATTAACATAGTATACAATGTAACTTATTTGCGAATGTCCGCACGGGTCGATGCTCTAGTGCGTGCACACACACTTGGTGATGAGGTAGTTCCTACCTTTTCTTTCCCGCTTTAACTTCATTTTTTTCCATAGTTAATTTTCTGCATGTTCCTTTTGTCCTAATTGTTACTTCGTCAAGGTAGCTGTACGTGCATATGTATTGGGAACAATTGTCATTGACTTTTGCATATTATATTAGATTAGGTGGCTTGGGCTAATCACAGTGTTTAGTAAAATGCCAATTTTCTGTATCTAATAATAGTTGTAAATTGCTTGCAAGTTGCAATTACGGTATTTGAGCAAGAAATGTCATTTATTCATTTTCATTGCCTTCTGGACTGTTATTTCTTTCATCGACTTTTGGATACCTGAAATTAGTGAAAGAGAATCCTAACAAACTTTCCTTGAAGCTAGATAGGATCCCATATTACCCTTGCTCAAAAAAGAGTTCCACACCCAACATTAATATTACTATTATTTTAATTGTAACACATTTTCTTACAAATGACGACCCATGTCAAATGAGGCTGATAAATGTGTCACCGAGAGAGTACTAATTACTCACTTACAAGGGGGCAAAGGAGAACCACACAAGCACTTATTATGCGAAAATGCCGATGGATCAAACCCTTGCAACTTCCCTCCAACTGTCGGTATAGGACCGCAAAGCTGGTTGTAGCTCACATTGAAGTCGTACAACCCTGGCACTTGGCCTAACCAAGCTGGCAACTTTCCATATATCATGTTATTTTCCAACCGCAAGACCAGCAAATTCGAGTTGAGTTGTCCCACTGGCATCACCACCTTACCAAGGTCGAACGATAACTTGTTTCGCGACAAGTCCAGGTGAGCCAACTCAGTCTTACTTTTCCCGAACAAGAACGATGCATCACCGGTCAACCGGTTCCCAGCAGCCTCGAAAATACTAAAATTAACTGTGCCCAACGATCTTGGGATTGGCCCTGATAACAAGTTGTTGGACAAGGTGACCTGAGAACCAGGCTTGAATGATCCGAAGCTGTCTGGTATTGGACCGGTTAAATGGTTGTCGTACAAGTCTAGTCCTTGAAGTTTAGGAAGGCGGCCGAGGTAAGCGGGAATTGGACCGGTTAAATGGTTGTTATTAAGCCCTAAGGTGGCTAAATTGGTGAGTTTGCTAAAGTAATCAGGGATAGGACCAGTTAGGCTGTTCCAATTAAGGAGGACAAATTTAAGGTGAGGAAGTCTAGCAATGGCTTGAGGAATAGGACCTGTGAGGTTAGGGAGGAGGCGGAAAATGAGGGTCTCGAGGTAAGGTAGATCGGCGATGAGGGGCGGGATTGTACCGACAAGATCATCAGCGCCATCTATCTCGAGGAAGTTGACACGATGGATGGTTGTTTTTGGGATTTTCTTGCATGAGACTATACGCCATTTGCAACAGTCTGTGTGTGGGATCCAGGTTGAGAAGAGGCTTGTATTGTGGAAGTGATCTTTGATCTTGAGGAGGACTTTTTCGTCATCTGGGTGGCAGAGGCGTGGGCGTGGTGGTGGAGAAAGAGAGAAGGTTAAGGAGGGGAGGAAGAGGAGGAGGAGGAAAATGGACTTTATCTCCATTTTTGTGTAGTAACTTTGGTGGTTCTTGATGTAGGAGTTAGAAATATATAAAGGGTATTTATAGGATCCAAAACTCCTTTATACAAAGTACCTTGCATGAATTATGTAGTTAACTGTGATTGAATGTCGGTGTTTATATCTTGATGCAAATTCAAAGGTAAAGGTAAAGGAAAAGATAAGGAGGAAAGAGTTTTTTCTTTTTCAAATGTTAGAAAGAAAAAAACCCACGAGGAAATATAAATATCAATTTCATTGAATGCGTGAGAAACGTGGGAACTAATCGACCTCTGTAGACTGCGGTGCATATAAAAAAAATATTAAAATGACATATAAGCCTCTAACACTGCGTTTGATCTCTTGACAAATCACTACAAGAAATATTGGATTTTCTTACAAAACTTTTCGAGAAAATTTTTTAGGAGTTTGTTTCCTACGAATTAGCGACGAAATATTCGTTAGAAAGCATATGTCAGTCAAAGAGGGACCCTTATACACAGAAAGGTGGGGTGTGGCAGCATGTGATTGGTTGCTTTTACCGAGGAAAGCTTTCCTAGGAAAACTCAGGCCCCACATGCAGAAAAACTGGTGCATGGATGCATGAGATTGACTTCTTTTACCGAGGAAAAGTTTCCTAGGAAAGTTGCGGCCCCACATGCACAAAGACCGTTGAATAAAGGGTGCGTGGAAGGTTGTGATTGGTTGAAGTTACCGACGAAAGTTTCCTAGGAAAGCTGCGGCCCCACATGCACAAAGACGTTGCATAAAAGGTGCATGGAAGGTTATGATTGGTTACCGTTATCGACGAATTGTTCGTCGGAAAAATCGGGACCCACATGCGTACTAGCCGTTTGTTACCGTTGCAGCATCTGTGTGTATAAATACCACTCTTCACTCACATTTTCTTCACTTTATTTTTTTCCTTACAATTTTCTTCACTATATTCTCACTCAATTTTTTTTTAATATCGCTCAAATTTTATTCTCCATCATTTTATTATCATTGTTGAAGTTTCTAACACAGGTTATTATTGTTATTTTTTTATAATGGATTTCAATTTTACATGTGTTTGAATTTGTAAATATTTAATGTAGTTATATATTAAAATAAATTACATTTTTTTTTTATAGTTTTGTTGGTTCCGATCCATTTTGAGGTTGTTCGTTGTCGTTGATTTTGCTGACTCCGCTTAGTTCGTCGACTTATTATTTGAGGTTGGTATATTTCTAACTTAGTTTAAATAATTGCTACAATGGTATATATTAGCAATAAATATTAATTATTAGAAAAATAGTTACTAAAATTATTATATTGTAATAAATAAAGATGTTAGCAGGATTTTTCTAAAAAAAATGTTTGTCGGATTAACTTCTTTAAAAAAATATTTAGTGGGATTAAATTAAATTTCAACTTATTAGTGTTAGAGAGAGTATAATAAAAAAAGTGTTAGCTTGTAGAAAAACTGGTAGTTTAGTTAAAAGTGTTTACTTTTAAAAATGTAAATTAGTAAAAAAATGATGAAGTTAATTAATATGACATATGAAAATTATTTTGTGGGAATTAATTTTGGCGGCCGCGCTTAACATTTATTTGTGGTTCGTAATTTGTATATGCGCGCAATGTTTATTTCATACAAATTTTAGAAAATGTGATGTAGATTAGAAAATGTTATATATTTTAGTCATAAAATATAAAATATTATATAACTTTTATGCGATAACATGTTTATTTTCCACAAATTTCTAAATATTTAGGTGATTAGAAAAAAATTGTTATTTATATTAGAAAAAGATTTACATATAAAAAAGAATGTTAGAAAATGGAACTAATTTGAGTCAATTGCAGTGACGCGAAAAATGGATCAACATATTTTTCATCGTAGTTGGATGTACGATAGAAAATATCCGGGGAAAAGGAAACTTAAGGCGGCTTTTGTAGATGGAGTTCGTGATTTTGTTGCTTACGCCATGGCGCAAGATGCCTTTCAATTGGAGGGAGGGATAAGATGTCCGTGTGTTAAATGTACGTGTAGGTTGATTCAGAGCCCAAAAGATGTTGTAAACCATTTAAAGGACCTTGGTTTTATGGAGAATTATTATGTGTGGATTTATCACGGTGAACAAGAGCCGACAAATAATACTGAGTATGATGTTAATATGCATGCTTCAAGCAGTGGGGCGCGTATGGAGTGTGAAAACTTTGGCGTGATGGAAGATATGCTCGGTGATGCTCTTGGGGTGAACCTGTCTTACAACGAGGGTGGTGAAGAGGAAACAATCCCGAATGAGAAAGCATTGAAGTTTTACAAAATGATGAAAGAAGTAAACAAGCCGTTGTTTGAAGGGTCGTCTGATTCTAAGTTATCCATGAGTGTGAGGCTTTTAGCTGCCGCGTCAGATTGGAGTGTAGCCGAAGAAGGCTCAGAGTGTTATACAAAAATCATTAGGGACTCAACTCCTATAAAGGACAATTTGCCCTTGAGTTTTTATGAGGCTCAAAAGTTGGTGGAGAAGTTGGGATTGGAAGTTAAAAATATTGATTGTTGCGTTAATGGGTGCATGTTGTTTTACGACAACGAATTTGGTAAAAATGATGGGGAGTTGGTGGCGTGTAAATTTTGCAATGCACCGAGGTATGAAGTATGTGATGATGCCGATTCTCGGAAGCAGAAACGAGTCTCAATCAAGTCAATGTTTTATCTGCCAATAATACCAAGATTGCAGAGATTGTTTGTATCAACTCACAAAGCTGATAAAATGACGTGGCATTATTACAATAAAACTAATTCAGGTGTGATGCGACATCCTTGTGACGGGGTGGCATGGAAGCACTTTGATCAAGTACATCGTGATTTTGCAGAAGAGCCACGTAACGTGAGGCTTAGATTATACTCTGATGGATTTATTCCGTATATCCAAGCATCAGCAACGCCTTATTCTTGTTGGCCAATTCTTCTTACCCCGTATAATCTTCCTCCCGAGATGTGCATGTCAAAGCCTTATTTGTTTTTGAGTTGTATTGTACCAGGACCTACGAGCCCCTTAGATGGTATAGATGTGTATCTACAACCCTTAATTGATGATTTGAAGAGATTGTGGATCGGTGAATCGACATATGATATTGCAAGGAAGGATAATTTTAGAATGAGGGAAGCTTTGATGTGGACTATTAACGACTTTCCTGCATGTGGAATGTTGTCTGGATGGTCGACTCATGGTAGATTGGCGTGTCCACATTGCATGGAACACACAAAGGCCAGATGGTTGGATCACGGAAGAAAGCATTCGTGGTTTGACTGCCATCGTCCGTTTTTACCAGCGACACATGAATTTCGTAAGAAGAGGAATTTGTTTAGTAAAGGAAAAACAAAAAAAGATGGTCCGCCTCCTAGGACAACATCAGAGGAAGTATTTCGTAGAGTCAATGAACTAGGACTTTTGAAATTCTCAGATGTTGGCAAAAGAGTGAGACACCCAGAATACAGTGACAAGCACCATTGGACCAAAAGAAGTATCTTCTGGGACCTCCCTTATTGGAAAGATAACTTACTGAGACATAATCTTGATGTTATGCACATTAAAAAGAACTTTTGTGACAATATAATTCACACGGTGATGAATGTCCCTGGTAAAACAAAAGATAATGAGAAAGCTAGAATGGACTTGCCATTGCATTGTAAGAGACCAGAAATGGAGCTACAACTTCTTCCAAATGGAAAATATCTAAAACCCAAGGCTGTTTATAGTCTTACTGCTGGTGAAGCAAAATCTGTTTGTCAATGGTTGAAAGAATTGAGGATGCCAGACGGATATTGTTCTAACTTGTCGAGGTGTGAAGGTGAGAAAAACACAAGAAGGGGGGTTGAATTGTGTTTGCTTTTTCTTTTCTTACTCCTACTGAAGTCACTGTTCAGAAGCAGATAGATTTCAGCTTCTGAAGTGATAATCAGAATCTAAATGCAGCGGATAAAAACAGAGAGAAGGAAGAAAGACACAAAGCAATTATACAAGTTCCTTCCACAAACCGGAAGTAGTCCTGTCCCCTTTGCACTTCCAAGGAGAGTTCACTAAAATGTAATCTCAATTACAAATGCTCAATACTATAACTAGTATGAGACTTCAAATTACTCAAGCACACAAGCAAGAGATTTCCTATGCTCAAGCACACAATCAAGAGACTTCCTAATGCTCAAGCACACAAGCAAGAGACTTACAAACAAACAGATTTACACAGAAAATTGTTTGAGTTTGAACACTTGATATACAATTAGTGGTGTTCTCAATACAAATCAATTACAGACTCTTTAGACTCTTGAGACTATAGAATTTCTAAAATATGGACTTTGCTAAGAAATTCTAAGTAACTTTGAAATGCAAACAAAACAGAGTATGAACTTTGAAATGTTTAGAGAGTCTAGCTTTTGTATGCGTGTGTATTGCTTTGATTGTCTGCTGTATTGTATTTTCCAACTAGCAGGTCTTCACTCCTTTATATAGAGGTGTGAAAGAGACGTTGGATAATTGCCAGTACACATACACAAAGAGTCGTTTGAAGCTTGTTGATCACCAATGATCTTTTGCCTGATATGGTTATTATCCTATGAAGGATCAATTTCAAATCCATTCCTTGTATGAAGGAACATTTCTGCAGGCAGGGCTGTTATCCTTGTCTTATTACAAAGCACGACCAAAGTAGTGGAGAAGGTGGTTGTACAGTTCGTACAATTGTCCTTTTTCAACGCTCTTGAGAGAATAAGCATTCTGAGCTTTCAAATTTCATCTTAAGACCATTGTTGCACTCCTTTACGTCTTTAGCAACTCTTAGGCAAGATTAAATGAGATTCCAGCTTTTGAAGCTTTAAGTTCTTTAGCTCCTGATGAACTTCAGCTTCTGGTGAGGTTGCTTCTGATGACGTCATCACTTCAGGAGCACTTTTGAACTTCAAGAGCACTTTACTTCAGACGCTTCAAGCTTCCTTTTTGTTGATTCTTTTGCTCTCTTTTGTTCTTTTAGAACCCTTTAAAGATATAAAACTTTGTCTATGGTCCTGTACACTTGAACAAATATTAGCATATCCAATTGACAATTTTTAATACCTTGTTATCAT
>Ga0228710_1004320_pt1 | contig 22480 bp, 8 predicted proteins | sample MedpolnodulmetaG_FD_177995 | JGI IMG/M metagenome (GOLD analysis project Ga0228710, IMG submission 177995) | Root nodule microbial communities from Medicago polymorpha collected in Santa Monica, California, United States - pink nodules | ecosystem: Host-associated > Plants > Roots > Nodule...
ATAAAAAAAAAAAAAGTTTTTAACCAAAAAAAAAAGATAAAAAAAAAAAAAAAAAAAAAAGTTGATGATACCCACGTTAAAAAACAACGTAGATGTAAAAAAAAATGTCGCCGCACAAAAAAAAAACTATTACATAAAAGCAAATTATATTAATGCTCATTTATCAAAATGGTGTTTATCAAATATGCGACTCAGTTTTAGTAAAAAGTAAATAGGAGCAAACTTTTTAATTTACTGATTCAAATATAGGTGTCAACTACATTAAAAATAAAGAGAGTGAACAAATAAATGAACGAACCTTTTGCGATTAGTGACAAATAAACTCCTCCGGATTAGTGACAAATGATTTTGGTGATGGAGAAGAGAAAGAAATAACAACCAAGAACATCAATATTATTTCACAATGAGAATAGCATATACGAGTCTTCGTGTCACATTTCTTGTCATAATGGTTCAAACTTGTTTATCATATGACCTTCTAGCTTCACTTAACAACACTTTTTTTTCTTTCTTTCTCTTTTAATCTTCTTGAAACAATTAGAGAAGACATGACGAGATATATGAGATTTTTACTAATGTTAATGTTATATTATATAGGTTTGTTGTAACTGTAACAAACTAATAACACTCCTTTTCTTAACAAAACAAAATTTATAGTACAGTAATTGATTGAATCAGATCATAAGTGACTAGTTAGTTATTAAATTTAACAAATTTTCGAAAATTTAGCTAAGAAATAGAAGAAAACAAATTGAGTGGACCAAGCACCTTATTGAAGGCTGAAATGGTCTTGTTGGTTGCTCTTAATTCACGGTGAATTAAGTTGGCCAAGTATTTTGTTTTGATTTATTTAATCTTTTATTTTTTGGTGGAATTTTCATATTTATTTAATCCTTAATTAACAAAATTTTCCTCTAATTCATCTATGCCCAATTTTGTTCTAGAAATCACGGAAATGTCTCTATTGTTCCTCTTACTATTTTTTTTAAGCATGTCACACTTATTTGAACGTAAATAACACATGTTTTACTTGCTTTTTTTCTTTCCAAATACATACATATGCGTTTCATTTTTTTTTTCAATTTAAAGTTGCGTGTTTTTTTTAAAAATAAAAGACTGAAATTGTTGTGCAAAATTATTACTAGTTAGAATACTACAAGATGTTATATTCATATAGACTTGAGTTTGAACACCTATTTGATTTTCAATGCCATTATTTATTTTGGTAAATTCACCAAATCATACATTTGTTTCTCCTTTCGATGCTACAAGAAGTACATTTCACATCGGTTCCACGTATGATGTATTTAATATTGTTATAGTATGTTGGTATCTTCCACATCGAGTACACAAATGAAAAATATATATTTCAGGTAGGTTCCATTACACTACTAATAAAATGACCTTAATTATGAGAAACCGATGAGAAATATAGATTTCACATTGTTTGCGTTACACAACCAATAAAATGACCTCAAATTACTTATGGTAAATAAGGACTTCTTTCACTTGGAATAAGCACAAATAATAAAATTAGATTAAAGTTTCTTTCACGTGGGTAAAATTTATGTCCAAACAGTATAATATTTTAATAATTTTATTAATTTACTAACGGTACAACACATAAGCAAACATGATAACATTACCTTAGGGCTTAGGCTCCATATTCATCAACTAACAAATATTTAAAATATCTATTTATTTTATCGTAAATCTATATTCATTAAGGTATCCATCCCGTGTCCATCGTGGATATCACAAATACCCGAGAGTATAATTTTCTTTTTTCCTTCTCCTCCTTCTCATTCCTTCCCAACTTTCATTATTTCCCATCAAGTCCAAACAATGAAAATCTCTCAAATTTTCCCTTCCATAATTCATTTTCACCGTTTTTCTCTTAACCCAAACAAAAGAAACAGAAAACAAAATTCAACCTTCTCCGGTTACCTTAGAAGAATCGAACAGAGAGACACGACAAGGAATCGCAGGTTGTCTTCAGAAAATTCGAATGATTCTTTGTAGAACGAAAAATACTGTTTTTTCCCATGTTTTCAAACCTTCTCTTTCCTCTCTTCTTTATCATTACTCTTCATCTTCCAAAAAGAACAAAACTAACCCTAATTTCACAAACCCTAAAACCCTTTCTCCCAAATCACATCGACCCACTTCCTCAAAACCTTCAATTTCGAACCTTTCGCCCAAAACAACCCTTTATTCATTGCTAACCGACCTCGTTTCTTGTCCCACTGACACTGACACTGCCATTGACAATGTTTTGGATTGTTACAAAGCAGAGTTAACCTCTGACCTTGTCCTACGTGTTTTGATGAGTTATAATCACTTGGGTAGAACCAAAACATTGAAATTTTTCTCATGGGCAGGGACAAAAATGGATTTTCAATTTGATGACTCTGTGATTGAGTACATGGTTGATTTCTTTGGTAGAAGGAAACTTTTTGATGATATTAAGTGTTTGTTGATGACAATTGTTGCTCATAAGGGTCGAGTTTCGTCGAAGGCATTGTCGATTTGTATTAGGTTTTTGGGTAGAGAAGGGAGGATAAATGAAGTGTTGTCATTGTTTGATGAAATGGAAAGTGTGTTTGGGTGTAAACCTGATAATCTTGTTTGTAACAATGTGCTTTATGTGTTATGTAAGAAACAATCTTCCGTAGAGATGATTGAGCTAGCGCTTTCGATTTTTGACAAAATCGAATCTCCTGATACATATTCTTGTAGTAATATGATTGTTGGTTTGTGTAGACTTGGTAGATTCGAAGCGGCTCTCAAGATTTTTTGGAAAATGGATAAGGTTGGTGTGCATCCAACTCGTTCTGCGATGAATGTTCTTATCGGGGATCTTTGTTTGATGAGTTCAAAAGAAGGGTCTGTTGAGAAAGTAAAAGTGACGAAAACTCGTAGACCGTATAGTATTTTAGTTCCTAACATGGGAGGAAATCGGGCTGCAATTCAGCCAGCTGCTGAAGTGTTTTCCGCAGTTGTAAATTCTGGTTTGTTGCCTAGTACTTTTGTTGTGTTTAGGCTTATGACAGAGCTTTGTCGCTTAGGTAATACCGAAGAAGCTGTTAAAGTCTTGAGGGTTGCCGAGGAAAAGAAGCTAACTTGCGTTCAAGAGGGATACTCAATTGTCATCAAGGCATTGTGTGATCATCGTAGAGTAGAGGAAGCCGGTAAGTTGTTTGGGAGAATGTTGGAGATCGGCTTAAAGCCGAAGTTAGTTGTTTACAATTCTGTTATATCCATGTTGTGTAAATTGGGAGAATTAGACAATGCTAATGGTGTGTTTGAAATCATGAACAAGAATAGATGCTTTCCAGATAGTATAACGTACATTGCTTTGATCCATGCTCAATGTGCGTGTAAGAATTGGAAAGTTTCTTATGAATTGTTGATGGAAATGTTAGGCTTGGGATGGATTCCACATTTTCATACTTACGATTTGGTAGATAGTCTTTTGAGAGAACATGATCAGTTGGATTTGTGTCTTAAATTGGAAAGAAAATTGGAGAATCAGAAGCTGTTGAAGTTGTGTAAGGAAGGTCAACTAGGTGATGCTTATGAGAAAGTAAAAGCAATGCTTGAAAAGGGTGTTCGTTTATCAGCTTATGCTAGAGACACATTTGAGCATGAGTTTCAAAAGTGTGGCAAGTTAGAAATAGCACATGACTTACTGGAAAAGACTCAAAGAGTTCAGGAGCCTCAGGAGATTAACAGAACTTAACTAGTTATGGAATACAAATTCATTTTTTGTTGTAACAATTTTGAGTTTTATAGTAGACATTTTTTCTATAATATTTAACATGATTTTTTCCTCAACCTTCTTGTCTCAGTTTTAATTTGTGGCAAATTCCATTTCTGTTAGACTATTTGAATATCTTTAATATATCTAGACATAGACTCAACACTAATTATGTGAGAGTCACAAAGCTCTTGTGATAGATGTGGAGCTACTATTGAGATTGGATCACCCTAAACATTCACTCAGGCAAAGACACTCTTCTCATAGTTACTTGTTTGACAATTTGGAGGTCTAGATATGATGGAATTTTTAATGAACATTTACATATATTAAATACCATCCAATCCACTTAATTATGAGCTGATTATCAAGTCCTTTGACAAGAATGGTAATTAAGATCTCTTTAACGATCAAGTTGATGACAGATCCTTGGATACTGATCAGGCTTTAGAGGAGTCTTGAAGAACCATATTGGTGATTGGGTTTGTGGAATTATAGAGTCTATATCTTGATTTAATAACCATGTTTTACGTATGCAATATTTGTTGTTTAGCACCAATCTTCATTGAAAAACATGTTAGGTTTTCCTTGCAATGCAATTTTTTTTTACATGCAAAAATCAATAATTGAACCGCTGACCACTTATTTAAGATGTCAAGTTTCCGTGACACTCATGATATATTTATGATAGTTAAGAGTATGATAAAAAACATATTTATAACATTGATAAAAAACATATTTATAATATTTTATGAATATTATAAAACAACCTATAAAATGGAACAATTATATTTACTAAAACAATTAATAAAATGAAATTGTAATTATTATCTCTTTCGCTTTTTTTTTCCTTTTTCCATTTATAGAAAAAACTAAAATAATTGTAAATAAGAACTTTTTTTGAACAAAGTAAATAATAAATATTTTAGAAGGAAAAAATGTATTTATTGTAATCATTATCTGTTTCGCTATTTTGTCCCTTTTCCATTTATAGAAAAAACTAAAATAATTGTAAATAATATTTTTTTTTGAACAAAGTAAATAATAAATTTTAAAAGGAAAAAAAATGTATTTTATCCTTTGGTAGAAAAATGACATTGATTTTTACATAAATGACAAAAATATTTATGGGAAATACATGGAAATGTATAGTACAGTTGTCAGAATTGAGATTTTGTTGTAGATCAAAAATCTTCGATCTAAGGCTGCGGACAATAATATGCCGAGACGTTTACTTCCGTGACCAATAAAACGAAGGGAGGCTATTTCTCACTTCGAAATATACTTGCAAAACCGGAGTAAGATAAAAACGAGAAATAAAATACAAGACGAATATACACAATAAAGATAAACAAAGTCTTTATTATTATTCATAGAAGTTACAAAAGGATAATGGTACAAACCGGTCGGAAAGAGGGGAAACAAAACGAGGAAGAGTCGCGTGTCAAAAGACAAGAAAGAGGGGAAACAAAACGAGATTCCCGCTTAGCAGAAACACTACATGGGATCCCAAAACCAAGCGGAGGAGAGCCGCACCCAACAAATCCTTGAACAAACCACGCCGAAGAAACGGCTACATAAAGGTAAGACTAGTGTTATATTAAAATCAAAGTATTCTACTCAAATAATATTAAATATTATAAAGTGCATAAATTTATGAAAGTTTGAAATCTTAAAACACTTATAACGACCAAATCTCAAATCTTAGGCGGGTGTATTAGATTAGGATTATAAGATATTTTAAAAGTTTTTTTTATCATGAAAAAGTCCTGTGATATTAAATCAAGACTCTTTGTTATTCAAAAAAAACTTGTAGTATTCAATCAAAACTTGTAAATCACTTAGATATAAAACAAGTTTTGGGTAGAAACTTTTACCCACACAAAAAGGCCAAATACAAGTTAGACCAGAAACCTAACAATGAGTGCAAGGTCGAGAAACTTGAACTCTGTTTTCTACTCGAATGCCTATCATCCCATTCAAGCTGGAAGCATTGATGGCACCGATATTGTTCCTCACGATAATGCCATTTTTCGTGCTCAACTTTGTTCCTCTATTGGCCTCTGTCAGTACTCTATTCAATTCTCCATTTTTTTTTCTTTCAATTTTCATCCATTTTTAATTTCTAAAATTTAATTTTGTAGATGACCCATTTGGTGATCCTAAAGCCACTGGTGACCCTTATTGTACCCTTTTTGTGGGTCGTCTTTCTCGACTCACCACCGAAGAAACTATCCGAAAGGTATGAATTGTCACTACCAACTAAGCTATGCTCACGGGGACCTGCCACTTTAGTATCTTGATTTTTGTGATGTGTGGGTTTTATCTTTTCAGGTTATGAGTGAGTTTGGTCAGGTGAAGAACTTGCGCTTGGTGAGGGACATTGGTAAATTTCTTTGCTCTATCTTAATTTTTGCAAGTGTAAAAGGATCCTTATTGACTCTTTGCAAGTGTTTATTTTCCAACTGATATATCATTCCCGCTATCAATACAACATATTGTATACCTATGTTTTTGTGTTAAACATCTGCCAAGTGCTAATGGCTTGGAAATTTTGTGTGTTTGTTATTATGAATGATATGTGTTTTTATCAAGCTGTGGGATTCAATTTTTTATGTTTGATTTATTTATTTGCAGTGACTGGAGCTTCTCGTGGTTATGCTTTTGTTGAATTCGAAACTGAAAGAGAGATGCAGCGAGCATATATGGTGATGCAATTTGTTTCAACTTTGTTTAATTTTTATCTTAAATAAAAGAATCAAGCTTAATTACATGAAATTTTAAAACCCCAACAAGCCTTTAGGCTAACACACAATTCTACTTGAAGACACCGATCATCTATATCATTCAAATACTTCACTTTTGACAAAATTGAAATGAATTTACAGCCGCAACTTCACTTTTGACAAAATCCAAATGAATTTACAGCCACAGGCAAATCAATTCATTTTGGCTTGTAATATATACCTTTTAATGAAATGGTAATGTTGCTAATATTTATCGAACTTTATCGTTTGCAGGATGCTCACCATTTGATTGTTGATGATTGTGAAATCCTAGTTGATTATAATAGACAGCAGCTGATGCCTGGATGGATTCCTAGAAGATTAGGTTAGTTGAAGTGACTCGTTTTCTTGATGTTACAATTATAACCATTCAGCCTGAGTCACCTGATTAGTTTATGTTTTCTATTGCAGGTGGTGGTCTTAGTGGTAATAAGGAATCAGGACAACTTCGTTTTGGTGGAAGGGAAAAACCATTTCGTGCACCCTTGTATGTTTCTTTCTCTCACATGCAACTATATTACCCCCTATTTTTATAGCTTCCCTTATTTATTATTTATCCGATAGCCTAATTTTTAAATACTTCTGATGCCCTCTAGTGTGGTAAATTCGAAATGAATACCCATATTAGCCTAGTTGATCTAAATTGAATTGGTCAATAGTGACTGAAATGTAAAAGGGAAGAATGATAAGATGAGTCGAGATTGAAATGGAGGAACTGATGAAAAAAATGGCTTATATAACTACAACAGGTGCATTGATGGTTATAGTGCCCTAGGATGATTTGATGTCTCAATATGGTGGAAGCTATGGATTTAAGAACCGAAAAAACCTATTCGTATCATAATTCTTTATTGAAGAGGTTTTGTGAAAGGATTTAAAGGATATGCAATATCAATGTAAAAACAGTTTTACATGTTTTACATTGACGTCCCGTGAAAATCCACAGCCACATCACTCAACTCTTGTATGGTTATTTTGAAATTGATTGTTGACATGGAAGAATGGTAGTCTAGTCTTTCATTGGATGTCAGTGAAAACAGTTTTACCCTTGCAGCATATTTAAACTCTGAAAAGGGTTAAAACTAGTTTTTGTATTGTAGCCTTTGCAAGAAATGGCATATCTCCATTTGACTTGTGAGTCATGGACTTACAGTGTTGCAGTTTTGTTGATTATGTATTTTCTCTACTATTTAACCAGGAAACCAATTCCTTATGAGGAGTTGAAGAAGCTTGGTATCCCACCTCCACCCGAGGGAAGTTACATGTCACGTTTTCAGGTATTGTTATTTTTCCTTATGACATTAAGCAGGCGTTTTTTTTAGTTCCAGATTGAATATTCAAGATAACAATACAATATATGATTTTGTATATGGTTTAACATTGTTAGCGGTTGGTAATGGCAAGTGTTTTAGACCATGATATTGGAATTTACAATTTTCTTGTAATTTTTTTATTTAAATTTTTTCATACATTGTACAGGTTCCATCCCCTCCTAGAAGAGACACCAACCTCTCAGACAAGGATGAAGACTCTGATAGAAGAGGTTCTAGTGACAGGAACATGACAAAAAAGTATAAGATGGAGGAAGAGCACTACAAAACGAGTTCAAGTCACCGAGGAGACTACTCACGTGGAAGGAGTTCTTCGGAGAGGAGTGATCATTATCATGACTGGAGCACGTTGGAGAGTACTGATCCTGACCGTTACCATGACAGGAGCTCTTCAGAGAGAAGTGACCGTTACCATGAGAGGAGCTCAACTGAGAAGGCTGACCGTGATCGTTACCATGACAGGAGCTCTTCAGAGAGAAGTGACCGTTACCGTGACAGGAGCTCTTCAGAGAGGAGTGACCGTTACCGTGACAGGAGCTCTTCAGAGACAGGTGGCCGTTACCATGAGAGGAGCTCAGCTGAGAAGGCTGACCGTGATCGTTACCATGACAGGAGCTCTTCAGAGAGAAGTGACCGTTACCATGACAGTAGCTCTTCAGAGAGGAGTGGTCGTTACCGGGAGAAGAGCTCAGCTGAGAAGGCTGATCATGATCGTTACCATGACAGGAGCTCTTCAGAGAGAAGTGGCCGTTACCATGACAAGAGCACTTTGGAGAGGAGTGATCGTTACCAGGAGAGGAGCTCAGCTGAGAAGGCTGATCGTGATCATGACCATGACAGGAGCTCTTCAGAGAGGAGTGACCGTTACCATGGCAGGCGCTCTTCAGAGAGGAGTGACCGTTACCATGACAGGCGCTCAACTGAGAGAGAATATAGTAATAGGAGTTCAACCAAATCGGATAAACATTCACGTAAAAGAAAAGAAAGAGACGAATCCTCTCGTAGGCGGGAAAAATTTAGTCGGTATTCTCCTGATGAGGAGGACTAAGGTCTACAACACATTATCACTCCTCTATTGTGCCTTTCTGAGCATCCAGAAAGATTTCACGTTGAACATGATGACGATGTATGCAAGTTTATGCATAAGTTTTGGTTTTTATATTTTAGTGCGGTTTTATATGAAGAGCACCTGATCTTTGTACCAAACATGTGTGTTGTAGTTAGACAAGTCATGGGCAGCAGTATACTGTAACCATATTTTGAATTGTCGGGTTCCTTGAGCTATAATCATTTTTGTTTCTTTTTCTATTTTTACATTATTTTCATTGTGTGCAGAATCTCAAATTACAAGGTTAAATATGTATTTTTTATTTTATCGGATCATTTTTCAGACATTACGTATTTTACAGGGTCAATCTGAAACCCAGATACTTCAAAATGGATGACGTACCGTATCAGATACGTATCTTGCACTGACACTTGCCCGATACACCCGGATACGTATCGGGAGAGTATCCAGAGATTAATTCTTTATCTTTTTTTTTTTTTTAAAACAATTGTCCGATACTTTTCAGATACATCGGGGATACGCAAGCGATTAACAGTGGAAAATCGATATACGCATATATATGATGTTTCTATTATTTTGAGATATATGTAATTGACTAAGTAATGATGTTCTCCTTTTGGGATATATCATATATGTAATTGCTAATTGCCACTTTATCTATTATCAATATTACTTATATAGCCAAATACCACTTTTGGTCTTTTTAGTTTGACATAATTCCCAAGTTATTCTTGCTGTCAATAGCTGCCTTTCTAGCCCTATAAATGATCATTTGTGACCATTAAGCGCAACGTTCTTAGTCAGCAACTTAACGCCCACATCAACATCAGTTAAACGGAGACTGACAGCAGGGGTGACAGTGAAATAATTTATCAACTAAAATGACCTATTTGAAACTTAAAGGATTAACTTAGGAATTCTGTCAAACTAAAAGGACTAAAAGAGGTATTTGCCCTACTTATATTTATATTTTTGAGTTATAATATATAGTTTAAATTTAATATTTTATTGAAGTATCCTGGCCGTATCATATCTTGAATTTTAAAATTTTCACGTATCGTCGTATAAGTGCCGTGTCATATCAAGTAGATGGGGAATTAACTCATTTATTTTTAATGTAAAAGATAAATGTGGTTAAAAAAACCAAAGAGGGATGTATAGGAGACTTTTCCTAGTCTGAGAGTTTTTTTTTCTTTCTTCTTTCAATATCTAAAAACTCTCAAAATGTATACAATCTATAAACAATACTCTTTATATAGTTTTTTTTTTTCTTTCAACAGGAAAAAACTCAATGATATTTAAAATTGTGATTAATTGTGTTTCTTAAATGGTTAATAAACTAATGCATATTGTTATATTCATTTTAACCATATATTAAAAAAACTACGTCATTGTCAAATTTAATGTCTCAAAATATAATTTCTTTAATCAAAATACATTTACCTCCATAACTCTTATTAGTGCGAACCAAATATCCTTTATATACAACTCTATAAACTAATCCTTGAGCCAGTTAAAGTCACAATAGACAAAGAAATTTAACACTAATGTTGGATTGAAATCCAAAACTTCTGATTAAACCGAAAAAGATCTGACCCATGTTGATTGGCTAGTTTGATTTGACTTTATTACTACGCGTTGATGACAAAGCCTTACCCAATCCATACAGTATAAGAATTTTTTTGACTGGATCTCATAGTAGCACAAACAAAATATACTTTACTCTATTTGTATTTCTTTCCTTACAACTTTCTCTCACCTTTTCCACCCACCCTAAACCAAAAAAACCGCTCCCTTTTATTTAACCAACAAAAAGAAAAAAACATCATTCTTCATTTGTTTGAATTTGTTGAGTTTAAGGAGACTGTAGCAATGCCAAATTGGGAGCTTAAGAACTGTTGTGATCACGACCAGAAACTCTTCATTGCTTTTGTTGGTGTCTACACAGTTGTCATCCTCCTCGTACCTCTCTCTCTCTAAACCATTTTAATTTTTGAGGATTTACTTTATATTTTACTCCAATTCATGATTAATTTATAATTAATGTTCATATTTTATGCTGTTACTTTATTTGATTTCATTTATAACTTCATGATAGTAGAAAAGAGCTTATGAATTTGTATTGTCACAAATGATGTTGCTATGTAGAATTTTTTTTTTTGGTTTGTTTGTTGTGAATTTTGATTTCTCATTTGCCATTAAAATTGAGGACCTAGATTTCCTGCAGTCATTGACTGCACACATTCGTGCAGTCAGTGATTGCATGGCTGTATGGTCAAGATCAGACGGTCCAGATCTTAAACTTGGTAGTTTTAGTTTTTGAAGAAAATTAAAATTTGTTTGTGATTGGACCGTCTGATCTTGATCAGACAGTCATGCAGTCACTAATTGCGTGAATGTGTGCAGAAAATCCAATTTCCAAAATCAAACCAATGGATTGTTCCTTCCGGGAAGTCTTTCATGAGAGTGCCACATGGTTGAATAGCCTAGAGGTTTATAATTTTTTTTGTCATTTTTGTATGAATTAAGTCTCAGATTAGTTGTGACTGGCTCAAAGTTGGTAGATAGATTAATATCTTGGGTGACCTAATCAGAATAAATACTAAATACTACCTGGATGTGTGAACTCAATAACTGGGTTGACTTCACATTTGACTATTCAATTTTTCAAAACAAGGTCCTTAGTCTTTAATCATATATTATACATTTATATGCTACATTGAATTTGGATTGTTGTTAAAACAGTGAAGTTGCAGATATTTATCTAGATTTAATAACCTTAGATATTTATGTCATGTAGTTTTTTTGCTTTTGGGTACAATGTCATGTGTCTCAATGGCTGTACAATGGATCTTGTTATGCTAATACTTTGTTGTGGTGATTACAGCTATGGAGGACTTTTCTGCTTACACCTTTTAAGCTCATCACTGTGTTTCTGCACGAAGCGAGTCATGCAATTGCCTGTTTGCTCACTTGTGGCAAGGTAAAACTTTAAATGTAGGAGCTTAATGCTATTTGCTGATACAAGTAGACAACTCTTGATAATTTTTTCTGCCTACAACATGTTACAAGTTTTAGCTTGTATTCTATGCCCTGAAGAACACTAATATACATATACATGTAATGGCTTTCAATATCATATTTCGGAAACTCAAAATTTCTTGGACCAAAATGGCTCTTATTGCTGTTATTTATAAGCAAATATGTAACCAACCATTGTTCACTAGCAACTTAGTAAGAATGGAAATAGCTTTGAAAGCTTGTCTATTGATCTATTTTATTTTGTTGCGTTTTATAGACGGGTGATGGATTTTTACTTCCCAAATTAAAAATTATTAGCAGGGCATGGTCTGATTTAAGGTTGTAATGTTAGTTAACCAATGAGTTGCTTATGATGGAGAGTCCCAGTGTTTTGCCATAATGATCTTAGCGATTGTGTTTTCACATTTATGGAAACAATAGAAGCATTAAAACAACAATAATTGTCCGCTATATATATAACTATACATTTGTGTCAAGTAAGACGCAGACTTGAAAGGCAGGGGTTATAGAAGTATTCTTAGATGTATTGACTTATGCTATTTTGAAGCTATTGGAAGTTTTGATTTGACAACTAGGGACAGGAGAGCACATTTCTGATTTTCTTAATGTTGAGATCAAAATGAATTGTAGGAACAGATAAAGGGGGAAAAACACAAAAGAAACCCGTTTTTTATTCCATAACAGTACTACAAGTTCTTTTAAGACTGTCTTGCCTTCGTACTCTTAGGAACTATCTATGCCTTGTAAAAATGCAAGAATCTTTTGTGTTAAAATTAATCTCTGTGTTTTTAATTAATTTGTGGTAATTACAGCAAATATCAATTTCACTATCCAGCTTACAAATTATGGATTCATAGATTTAAGGAAAAGTTTTGTTATTTTAGTTGTTGTAAGTTAAGATGTTGAATAAATTATTCATATCAAGTCAATACTTCTGAATCCTGAATTCCAAATGCATCAGTGCTGCATGTTTCAATAAAGTGAAGTTGTGTAATATATTCTTACCAATACATTCTGCTGCTGGCTTGGCCTCATCAGCCTTATTTTATTAAAACTGAAAAGTTTCATATGTTTGATTCTGCTGTAAGTTTTTTTGTCCTTATTTCTTTCCTATGCATGCTGAATCATTGTTAGTTTGATGCCAATAGGTGGAGGGAATTCAGGTTCATGCAAACGAGGGAGGGGTAACACAGACGCGTGGTGGCGTATATTGGTTGATCTTGCCTGCTGGATGTAATGCATTTTTCTCCCATAGTTTTCAGTTGACATATTAACTTTAAGTTAGACTATATCATTTTTTCAAATGCTACTTCATTTAGCGTTAGAGCACATAATATATCATTTTTCTCTCATTTTTATCCTCATTATCTTAATTGTAAGATTTGAGTATTAATTAAAAATAACTGTTTATCTCATTATATTTTATATTTATCAATTCACCCGTTAATTTTACCAAACACTTCAAATTCAATCTATCAGCCTATCTATTATCTGCTAACTTATCCGATACTTTTTACCAAATAGAGACTAAATCTGTTGAAGCCAATTTTGAAATGAGGCTTTATGCATAAGCCTTTTGATACGAACAACACCACAAGTTGCACTGCTATGGCTTTGATGTCAAATTACGTACATGCTAAGTTCCCGCCAATAATGAAGTTTATTAATACATCAATGCTATAAACCTTGAAAGGAAACACAGAAACCCAAACCTTAAAAGCAAGCATATGATTTGAGTTTGATAAGAGCACTTTTCAATTGTATTTAGCATTTCTCTGATTGGTTTTTCTCTAGATCTTGGTTCATCATTTTGGGGAATGGCTTTGATTCTTGCTTCTACAAATATTCTTACTGCAAGGATTGCTGCTGGTTGCTTTCTTGCTGCTCTGGTTATTGTGCTCTTTGTTGCTAAAAATGTAAGATATTATACATGCAGATATGAAATTGTTTGTATCAAATCTTTTGAAGATATTTATTCCTGACTTTTCTCCCTTTTTCTATGTCTCGCTAACATACCTTTATCCAAAAAGTGGACACTCCGGGGACTCTGTATTGGTGAGCAATTTTACAATCTTCTGAAATAAAAAGTCAAAAAGGAAAGACGATATCATTAAGGTTTCTCACAGTATGCTTCTTGATCAATGAATATCAGGATTTATTGTTTTTATTGCTGTGATTTGGCTTCTGCAAGAGAAAACGAAAGTCCATATCCTTCGCTATGTCATTCTCTTCATCGGTATGTTCCTGTCCTTTTCACGCGTTTCCTTCAAATATTTTGAACTTGTCCCTGGTTGGTATTTGTGTCATTTCTTTGAAATATATGGATAACTAATTATGATTTGATTTTCAGGAGTTATGAACAGTTTGTTTTCAGTTTATGGTATGCTCTCAAACACTTTTTCTATGTTTCATTTTCATTTGGATAACAACTCTATTGACACCACTTATATCATATGATTGAATTTTTTATGGTGTAGATATTTACGATGATTTAATATCTAGAAGAGTCAACTCTAGCGATGCCGAGAAGTTTGCAGAAGTCTGCCCTTGCCCTTGTAATGGTTTTGGGTGGGGAGTTATTTGGTGAGTTTTTCCATATGGAAACATACTTCAATACAAAAAAGTCCTTTTGGGCCAACAGTTACTGGTTTTATAGGATTGAAATTTGGAATTTTTTAATACAAGTTATCCTGTAATAAATAAAGCCCACTATTTTTATGCTCGTTTTAATTTTGTCACCCTGTTGTTTACTGAAAATTTTGAAATTTCTTTACAAAAATAGATTATTGAGATTGGTATAATAGTACTGTTTTTCTAACATCTGCAAAATTACTGTAGGATCGTTAATTGCTAATTTTTTCTAATGAATTATCCACTTTCTTATTTGGTGGGAAGGGAGGGATTACAGGAAGTGAATTCACAAAATAAAAAGGACAGTGGATAATTAACAAGGAAAAAGGTAGTAATTAATGATGCTTATCGTGTATAACATTGGAGGCGAAAGAAAATACGATAACCGTAGTAGTATAGTAATAGGGGGCAAAGTGAGATAGTTAGCATGCACTGTTTTTGTTTTTAACTATTCATCATTGACATTCCTTTCTATATTGTATTCCACTTTTAGGGGAATGATATCGTTCGCATTTCTTTGCGCATCTTTGTACCTTGGACTGGTCATATTATCATGAGGTAACTAAATATACGATTTCTATTACATTGTTTCTATACAAATCTTTCCATAACCACTTGGGTTGAAAATGTCTTGATTGATCACAGATAACCATTCGGTGTAAAGAATGTAAAGGCGTTGACATTTGTAGTCTGAAAAGTGAGTGCTTCCTTTTTCTCCTATCTAAATCTAAATATTATCACATTATGCACACTGGAAAATTTCTATACTGAATCAAAGCTCATTCTACATCCCATTATAATCGCCTTCTCCAATAATCAGATTACTTTCATGAAATCCGAGGGCTCAATTTTCTCTTACAGTGTTCATATTAATCTTTTAATAAGAGCATTTATCTGTCCAGTTATTATTGATGACGAATTGACGTTTTTTGGTATATTCATTTCATAATAGTTGCAGTATATTAACAATGTAAATATAAGTACCATAATTTTATAAAAAAAACACATAAATAAATATTTGTTCTTAATATCTTCTGTGGTTTACATTTACAGATTGAGAAATTGGTATCTGAGCTGTTTGTTGCCGGCAAGATATCGACTCTGTTCTGTTTTGGATGCTTTGTATACTGATTTTTTGTTTTAGACATATATTTTTTCAATTGCTGGGAGTTTGCTCTCTCCATGTTACTCCCATGGCATCATTCTTTGCAGCCTATATTTTGGGTTGCTTGGTATATGATTGCTTTTGTATATGAAACAGGCTCATGAATCGGATTATTGACGCTGATTTTTACTTAGTAAAATACAACTGAGTACTTCAAGACTTGTTTCAGAGTGAGGAGGAAATGGAAGTGAATCTATGATCTTGTTTGAGTGTTATTGAGAAAAAAGTGACAGAGGTAGGGGATGGATGAGTCGTCCTAAATCGTAATATGCAATATTCATTAAGTTGCAGTGACAGGCAATGATGTATTGATATGTCGGAGAAGTAAGAACGACACCCACCAGAGTTGGTCTCTGGACCAATACATTGATAGATAAAATCTAAATTATTATGAAAAATTGATAGGTTTCTTGCTCAACATTCAGCTCCTCATACACTTCATTCTAATTATAGCCAAAGAGGCTCTTCTATGAATGCATAAATTTTGATAGAATGGTTTTGAATATTGAATCATATTCACATAGAAGAAGCTATCAAGTTCCTACAAAACCTTCCAGCATTCAAGTAATTATATGACCGAATACTGGAAGCCTTTGAGGGAACATGAAAAGTTCTTCAAACAATCTTAGTTTATGTATTTCTCATCATATGTTAGCAAAGAAATATACAGTTAGGCTTATATTTATACACACGCATGGTTGTCCCTTGCTATAAGATAGGGGTAAAATGAATATTTGATCATATCATATTTGCTATTAGTTATTCGGTTCTCTGTGTCTGGGTTTACTTTTATTTTGTATACTTTATTGTGATACGCCTAATCTTTATGTCACTGTATATATAGAAAGAGTCAGAAAGTATATAGAATGAAAGAATAAATACAAAGGGCCAAATTTTTTTGGACACTGTTGCTTGATTAGGATTCAATATTAATCAAAAGTAGTTTGCTTGTAACTTGGCTCTGTTGATTTAGAGAGAGAAAATACCGAAGGCTGCCGATTAATAGACACATAATCTTACAATTTAAAGCGGCCCTGACATTTACGATGCACCGAATCTCATAAGAACTTTGCGGTTAAGAATGTTTGGTGGGAAATAGTGCCAAAATGTGTGACCTCATGAAAAGTCTTTCCATTGCATCTCATCTACCGTTTATGAAACAAAAATAGTGGGGCTAGACTTAACTATAAGCTCCAGGGCTAGACTTAACTATAAGTTCTGGAGCTTACACAGTATTCAATGTTCAAACACATTTTGTTAGCATGATATTAATTAATAGAGATTTACTTTTCCACCCTATGCCTTTCTTCGTGCGCCCTATTTTTTCCACTTTTACCCCTGGTCCGGAATTCGTTTTCCGGAATGAATTGTTAATGTTTTCATGATTTATCCAGATTTTATATTCTGAAATGGTCTTTTTCCACATTGCAACAAATGAAACTTGGTACTTTCTGTAGGGTAAATGGTGGTTCGGATTGTATAATCTGGACAACCTCAACATATGATTCTTTTGTATGGACCACATTGCAACAAGAGTTTATGTGGTCCACAAATTCAAAGACCTCTATAAATACACCCTCTCCGGTTTTTAGCTTCAATACCAACAAAACACACAAACACACAAAAGAAAACCATGCAAATTTTTGTCATTAAGCTGAAGATCTTTCTCACGTTGTTGCAAATGGATAGTTCTCTATTTGACGGCGTGATGAAGATCTTCAGCATGCTGTCAAAAATACAAACAAACACACCAAATAGACCATGCAAATTTTTGTCATTGTACTGAAGATCTTTGTCATGCCGCTGCAAAATAGATTGCTCTCTATGTGACAAATAGATTGCTCTCTAAGTGCCAGTATGGTGAAGATCCTCAACATGCTTTCAAAAATATAAAGATTGTTTTGTTATTATCGTTTTTTTTAACTATTTATTTGTCTTATCTTGCTTATATTTATGTTATGTACCTTTGTTATATTTTTTCCAAGCCATTCACCACAGAAAATAAAGGGCCTGATGTAGTTCGGATTTTACAATTCAGACCACCTTCATGCTGTCCGGAGTATGCAATCCGGAAACCCTCAGTAACATTTTGGCCGATGACGTTTCACCAAAGGTTAGACCGGTTATTGGAGTTTGAATGTATTTTTTGACGGTTTTGAATGTGGAACACGTTTTATTTGACTGTAATTAAGACCTATGACTTATTTAAGGCTATAAAAAGGCTTGGATTTTCAACATTTTCCTTCATTCTTCTTCACCTCATTTCTTACATTTTCTTCAATTTTTTTTTTTTTTTTTTTTTTTTTTTGTTTGTTTTTTAGGTAGCTTTTAGGAGTGTTTGTGGTGTCGTGGTCATTGTTGACCGCTCATATGACCCTTGCAATTGCATTGCAGCTTATGCGGGGGTCGTATAACGGTCAACAAAGACCCTTGACATCAAAGAAAGACACAAAATATTCATATCGTATTTGTCCGGAATTTATTTTCCGGAAACACTAACAATCTGGTTCGGAAAACAAAATCCGGACGAGGGGTATTGTTGGAATTTTTGCAGGGCGCGCGAGAAGGCATCAGGGTGGGAAAAGTAAATTCCTAATTAATATTTTATTGATCCAAAATGATGTGAGATTATTAGTTAGACCTTTTTTTTTTAAGTGTTGAGTTAATGAATGTAGTGCTATATGGGATGCTCAAGTTGAAAAGGTAAAAATGAGTGATGTGTGGATGTATCCATTTAAGAATGCTTTTATGTAGAGATTTTCAGGAAAAATAGGTGGGATATGGTGGATGTACACCTTTTTTTTTTTGGTGAGAAGAGTTGAGATTTTCTCCAATCCATCTCTACTTGCCTTGCATAGTCCATAAAAAGGTCGAGAATTGTGGGTATGTAACTTAAGAAGTTACAAGATGAAATATATGTTGTCTTCGAAAAATAGTAGGTGAAGTCTCTATGTTGTCTTTGATGATTTGTTAACAAATTAGGTTAGATATGTGGGTTGACTTATTTAGCCCTTTTTTTTTTGGTGGGATGAGTTGAGAGTTCCAACCATCCAACCCATCTTGACTTGCCTTGCAAACTCCATAAAAAGTCGAGAATTGTGGGTACACAATTTAAAAAGTTATAAGGTGAAATCTATGTTGTCTTCGAAGAATTGTGGGCGAAGTCCACCATGTCTTTGATGAATCGTTGCAAAAATAGGTTGAATATGTGGATTGATCTATTTTCCTCATAAAAAAATTGTGGGTTGACCTATTTAACACACAATTTTTGATGGGGACTATGTTGTTTTGAAGTATTGTAGATAATTTACTCGATAATCAATAATAACTAACCATTTGAGTAAATATATAAGTAGTACCCACAAGCTGGTTTTTACTCTACTTGCATATTTACTAATGTGGCTAATTTTCAATGGTTGATGGTTAAATTACACAATTGACAACCAAGTAAAAGTCAAATTACAATATAATATGACTAATGAGAATTTTTTTAAGTGGGATTAAAGTCAAGACATTGTCAATATGTATAGTTTGATTCAATTATATGGAAAATTTGGTAGCACTAGTAGAGTATGTGGCGCTTTGGATGGATAGCTTATTCTGCATGGAAAGAGTCGTTGCATGCATCTCCAAAGAGGTTGATATGCAAAATGATGCTGTTTTTATGAGAAAATGTCACGTTTTTGAGTACCAGAATGTCAACGCACTAACATCACTTTTGGCAATCACATTGAAATCCATGGGCAGAATTTAGTAAAATAGAGAGATACTTTTAACACATAAAATGCAAACACAATCTGTTCTCCACTGAATCTGAATTAATGAGTAGCTTATCAAGCATGTAAGCAACAGGCTCAAGTTGGATGGAATAATTGTGATTATAATATTTTATTTTGGCTTAATTAAGAAGATAATATGATTGTTTTTCTTTACAATAATGATTTTAATTTGTTAAAATTCTCTTAATGGAATTCAGCATTGATGTTTTCATTATCATATACAAACCGATTTAACTATTAATTACATTTCATCAAAATATAAATAATATAAAAGCCTCCATTCCCACCTTCAACATCGTGCTTCCAAACATATGCACATGGTCAATACTTAGAACTAGAAAAAATTAGGAGGTTGAGAAGATTTGTGTTTTTATTTCTTATTGAATAACCTTTAACACAAATATGAATTCTTCTCTCTCAATCATATTTTTTCAATACACAAGAGTCGTGAATTGAACATATAATCACATGATTAAAATGCTCAAATATATTTGTTAGTGTTGAAATGTAATTAATATTTCGTTAACTAGTAAGAGGATCACCTCCTCAAATCACATATAACTGTCTTAACACTCCTTAGCTCCATTTAAGACAACGAAATGATATCATAATGTCTATGATTAACATATTTTTAGTTTTGAAAGTATTCTAACACAATGAAAAGGAACCGATCATATTTTAGTTCTTCCACATTAAACAAATTTTGTAGCATGAAGAAAAATAAACCCCTTATACAAGTTAGGGGTCTATCATTCTTTCTCTTCCCCTCTCTCTCTTCTTACTTTTATCCAAAGACCTCTCCTTCCATCTCCACTAAAACTCCCAATTAAAGCCTTAAAGTCGATTTGTTCAACATATGGGAGGAGAGTTATTTTAATGGATGAGAGGGGAGAAGAAGGGAGAAATTTTAAATATTTTGTTTGATTCAATGAAGTGATGTGCTAGATTTTAATGGAGGGAAAATGTAAAATTATATTTTCCACCATTCTAATATTTAATATTACATTAAATTAAATGATATTTGGGTATAAATATGCAATAATTATTCTTTTCCCTCTAAATCCTCCACTTTTGGGGAAGCTAAAATTGGTTTTTTGGTGGTGGCCGGGGTTTGAACCCCGGACCTTGCATATTTTATGCATTGTCCATACCAACTGAGGTAAGCTCACGAGGACGAAGCTAAAATTGGTTTAGCCACCCCAAATAATTAAATCAAATAACTCAAACATAAAGAATAATTTTCGACCAAACACCCCCTCAGTGATAAATAACTTGTTAAGGACAAATGTTGATAGTTGTTATTTTTTTTTTTTAGAAGTTAAAATAGAATATATAAATAGAAATCCTTGAAAATTCAGCACAAGAAGTGTCGAACCCAGGATAAAAATCATATTACATCAAAAAGTAAAACACAGTGAAAAAGAGGACAAAGAGACCTGATTACAATGTATTATTTTCAGCCATCAATAAGATTGAAGTTGTTAGTTTGATAGTGAGAAGAGTTGAACTAATAATCTCCTCAATGTATTATTCCGACCCTTGTGTGGCTCTCCTCAAATCACCTAGCAATATTATCAATCCTTAGTGATAAAGTACTTGATGAATCCCCATATATTCACCAAGAAAAAACAAAATGCACTTTATGAATTTTATTTCTTGATGTTTACTTTTAGTTGTTAATTATTTTTAGCAAATTAATATATTTATTTTTAGTTTTGATTTTCATATCTTGCTATATCTCGATAGGACTGTCAAGATTTCTTTTTTGTGCGCACACATAGAGCACTGAACACTAGAGACTGCATGCAAGTTAAATGGGAATAAATTCTAATTTATCTTTAATCAATAATAAAGTGTCTTTATCTAAAATTTTGAGAATCAATTACAGGTTCCTGGCTAGAAGAAAAATAATGTTGATATATTGTTAGCTGTCATATTATAATTAATTATAGGATCCTAGAGAATAAATTAATCTATCATGAGTATACTATAAATAGATGTTCCTTTCTTTGTAATTGTAAGTAAGTAGTGAGTGGCTTTGTGTAAGGAAATTAAAAGGAGTAAGTATTCAGTAACCCTCAAAGGCTTCCACGGCACCAAGTTGCCAATCAATCAATTACATGTAAATGTGAAGTCGTGGAAGTGCTTTTGGGGTTTCCGAATGCTTTAATCCTATGCATCCTCTCCACACCAAGTATGCTTGACATGCACTCAATCTTCTCACACATGTTTTAAACTATAATAGTGTTATTTATTGAGATGTCAGTTTATTTTCCACACCTCAACATTAATTTTTGTGAAACTCATTGAATTTTTAAACAACATTCCTGTAACTTAGAGTTAGAGGATGGCATGAGTTTATTTCGGTTTATTGAGGATTAAGACTCTTGAATTTTCTACGTGATTCTACTTGAGAAGAGTAAATGTTGAGTATTTTAGGTGTCAATTAATCGATGTGTTGACAAAGGACTTAGAGATGAAATGATTCAACCAACTTACTTTTAGGGTGTAAATGATGGTGTGGGATCTCTGGTCTTCTAGGAATAGAGTAATTTTTAAGGGGAAGACATAAATGTAGGAGGAAAGTTGCTCATATTAAAATCATGTCATGAAATTGTGTGGTGGGAAGAGCAAAATTCAAAGTGAGAAGAGTAATTTTCCATTAATTATGGCGGCTGACATCTTAACTATGTTGGCACTCTAAGTTACCATAATATGATGTTTTGAAATCTTAGCTATGCTGACATCCCAAAACATCGTGTGCCAAATGCACCTCATCCTACATATTATTAATAAAAAAGAATAATAAAACAAAAAATGTTGGGGGCCAAATCAAATTCAATAAAGTTAAACGACATGTAGGCATATCAAACGTATCTAAAAAAAAAATCCGTCGTAATAAAACTAGGATATATAT
>Ga0228710_1004321_pt1 | contig 22474 bp, 10 predicted proteins | sample MedpolnodulmetaG_FD_177995 | JGI IMG/M metagenome (GOLD analysis project Ga0228710, IMG submission 177995) | Root nodule microbial communities from Medicago polymorpha collected in Santa Monica, California, United States - pink nodules | ecosystem: Host-associated > Plants > Roots > Nodule...
TTATTTTTTATCAATACATAAAAACATTTTTTAAAATTTAATCAGAAGTTTAATGGTGGTGGTTGACCCTCCAAAAAACAATTTTTCACACGCAACAAATTAAAATATTGAGAATCGCCATATCAAGTAATGTTTTTAAGTTAAATGTTTTCGTTGGTTGCCATCATTAAACTTTTTAATTAATATGATATGTGTATAATTATTTTACACAAGCATTTGATGGTATGACAACACATAATTAGATTTAGAGTAAATTACACTCTCCTCCCTTCAAAGATGCTTGAATTACACTCTTCTTTCCTCTTATGTTAAAATATACATTTTCCTCCCTTGAAAAGTAAATCTACACTCCCTTCCCCTATAAGATGCTTGAATTACAACTCCATCTCTTAATAATTAAATATGCACTACACTTTAATCTATTTTAACATAAATAAATATTTTTATGATATATACTAATTTTGAACCACCATTTAAGAAAAATAAATTTATTTATTTATAATTTAAATGTCAATGATAATTAAATTTAAATATTTTTCTATTAAGTTTATAATTTATAGTATAAAATTAACTTTTAAATAACCATACTTTACTGTCTTTAGCAATTTTTCACATATTTTAATTTTAGTTTTTGTTGTTTCATATTTTATAATAGAGTTTAAAACTATATGTTAATGAAATTGTGAATAAAAAATAGCGAAATATATGTATTTAAATTTTGATTATATTAAAATAGACTCATAATACTATTTTTTTCGAAGTGTGTTAGATTATTATTTTTTTGCTAGATTATTAGAAATTAAAAAAAATATATTGAGGGAGTAAAGTGTAGCTTTTAACATAAGAGGGGAGGGGAGTGAAATGTTTTCTAATATGTTTTGAATAAAAGGGGAGCGGAGTGTAACTCAAGCATCTTTGAGGGGAGGGAAGTGTAATTTACTCATAGATTTATAAATACATTTTTTTGAGAGGGTGGTTTTATAAATACATATTGTTTAAAATGTTTAATATTAATTTTTTACAAATTATAGAGTTTGTGGAAAACTAACTATCTAATTACTCATTAAGGGTAAACTTAATTCAATTGGTACTGAGATTGTATTATGAAAAGGGTCATGTTAACTTGTGTCATTAGGGCAGATGTTAAGCATTAATTTCATTCCATTAATAGTAAGATTTAATAATTTTTTTTTAATATTATGCATAACTAATATGGATTTTTCTTAATAAGTGTGAAATGAGTAAGAGCTCAGTTATAATGGGACGGAGGAAGTATAAGATATTTTGGTGAATTTTATGCATAACTAATATGGATTTAGTTAGAGTAACCGCAAAAGGCTATACTACAAGAAAACATTGTAGAAAAAAAAAGTCTTCTTTTCTTCTCGAAGATTGATGAAGTGACTAATTTCAGGAAATTTAGCAGTGTCGAAGACAAATAAAGTGTGAGCCTGGGAAACAAAAATCTAGAGTGGCATCGCCAATGTGATATAGCCAACCACAACACTGTATGATTTTAAAATTCATGAATCAAGTGTCTTGAATATGGAGAAGAGAAATGCCAAGAACACTCTCTTTCTAGCTCTCTCTCTAACAATCACTCTCCTATGGAGAAACATAAATGTTCTTTGAAATAGAAAACATGCCATGATGATTCATAGCAATCAGCATTTGTCTTTAAAATACACTTCAATACTATCTGAACCCACTTTGGAATGAAATTGTTTTTCAAAATCATATAGTTTTCACTCCAGAAGAAAATACCACTACATTGCTTTCAAGAGATTTCACACTCCAAAGTTAAATTCATTTTGTAGTTCTCAAAATCATCTAAGGCTGCTCCAGAGTTTGTAGAGTGATGTCCTAAGATTCCTCATGCATTGATGGAATCTAGAGAGTGTAGCCTTAAAAAATGCATGCCGAAAATCAGGAGTCATAGCTTGTTTCAGAGAGATTTTTTTCTTTTCACAAACTGAAACTGTGGTGTTCACCATCATTAGGAGGAAACAATGTTTTAGTGTATATTCGGATTTGCAGTGAATATGACATAACCACGAAATGCCACCGTGATTTTCACTTAGATGACATTTTAAGAGATTCCTTGGTTCAGACCGAAGAAGCAATGTCACTCCATCCGGTAAGATTTTAACATATAAATGCCAGTCAATTCTACTTTTGAAGCTGAAGTACAACATCAAAGCTAAACTTTTCTCCTGCCTCAAATGCAGCCTCAAATGTAGTTTCAAGATCTTCAAAGCTTTGCTCAACTCTCAAGTCACTGCTGACTTTTAAACTCTCCTGCAAAGAATTTTTCCTGTAAATATCTGTCTAATGCAATGTTGTCACTTGCGGATTGGGGAAAATAGTGGTCTGCACAAATTTCGCTACACTACAGTGTTATAGTGCCGCTATAGCCACTATTTGACAACACTTTGTGCTAATGGCATATCGCGGAACAATAATGATTTGTTCAAATTCCACTGTACTATAGTGCTATAGCGCCACTATTTGACAACTCTGATCCAATGAAGGAAAAAAATACTTGAAAAGAGCACATGGCCTATAATTAAAAAAATAAATTAAAATTTGAAAATCACAACAGTGAAGATTTAATTGAATGGTATACTGCTAAACCAAACACTAACTGTACTAAAAAAACCAGGATATAAATCAATAATGGTGATGTGACAATTTTCAATATGTATTTGAAACCCTATTCGGCATGCAGGATATTTATTTTTTGTGTATGTTAGTGCATATTAAAAATAGAACATAATGATAACAGAACATAAAAGATCATAAGAAGGAAAAACTGACAGATTTTGGTTCCACCTTAGACAACAGAATATGTTCTACATCTACTGCATTCTATGATCTATATTCATGTCAAATGCTACCTAAAAGGCTTCAAGGTGGCTACGTTCAAAATGATGTAAAGTACAAAGCATTCTGGAATTTATCCTTATGTAATAGCAAGCATGGTTTGATTAATACTAGTAGCATAGACATGAGACATGAAACTAATTAAAACATAGCTATGTAATCTACTGGAAGCAACAAAATAAAGAAATACTATAATTAGCAAACGGAAAAATACCTTCTCCACATACTCAGCCACAGTTGAGTTGATTATTTCCTTGATAACTTGTTTAAAAACATTGGAAGGTCCGAGCACCTCTAATAAAATGTTTTCTGGTATCTGTTAAACACGATATATAAACAACCATAAAAATGAATTAATCTTCTCTAAATCAAAACTTCTGCAGCAGAATTTGCACCTATTAAACTAAACTGTGTATTACACACATAAGCTGCTTGACACTAGCATGCACTATTTGTCCCCTTACAATTCAAGAAAAATCATGTCTTAACGTGGATCAAAATATCTAGTTCCAAACTTTTAAAGAGACATAAATTTGATACACACATACTTGGTGGTCAAGGTTGCTATTGTTAACTATAAATACATAAAAATAGGTAAAATAATTAACTGCTACATAAGCATTAAAGAAAGAAAACTTACATTTGGCGTTTTTCCTGGTTGTCCTCAATTTTTGAGCAGCAATATGCAAAGAAGCATGTGACAAATGTCAATTTTTTGATATAAGGAGAAAAAAGTAAAGTTCGAAAGAAAGCCGTTTCGAGGAGTCAGTAGACATTATGCTTATGAATTATGATTATTATCAGACTTGCTGGTGATTTTGGTTCTATTATTATCATTTTCTATTTGGCCAAACAGAAAACTTCCGCACGTAATATCTGGTCAGTCAAACTTGGTGTTAACCCAAGTACCTTTCATGATATCTACTAACATACAAGAAATTTTATGCTAAAAAAGTAAATAGTTTCTTGACTTCTTGTTCTGTTCTCTTTTCCTTTGCTAAGGCAATCAATCTGATGAATAAACCATGCCAATTTAAAATCCACATAAATACTTCACCTCCTTTTACTCTACGAAATCCTGGGATCGGTTGTGCAGCTTTAACCATTTTCTGAAACACGTCATCAAAAGTCCTCTGTGTTCTGTTTCCAGATACCTCGATACTTACCTGGACAGAGAGTTAAAACTTCACTTGGATTATAAAATTTGTGAGCATATCATGATTAAATAACCTTAGAAGTTAGATGTGATGACAGATATAGTAACAAATTAGAGAATAAATTCTGCTAAAATTTTGAAAAGAATTAAGCAGAAAAATTATATATGCTCTCCGCTCACAATTCGATCTTTTGTCAAAATACTTATCCTCATCCAAATGCATACTTAAGGGTTTTGAGAAAAGTCATTATAGTGTATGTGCTTATTGTTGAGTAATGTGAATATGATGTGTACATAACTGAATAATTAGTTGTACTGCAACTGTTCAAACACACTTCATAAGTTCCACTTCAACTTACACATTCCATTTGGTTTTGGTCTAACTCAAGTCATTCCATTTGGTTTTGGTCTAACTCAAGTCTCCATATAGTCTACTACTTGGAATTTAGTTTTGGTCTAACTTACTAAATAGACTTGTGGAGAGAGGGATCTCCCATTTATAAACTCATTTTCAGACTTTATCTCATCCAATGTGGGACTCGTAACACACACCCCTCATGCCTAGGATTGGACATCTGGAGATCCAAGCAGCCCAATGGATCTTCAATGGGCTCTGTTACCATATAATCTCGGTTGGGTCTAACTCGAACCTACAAAACCATATTACAAAGTGGGGAATCCCTCCCACTTATAACTCATTTTCAAACCTTATCTCATCCAATGTGAGACTCTTAACACTACTTGTTGCTCTCGGGCTCAGCTAAGGTAATCTTTTGATCCATAACCCCATCTCATTTATAATTTTCTGAGCTATATCACTTGTTATTACCACCATATTATGCCTTTGTCCCTGTTTCCTATCTTGTATGATTTTTTCCCTCATTCTCCCTCACTATTTAAACTTCTTCGATTAAATATTGTATGATACCTTTAGTTCTCTAACATCATCGGTGTCGGTGTCAACAGTAGAGACAGAGAACTCCTCAAAACGGGTAGAAGAAATTTCGGTAGCTACAAAAAGTTCAAGAGAAAATAATAACATGTAAATTATGATCTAGGATTGAAATAACTTATGAAGGACACAGAGTTGCAGACAGAAAAAGAAAAACTGGCACCTGATAACACAGAAGCAGTAGGAAGACATCTACTTTGTTCCCTATAAAAAAGAAACGGATTTCAACATTAATCTTATATCATTTAAACAGACTCAAATAAAAATCACATGCATAGTGCCATGTGAGGATTAGTTTCTCTGAGCAATCAAAGAATGTCAGAACAAAACTAGTCTGAAAAAATTTACACAAAATAATGAGTCAATTTGGATAAATTTCTCAATACTAACTTACGGGAAAATGAAATATTAAACAATACTACAACAACTATGAAGTGTTTGAACAACACCTTCTCATTTAAGTTAAAATTAGCTTTTACATCTTAATTTTCTCAGAAGCTCTCCCGTTTAACTTCGCCATGGACATCTATAACCTTATGAAGACCTTTTCATAAGTGGAAAACTATAAACCAAATTTAATTAAGAAGCTCTCATACGCTTAAAGCTAATCCACCAAGGGTCTACGGAACTGTTTGGATTATACTATTTTGAGTCTGTTTACTAACATAATCACTTGTGAGACTATTTGAGAGAACTTATAGAAACAACTTATGACATGTCCATGAAATGTTTTCTGCTTATTTCTTTAAGTTCTGTAGGATAGCTTATGAAAACAACTTAAAGCGTATAGAAATAACTTATACATACACACTTAGTATATGATAAACACACCTTATTAAGTTGTTTATCCAAACATGTCCTAAGTCAAGAAAGTCATGTTACGTAGTATTTGCACAAACAAACATGCAATTTGAAATAAAATTCAGAAAAAAGCCGTGCCTTTTCAAAATCCTCATCGCGCCATGTCTATGCTTCAATGAAAGACAGAAATGTCTAGAATTCGAGCTACGCGGAACAAACTCATCTACTCTCTGCCTGTATCTGATAATCTGCAAACAAATATTCAAGTTATAAAGAACAAACTACTATAAAGAACAAGATAATGGAAGGAAAAAAAAGAAAGAAAAAAAAGGAGAAAGAGAAAAGGGTTAACCTGAGGAGTTAGATTTAAAATGAAGGTTTGAGATACTGTATGCATTCTTTGTTTTCAATTTTCACAACACAGTATTTCAAATGAGGAAAGCCTCTATCTGTGATAATAACCACACCTCAAACACTTGATTTAAGCAATTGAATTTGTATGAATATATGATATAAAAATTGATTTGTGCCACCCTGTAAGACAACATAACTGTTAGTACAGCAAGATCAGATCTAAAGAAAACAGATAAATAAACACAAACAATAACACAACGATTGATCACAAAGTTCGTCTAATTGTACTTACTTTTACGACAGCAAAATGACTGGTATAGTTTGTAATTTTTACTACTATTCAAAGCTTAGGTTTACAGCGTACAAGACTGTGATTAAATACTACGGTTCAGATTACAAGTTTTCCCCATAAATCGGACTGCATTGGGATTTGCCGTCCACTCATAGTAGTAACCCACCCAACAAACATCAGCACACATATTAGTGAATTAGTCAAACTCAACAATAACATAACATGTCATATTTTCTGTATTACACTCTAGTTCATGGAAAACGATCCTAATAATTCGGAGTTCATCCAAAAAATAACTAGTCAATTGTTTTACTAGAAATCCAACTCGAGTTCTTCTTAAACGATTCATCATTTTTGTAGAGCTCATTAACCAATTGAATTCAATCACTTGATAACATAACATGTCACAAAGTCATCATATATATACATAATAATAAATAAATAATCTTTATACAAAACAATCATAGTTGTGAAGAGGTTAATATATAGCGGCATTTCAAATTAGATGAATTCAGATTCTTACACAGATATTTATCTTTTTGAGTCTCTAAAGAGCGAGTTTTACTGAATGCGCGAGTGTGTATGAAGAAGGAAAAGAAATGGATAAGGTAAAATCAGTGGCAGACCTTTCTTTTCTAACACTGAGTTTGGATGCTTAAGAAATCAATAATACACTAAAAAATTTGATATTTGGATAAATAAAAGAACAAATAGAGAGAAATTAATAAAAATAGCAAAAGACAGATTTAACCTTTATAATTATATTTTAAATATGAATCAGCACTCAATTTAGCATAACTCATATTTTAAATATGATTTCCACCCACACTCGTGTGAAAATTAATTTATTAAATCTAATAAAATAGCTTAGTTCAACTAACAATACTCGTATTAAGTTAAATTTTTTTATTCAGGTTCAAATCTAGAACATCATATTTGTGTGTGAGTTTCAAATGTGTTGATAGAGCTAGAATTTAGTTGAGGTATTGACTGACATCTTAAGGGTGTCTTTGGTTCTGAGAAGAAACAGAGAAGAGAGAAATAAGGGAGAGAGTGTGTAGTAAGAGAGAAAGATAAGAGAAATAGAGTAGATTTGAGGTATTGTTTGGTTTGAGAGAAAGAGAAGAGAGATAGAAAAGAGAGAAGTGTTGATGATTATTGAAAGTACAAAAATATCCTTTTATTATAATCACATCAAGCTCACTTTTTTTAATATATATATAGTTTAAACCCATCAATTTCAAGTAATTATTTGATTTGGTAATTTAAAATATAGTCAAATTAATTAAGTTATTCAAACTGCATTAGGTAATATATTTCATTTTAAAAAATAAAAAATAATGAACTTATTAAAAGCTAAATTAATATATGAACTACCAAGAACAAAATTCGGCGAAGAACAACTTTTTTACAAAACTAAGAAGTGGGTCCGAGAGTATTAGTGGAAATTGAGCTTTTTTCTTAGCATTTTTCAGATTTCTTCGCACCTTAGAGAAGAAAAGCAAAAGTGGTGGGTCCCACCATAATTCTATCTCTCCTCTCTATTTCTTGGCATACCAAACATGAGAAGTTGGGTCTCTCTCCAATTTCTCTCTTGGCAATTTCTCTCTCCCCTATTTCTTTGATACCAAACACAGTGTAAATGTGAGGATTAGTAAAAATTGACTAATGATTGTTCTAACCAGAATCTAGACTTGGATTCTTCAAAACACTTTATCTTTAATTAGAGTTTGTATGAACCACGTACTCATCACTTAACTAATCATACATGACTTTACAAACAAATAATAATGATTAAAGACCGATTAGAAGAAGTATAACATTTAATTTCATATTTAATCCCTCCTTAATTTGAAGTATATATTATTTAATTTAGATAATAGCACTTTTATTTATAATCAGGAGACCAACTGCTTGTAATTCCATCCAACTCAAAGAATTATTCTATTTAATTGCACGTAGAGTATATCCAACAAAAAATACTGAAAAGAAAAACAAAATATTCAATTTTTGTGTGGAGGTCAACACTCAAATTTATTATTCATCTCATTTTAAATCATTTTACCTTATAACCAGAATCAATTTTATAACAAAGTCATGGACGAATTAATTCGATAGTTTCTGTTTGTTTTCTTTAAACTTGCTTATTATTGTTATTAAATTTAGTAATCTTGTTTTCTCTTTATTATATTCAATTCAATCTACTTAGAAAGAGCCAAGGATGAAACATATTGATTTGCTGAAGCATCTGTGTGAAACTATGTCAAGTTATGCCACGGAGATGGTCACTCAAGCCGATTCACGAATGGAGAAATTCAAAGAGAATGAGAAAAAGATAGAACAGTATAACAAAGAAATCAATGAGTTATCTGAAGGTATTCAAAGCATGAAGTCAGAGATTGATGCACTTGCTAAAGAAAAGACGAAATATGACGACGTATCAAAATTAGCAATGGCTATGTACCATGAGAAAAAAATCAATGGTTGATGTTATATGAACCATTTAGCTCTGAAAGGGCGAAATATTTGTTTGTTGATGTGTTTGTTGTTGTTACTGCATCGTTTAGAGGCATGTAATAAGAATAAATTTTTAATCATATATCTCATGAAATTTCAAATACAAATTTAGAGCAAAATCTACCTTTTCAGTTTTTTGCACACGACATTTGGAATCTCTATTTCCCAGCTTTTATTTTGGGGAAAGATTTCATAGAATCTTAGTAATGTCACAAGTCACAACCATAACATGAAGAGGTATGTAAAAATTATTCCTTCACAAATAGAAATTTTGTCTCAAATTCATAGTTACTCTTCTTTTCTTTTAAAAATAAGAAGGAGAAGTCTCCTACAAGAGTACAAACATACATACAAATTTGAGTACAAGAAGTACTCAGGTCAACCGATAACAAAATCAAAGAAACTCTCCCACAAAAACAAAAGCAAGAACTAAAACCACAACAAAAACACAAAACTCTTAACAGGAACACTCAACGACAGCCGAACAAGAGAAAGACTATGAGCAGAACCCCTCAATCAACCAACCTCAAGACAAATCCGCCACAAGACACTAACGATGCCAACACATAATGGGTTCATGATCCCACTCATAGAAGGAACAATCGTGACTAGAATGTTTACCTAAAAATCACTTCCAAGAGGTTAATTTAACCAAATCCACCAACTAGAGCACATACATATCCTTTCCCAAAACATACAAGCATTTCGAGATCTCTAGAAGGACCACACCAAATTGTCTGGTTAATAAGAAACCTAACCTCTCTTTTTTCCCTCCACCTAAATCGAGCATAACACTAACAAGACTCGCTAGATCTGAATGTAAAACCAACTCCCTCCCTAACCATGCATCTAAACACATGATACCACACCTGGCCTAAAAAAGGACATCTAACAAAAAGGTGACAAACCGACTGTACAATCTCATAACAAAAAATACCACCATGATCAAGTATAATTCTCCTTGAAAAGAGATTCTGAAAGAGAATATTTACCTTGAGAGGAGACCAAGAGTTACACACTCATGCAGTAAGTTGCACAATATCTTCTGACCTCTCGTCCAACACACTAGCTCTCATATGAAGAAATTTATAAGAAAATATTGTGATTGTTCAATGTTTTTAAATATTGTTAAATTTTGTAAACAATATATTGATTTTTTTGGTTGTCAAAGAGTCTATCGAAAATACTCACTAACAAGACATGGCTGATATTCAACGCTCTCTCGAACTATCCAACATAAAGTTATAGGTTTTGATATTAAAAGTATGTTGTTTTTGTGATTAAATAAAGTTTGGTGTTTGTACCAACAACAAAAAAAAAAAGTTTGGTGCTATGTTAATATTTAAGTATTAGGGGTAGGGGGTATGTCTCCCCGATCTAAATTTTTCTTAAAAAAATTATGGAAAAAAAATCGTGACAAGAAACTTGAGTTGAGTTTCGTGATTGCTGATGAGATGACATAATATAAAGAGACGACATAATATAAAGTTGTGTGAAATGAATTTCATCTGGACTGCACCAACAGAAGGCTTTAGCTGAATGTATGGTTTATCAACGAATAATAAGTACCAAAGCATACTAGTAAAATCTAAGTGGTAAAGGGAATACAAAATCAGAGCACAATTTGGATTTAGCTCCACTGCAATGAAGATTCCACTAGGGTTAATTATGTTTAAGGTCCTTGTAAATAAGCGAGCTTTTAACATTGGTCCCTATTTAAATTTTATTAAATTTTTCATCTCAACGTTTTTATCGTTTGTAAGTTTAGTCCTTGCCATCAAAGTGTGCTGACTACGCTAACAGAATGCTGACTCTGCCACATGGACATTTCAAGTGACATGGTTGCCATGTGGTAAATGACATATATGTTTTTGGTCCCTATAAAATTGGGATCTTTAAAGTTTAGTCCTTACTTAATTCTAATAGTGCTTTTAGTCCATATAAAAAAATTACGCACTCAGTTTTAGTCCCTACTAAATCTAAATTTGTTTAATTATGCTTAAACTTTTAAGATTTTGAACAATTTTTTGCACATGTGTTAAGAACATTACGGAAAGTTCATCTACAAAAAATTATATCAAAATTTTATTTTTGTGTATATATTTTTATTACTTTTATTTTGAACTTTTGTCTTTTTAAAAAATTCATATTTAATTTATTTCATGTTAAAAAATTCTAAATTTTAGTAAGCGAATCTTTTGTAATGTTCTAAACTTCTATCAAAAAAATCGTTGAAAAATTTAAGAGTTTAAGGATAGTTACAAATTTTCCCATAATTTTTGTCAAAGCCTATCCCTCTCCTTCATTCCTTTTTATTCTTCCAGATCCATAAAATATTTCACCTACAAATATTTCTGGTCATTCCCTGAATTTGCCGGGAAAAATAAAAACCAGATTTGTGTTACTGTTTCTCCTTGTTACTACTTCGCTCTCTTCAATCTTCTTCGCTCCCACTCTTTGTTTTCCGATCCGAACCTTGAAAATCGATTGGTTCCGCTTCTCCCTCGAAAAGGTTGTTGTTGGATTTTTCAATGGTGAACATTGTTGAGTTTTTTTGTTGAAGTTGTCGTGTGATTAAGTTGTTGAAATTGATGTTTTAGATGAATTTGCAAGCAAAGGTTAGAAGAGTGTTGCCAGCGTGAACGAGCTGGTGAAAAGAGTAGGAGGAGAGAGTTTGGATTTTTCAACACCTCGTTCACGCCGGCTACGCTCTTCAAACTCTTAATTTTTCAATGATTTTTTTGGTACAAGTTTAGAACATCACAAAAGGTTCGTTTACTAAAATTTAGAATTTTTTAACATGAAATAAATTAAATATAAATATTTTTAAAAGACAAATGCTCAAAATAAAAGTAACAAAAATCTGGACACAAAAATAAAATTTTGCAAATGAACTTTTCGTAATGTTCTTTTTTTTGACAAACTTTTCGTAATGTTCGTAACACTTGTGCAAAAAATTGTTCAAAATCTTAAAAATTTGAGCATAATTAAACAAATTTAGATTTAATAGGGACTAAAACTGAGTGCATAATTTTTTTTTATAGACTAAAAACACTATTAAAATTAAGTAAGAACTAAACTTAAAAGGTCAAAATTTTATAGGGACCAAAAACATATGATGTCATTCACCACATGTATGTCATGTCACTTGAAATGTCCATGTGGCATGTCCAAGTCAGCATTCTGTTAGCCTAGTCAGCATAGTTTGACGGCAAGGACCAAACTTACAAACGGAAAAAAACGTTGGGGATTAAAAATTTAATAAAATTTAAATAGGGATCAATGTTAGAAGCTCGCTTATTTATAGGACCTTAAACATAATTAACCCTTAAAGGTAAAGCAAGTAAACTCATAAATAAATCAATAATTAATATTATATGTGTGCGCGTCACAAGATGCATGCATGCATGCATCAACATTCAAATTGCAGGAATAAAGTATGTTAACTTGTGTTCCAGAAATAGTTAAATAATGTCTTGCACCAATTTTCTTTTGCAACTGAAGATAAACGTTAAGAAAATCAATTTTTCTTAGAAGAACTGTTGTCCGGAATTCCAAAGGAAGCCTTCAACTTGTTCGTAAGAAGCGGAAGCATTTTAATGCTGTCTTGAATCGCTTCGTCAGCACAGGAAATCATATCATTCATAGCTCCAGGTTTCTGTTGGAGCTTTGATCCCTCATACTTGTCTTGACAAACCATCATAGATCTATTCAACTTCTCCTGTACCATGTTGAAAACACAATTAGACCAAAGAGGAAGGTAGTATATGAGAATGCTTCAAGGAAGTAGAACATGCTACAAATGTCAGAAATCAAAAATTAAATTAATACAAAATGTACAAATAATTTGGACAATAGACTAGCAGAGCAAATGAGCTCAGCAGTTTTGATGAGAAAATTAACAATTGATATTTCATGAATATGCGTAATAAATTATAGGTGTTCAAACTATGAAACACTAAGACACAGACACAACACTAACATGCAGAGACTGGTAATAATTTGAGAAAATGGAAGTCATAACCACAGATGTCGGTATCCGATACTGGAGAAGATTTCAATCTGAAATGTCAGTACTACATTGTCTTTAAATATCAACTGTAAATTTTCACGTTCACATTTTGAATGTTTTATTTTCTCACAAGAATAACCTTGATTTGTTATCAGCTTTCATTTTGACCCAGTCTTGGCAGTCATGGAAAAAATATATGCATGAAAAAGCCATGGAAGTGGAACAAATAGTGAAGCGTTAACAACTCGGTCTTGATTTTCCTATACCATGGCTTCATTAGTACGGTGATCCAAATGCAATTGAGACTGTAATGCACTTCAGAGTTTCAGACATTCTTTGAGCTCATAACACTGGAGAGAAGGATCTAAATTATTCCTACTGCCGAAAAATTTATGAATCTGAGTTAAATTTAGTGTTGAAGAGAACAGCTAATAGTAAGGTAGTTGGATCAGAGAATATATCTATTGAGGTAAGCAAAAACTAGGAGAGAAAGACATCAGATGACTCACAAAGATGATCAATGAGATTGTGAGGTCTAAGAGTAAGCGAAAGAAAATTAAGAAACCCATATCATAGAAAATTAATTTGGTCCCAAAACCATGCAAAAAGATCCACACATTGTTTTTTATAATGTGGAAAAGGCTTGTGATAATGTACCTTTTTCTATCTTAATTATTTCAATTTCTATACTTGTTTACTAAACATATCCAAGAGATTACGCCAGCATGTACACTTGTTGCATATGATATAGTCTCAACTGAAGAATAAGAAAACAAATAAATGAAGATAGACATATAGAGACAAACCATGGAAACAGAAGACTTCCACCCGAGTATAGGTAAACGAAAGTATATGGAATGGAAGTTTAGCAAAAGACACACAGATCAAAATTTAGAGATGGCAATTGGAGGAACATATAATACATTCATGGTAGTCAAAATCGGTTGTTAGCACTTTTTCAATGTTGCTCCCTATCGCCATGTTCTGTGACATGCAGAAACGTAAATTGATAGCAGACAGCGGAATCGGCGATTCCGTTACGTTTCTACGCATTCTTCAATTTCTGGGTTTTCCAGGTCGAGTCACACGTCCTGGTTTCTATTAAAACGACCCGGTTACAAGAAAACAAAATAAGGGTCCATAACCCACCAAACTCCACCGAATTCATTGGTGTTAATGACTGGAGCGGGTGTCTCGTTTCCTACTATGTGATTAACTGTTGTATTCTTCCCAATACAATGCTCATTGAGCCAACAACTGCTACTTACATCTCACATGATCATTATTCAACAAAATTCCATTCACTCTCCTTCCCTCATACAGTCACAGCTTGTAAGGTGAGGATTGCCCCCACTTATAAACACATTGTCAGGTCATCTCTTATCCAATGTGGGACTATTTAACACTTACGATCCTACAATTTATGATCTTGTGACCCTTCCCTGATCTTACCTAGGATCCTGATTCTGACTACCTTGAACACATTGTATCTCATGTTTTAAGCACCTTAGGTTCATTATACAAATAGACAGGGAGATAGAAGGAGATATCAACCACAGAATTAAAAGTAGGATTAAAATGGAGAAAGTCCGATTTGTGATAGAAACCCTCAAACTTAAGAATTTTTTTAGCTACCGCCTCTAAGACCTACAATGATGTGCAAGGCCAAATATTTGGCAATAATAAGCAAGCAAACTTGGTTTTGCAAAGACCACAATGTTACGTACTACGAATGATCAAATAAAGCAAGATAGGTTTGGAATAATCATTTGAGACAGAATCGAGATAGTGTACATTGTAGAAAAGATTGTAGAGACTCATTTTAGTGGTCTGGACAAAAACACGGATAAAGGACATTGACCAGAAGGGTAGTCTAATAGTGAAAGGTAGTGAGAGACAAAGGAAAACTATAGGTTAAACCATTTAGAAAGATTAAGGGAAACGGTATATCTCTGGACCATTGTTGTCAAATTTCTGCTATGGCTGCACTGTGGCGTTATAGCATGGCAATTTTTGTGCTAGCCACCATAAGCGCAACACCTATTATATCCACCATGTTTCTGACATATGCTGCAGTGCCATATTTATGTCGCAGATTGTTGGCTGGCTACCATAATCCGCAATTGATAACACTGCTTTGGACCAAATAAATGACATGAGTTTATAATGTCAATTTGATCTATGTAGCCAATATCAACTAGTGGGAAAAAACTTGGTTGCCGTTGTAGTTGTTTGATTCAACAAATAGATAAGTGACTTAACATTGACAACAAACTAAGAGGAAGACAAATATAAAACTGGATGACAATTACAATTTTGGTAACTAACCTATGTTGAACTGTAAATCTAGACAAGGAAATCCTATTCTATAAAATTGAAAGCATGGTTAGTTCTAATCAAAGTGGATGGCACCACTTCGATAGCATGTTAAAAGTTCATTACATAGAGAAAATAGAAAGGGATCGGAGTTTGAGAGCACAAGATGTTGAAATAGAGACAAGAGAAAAGGTATAAAATTGTACAGTATCAATCAATCAACCCTCAAGCAAGCTTCAGTCATCATTTAAAAGTTAGAATCAAATTAAAAAAAGTGATAATAACAGATCACAAGATATGAGAGAGAGAGAGAGAGAGAGAGAGAGAGAGAGAGAGAGAGAGAGAGAGAGAGAGAGTATGATCACAAAATTACAGGGTAGCTCACCTGAAACTTTGCCATCTCATTTTCAAATGTCTGTTGCACATTAGAAAGAGGAATACTGCAATTTTCAACACAGTTGCTTATCTCTTCCTGCTTTCTGCTTCTATCAAAGCACTCATATGCGCATTTAAAATAGGCTTTCTGCAAATTTCAATCAAACAATCAACTATACAGAATAGAAATTCTATTTATCAATAAAAGGGATTGCCGAATATTACCATTATATGCAAAAGCATTACCTATCTATATTAAAATTTCAAAGCATTTGGTGAAAAAGAATAAAGATACAAAAAGTCAAAACCTTTAAAACCAAGAATTATAAAAGACATGTCTTGTAGTAGTTCATATTTAGGATTTATAAGCACAAAAGAATATCAATAGTACAATAATTTGAATCAAAATAAAAAAGCAAGGAAAAATGCAGGACAAAATATTAGCAAGCCAGATGATATTGACTTTCTTGCCTACTAATTCCAATATAGTTTTAGTCATGAAGCCAATAAAAACATTCAATATTCCAACGAAATATACAGGTCTAGCATTAAATTAAATTAAATTTAAAAGTCAAAACAACCATTGAAGTACTTATGACATTAAATGACCAGAAAGAACCTGGAGAGTATAATTGACATGGTCTTGAACAGGGGCAAGATTAGTTTGAGCAGCTACATTCACATCCTCAAGTTTCTGCCTAATTCTCTGTTGAGCTAATTGCGCTTCAGCTGCCGCAAAGTGATCCATCTGATATACTCGCTGTTAAAATGGGTCTGAAACACTTAGTTTTGAGATTTAGCCCCTTTAAAGTTAGCACTTAGTAAACTGAGAAAACTTATTAGTTAAACAAACCTATAATTTGTTATGATGTGCCTTTAATATCAAATATTGGTTTACTAATCAATGATTGATAAATGATATTACTTTCTTTTAGACTCTAAAGCAGTAACTCACTTAAGAGAAGTTATAATATAGTAGATATTATGATCTATGTAGCACCAACACTTCTAATAGAAGGTGTGTTTGGTGTACTGTTATCAATGGCGGATTATGGGAGCCGATAAAAAATCAACCATCTAAGCATGGTGTTGCAGCCTATGACAGATATAATAGGGGTTGTGGCCTATGGCGGATGGCACAAAATCTGTCATGGAGGAAATTTGACAATATTGGTGTTGCGTCTAATATGTGCTGGTGTCTCACACATACACAACAACATTGATACGTGGTTACATTTCAATTACTTCTATTTTCGAAAATTATTATCAGCGTTCAAGTGCTTGTGTCAACGTTGTGTTCAGTGTTGTGCATGTGAGTACTTCATTGGTTTTAATTTGCTTTTAGAGAAAAGGTATATGATGTTCCGACCTCAAGCCCATCACGCCACCTTCCGAGTTATTGTCTGCTTTGGGTTTAAATCTTTCATGGTTTTATCCTTTATAAAAGACATCTCGTTGGGTTTAGGAATGTGGATGTTGTTTATAAACTACCCTTGGCCTAGATTCCCTAGGAATGTGCCACTCTTTTTTTTTTTAAATACGAAAGTTTAGGTGAGTGATAACAGAGATACTTATAGATCACCCATCGAAGAGGTCGTCACACTGGCATAGGGAATTGAACCCACAACCTTGTGCGTGAGTCAATCTCCCTTACCAATAGAGTCAACCTTTGTTAGCAACGTGAGACTTTTTAGGTGTGGTGAAACAGTAACCCTAATTGAGAGCTGAGACGAAGAAGTAAAGGGTCTATCGGCCATCATAGACCTCGTCCCCATATACAATCAATGTTCCACACATGCGACACTCCACTTTTTCAGGTGTTGTCTGCTCCGGCTGTAAGGGGTGTTATAAGTCCTACATCGAATAAAACATGGCATGAACATGCGTTTACGAGTGGGGGGGATCCTTACCTTTTACAATCTGGGTTTGTGGAAGACCCAACCACGATTCTATAGGGTCTTAAATGTTTGATTTTATGATTAAAACAAAAAATAAACACCTTAAATCTAATCTAATCTAGAAGTGATAACAAAACCCAAAGAAACAATTTTTGAGACCCACGAAGAGAAAATCAAAATTAGGTAAAAACAAATCAAGGGTCTTATTCTAAACTATCTAAAAGACGAATTTTTGAAGCTTGCAACATAAAATCTAAAAAAAAAAAAAAAACCAATAATTTTGATTAAATCAACAAAATTGAAGAATGAAGCAGAAGAAGATTTTACTAACCTGAGAATGTGTGATTCGAAGTAAACAATCTGGGTTTGGATTCTCTTTGAAAACTCACTCACAAATTTGTATTTGTTGTTGAAAATTCTTATGCGGCTTTTTCCTCTTCTCTACGAAAGGGTTTAAGGGTTTACGCCTGTAGCAAAACAATTATTTTCTTTTTATTTTTATTTTTGTCCATAATTGATTAATTTCTTTTATTTTAACTACTGCACCAAAATTTAAAAACCGTGAACTATACTTTTTTTTATTATTTTGATTTTGATTAAAATTAAAAATATAAATGTAGGTTGTTTTATAGTTATAACAAATCAAATTAAATATGATTATCTATTTCAATAATACCAACAATATAACAAAAAAATATAATTTAAATTCTTTTTTTTATGACACCAACAACAATCTTTATTATAGAAAAAGTTCTTCAAGTGTATAATTGGGATAATAAAATAAATAAATATAAAATATACTCATCTAGTTTGTTACATATTTTAAATGATAAAGGAAAAAAATCAGACACGTATATATTCATATCGTGTTTGTTACATTTTTTAAATATTTAAATTTATTTTTATCTATTTGTTACATGTATTATTTATATTGAAATCTGATGGCATTTTTGGAAAGAGAAAACGTCAACTTAAAAGTGCTGAAAGAGTTGTTTTTTTATATATAGTATAATATTTTTAATAAATTACCCTTTTCTTATTTTTTGCAATTACACCCTAAAAATGTGTTTTGATGGGGAAATGTTTCGAGGTAACGTAATGTTTTGAGGGAATTCAAATATTTTAAGGTGAATTTCATTGTATGAATAATGATTTGAACAACTTTCAAAATGATGAAAATTTATGAAGTATTTTACTCAAGTTAAATTTAAACAATTTCACATGACACTTAAAAGCTAAGTATTTCAAGTTTCTTCATTGTTATAATATTTCAAATTTTGCATTTTGGTCCTCAAATTTCCCAAATATTTTAAATTGCGCACAATAAATTTCCAAAAATTATAAATTGACCCCTCAAAATTTTCAAAATTTATAATTTGACCCCTCAATTTAATTGCAATTTTTTAATTTGGGCCAATAAAATTAAAATTTATAAAAGTTGCCCAAAAATGATGACAATTTATTACTCGATCCAAACAAAAGTATTGAGAAATTAAAGTAATTTAATTGAATCATTTAAATTGTCTAGAATTCTAAATTCTTTAATCCGTCGAAATTACTTCATCAAAACACACTATAAGTATTTGGAGTTACACCCCATCAAAAATACCTTTTTTTTTTTTTGAGAAATGATATTTGTACAACCATTTTTTGACAACTTTTTCTCTCATGCTCACATTATGTTTTTACATTCTCTCTTTATTGTTTTGGTTTTTGTGTTAATAACATATTTTCTTTGTAAATTACGGCTGTTTCATAAGTTCTCATTGAAATGATTGTTCAAATAACATCACTCTTTCTTCTTCTTCTTTCTTTTTAGTTTCGTAAGTAAAAAAAAAATTGTAAGTAAGGAAAAATTGTTTCTTTTTTCACCAAACTCTCTTTTTGTGCACCTTCCAAAATTTTGAAATTACTTGTTCGAATTATAAAACCCAAAACAACTAAAAATTCAGGAAAAACACAAAACTTTGATCTTGTTTATCTAAAACTTGTAAATATAATTTTCAAAAAATAAAACTTGAAAACCCCAATAATAGTTCATCTTATATAATCCTAAATGTGTGGAAACCTCCTTCAAGACCATTCCAAAGACGAATTACAATTTATAAATAATCTGAATTGTGTCAACACAGAAATAGAACATATGTTGATTAGTTAACACTTTTTTTAGCAAATTGAAGAATCCATATTGATTTAAACATGCATCCAAATAAAGTATAAGCAAATATTTAATGGAAACATGTGGAATAACACAAATTAAACATTGATTCAACTAAGTAGCATCAATATTCAAAGGTTATATCAAAATATTCAAACATAAATTAAAAAAATATATAGATATACTCCAAACTACTTGGTCGTATGGCCACCCCTCCGCCAATGGTGCTAGACCATTCCTCCCTGAACCTCATTTAGGATCTACTCCAAACTCAACCAAGTCGGACTGCCCATTTCCACTGGACCACCTCCCATGACCCCTCAGACATGGTCTCTGATACGCATTAGTCATAAGCTCATGTCTAACTGCTAATGGTCCCACTTCTCCTCAACATCAACCTCCTAAAAAGGTCTCCTACTCGGGTGGCCTCAAAGGCTGTATATTTTTGTGCAAGTATGACGTATGGATGTGAAATAGTAAAATATCATTTATGTCTAGCTGGCGTCTCTACACCGGTCACGACAACCTGGTCCAAGTACTGATCATACATCATTCGATCAAGATACTTTACATAGTGTTGGGACACCTCTTGTCGGGTTGCCATGGGAGAAGCAGATTGATATAAATGTTTGGAAGTAGACTGTGTTGGTGTAAGCCCTAGAGGCCAATAGTTTATGTTGAACTTATCTTATGTATCATGACTTCTATTATCGAATAATATATGACACTCTTTATTATATTTATAGGAATGTTAATAAAGTCCTCAGAATAGATAGTTAATGTAATAATATATTAAGTGTGACTTAATCATGATATTACCTTATCATAAAGAACGTTATTCTTCAATGTATCCATAGTCAAGCTTTAATATGAATAAGGATAATAATAAAGCGTCGAAACTATTATGTATGTAGACTAATGACCGCATCTCATGGGTTATAGATATGAGATATTAAGTCTATACATATGTATAAATATTAGGAGTAATATTTATACTGGATTGACCCACTGTGAGAATACTACATAGTATGTTATGAAATTGTCATAAGATATTCTCACAATGATAATAGTGAATATCACTCTTAGACCTATAACCACTATGATCCCTAGATGTAGACTCAAGTGCTTTATTGCCATTCTAACGTTGTCTGTAAAAGGATAACCATAACGTTGGTTGATGGGTACTTGATGAATCATGCTGAGGGACATGAGTGTCCTAGATGGGATTTGTCCATCCTCACAAACAAGAGATATATCTTTAGGCCTCTTGATGAAATATGACTGTAAAACTGCATGGCCATGCCGAACTAAGTCAATATGAGATATTGGACTTATTCGTTATTCAATATATTTCGGAATCAAGAAATATAAATATTGATCTATACAAGGGTGACAAAATCTATGCCTTGAGATCAATAGATATTAGGACAAAGGAGTAGTCGTACACATAAGTATTATCATGGAAATGTTTCGTCAGATCATTTGACATTCTTGTCACTTGGGTAGCAATGATGTGTTGCTAAATACCGCTCATTGTTTATAGTATTAAATATTAGATTTAATATTATTGCCAACGTGACTAGAACCTATAGGGTCACACACAAAGAACGGTCGAAAGAGAAATATATAAGTATGACTTATATAATGGGTGCGTTTAGTAAATAACGCTAATTAGTTAGCAGAATTACTAAACTCGTTATTGGGCTTACTGAAGCCCAATAGTGACTTCTGACTTGCAGAGCACATAGGAGTTCTATAAATAGAACCCTGGTGCTAAAGTTTTTGGTTACACGTTTTGAGAAACCCTACTTCTCTAAAACTTCTGATTCCTTGGCTAGCACCGAGTTTTGGAGGAGCATTGTTCGTGTGGACTTGCTAGAGGCTTTGCTGCTTGCTGCATGCTTTGCTGTGATCGTGATTCCAGTTTCCAATTTCCAGTTTTTTCCACACGTCGAGGTAACAATTGAATCACTGATTCATGTGTAATTCGTAATGATCCAAGGAAAGAAAATTGAAAATTTTATCCGCTGCTCTATTCTGTTTGTAATTCGATTTTCCTTCAGACTGCACATATCCAAATTAGTGCAACACGCGCTCAGACAGATAACAGACCATGTGAGGTATGTATCTGAGCCAACCTGAGTATACTTTAATTCGCTCAAATGGCCATGTCTGGCGGTGTGTCTGGTATGTGTAGAATATGATATTAGTATCTAAGATGTGATATTATCAGATCTGTGACAAATTGACCCTTTGTTGAGCAACCATCATGGCACGTGGGTGCTAATTCTTCTATTAGCATCTTGGTAATCCCTGACTCCGACTCCCTCAAAGTGCTAAAATATCCAAGACCTCATCTACATATACCAATCAGTGCACAACACATAAAAAACAATTAAATGAATAACAATTCAATTATCATACATGAAAAAAGGTCGCGTATCCAACTAGGTGCGCAATATTAAAGCGACATGCATTGATAAACTCTCTGCACAAGTGAGAAAGGGTTGTAGTTTCCCATGGATAATCATTAACCAGCTCAAGGTCATTGAGGTACTCTAGGTATATCACATCGACATGGGTGGTAGTCTTGTCAGTAAAGTGTGCGGCACCAACCAATTGGAGCAAATATATGAAGGTGAGAAAAACCACAAGAAGGGGGGGTTGAATTGTGTTTTTGGAAACTTCTTCCTTAACGTTCTAGATAACTGTCCTCAGGTTCAGAGTCTGAAGTAGTTCAGAGTCTGAGTGAGTTCAGAG
>Ga0228710_1004323_pt1 | contig 22473 bp, 20 predicted proteins | sample MedpolnodulmetaG_FD_177995 | JGI IMG/M metagenome (GOLD analysis project Ga0228710, IMG submission 177995) | Root nodule microbial communities from Medicago polymorpha collected in Santa Monica, California, United States - pink nodules | ecosystem: Host-associated > Plants > Roots > Nodule...
AACCTTTTACAAATAGGAACAAAACTCCAGCTCTGTCTTATTTTAAATACAATTAAAGTATTAGTTTTAAAAAAAATCTTGATGGGCTTCTGTTATATGGCAAGTAGGGGTGGCAAAACGGGCCTGGTCCGTTGGGTCAACCTGTTTAACCCGCCATTTTAGGCGCGCTGGGGTGAGATTTTGAGCACATCTCTCAAGTTGGCCCGTCCCTATTAAGCCCGCTGAAAAAGCGGGTCATAGCGGGGTGGGGCAGGCTGGCCCACAGACTTATTAAATTTTCTTTTTTTTACTATTAGTGATCGAATTTTTAATTTACACACTCCATAACACAATTGGGCCAAATGATACCAACTCAATCTCAAATTGTCCCACTCGCTCTTATAGTGATAAGTGATAACTGATTCACCACTAGTCCACTACCTCTAGAAAAAACTGATTCACCACTGCATTATATTGAGGCTTATTTCATGTTGTTGGATTTGTTTTATGTTGGATGTATAGTAGATTTATTTTGAGATTTGTCTAATGTTAGAGTCTTTATATTGAATTTATTGTTTTTATAATAGCAGCATATTTGTTAGTAACAATCGACAAAAAAATATTTTAAAAAATAGACGGGTCAGCCCTCTAGTCTGCCTTTAGGCGGGGTGGGGTGTAAGTTTGAGTCCACTCCCTCAAGTTGGCCTGCCCCGCCCCACTCCGTTTTTTGCGGGTTAATAGCGGGTTGGGCCTAAACGGGGCGGGTCAGCCCGTATTGCCATCCCTAATGGCAAGTCCATTGTTTTTTCTAAGCCCAGTCCATCTTTTAACCTAAATTATACTAACTCTACAATACGAGTAACACTAGTAATCAGCCGCCGCTCGGTACAGATGCATGCCTTCCTTCATATTTTTACCCGTGACTTTTTACCTTTCTTCTCCTGCATATTCAATGGTTCTTCTATGGAAACTTCAGCAACATGAATTGATTTCCTTCCTTTTTATTTCTCCTGATCTCTGTTTTCTTCTCTGTTCGATTCAAATCGTGTAACATGGGAGCAGATCAAAACAAAAGATAACAAATACGGTCAGACCGGCTAATCTGTGTGAACTGCCGGTTTCCCGGGTTTTTATCCGGTTTTATGTGCTAGCGGTTTAGAGGGTCAATCGAACCGGCCATGAGTCCGGTTCCCGGTTGAACCGGCCGGTTCGGTCCGGTTTTGATTACCATTGTAATACAACTCAATAGAAAATATTTGATTTTTATTTTCTTATTTTTTATGTCTAAGTGTTAATTATTAAAAAAATAAAAAATTGTGTAACCCTTTGCATATCGCGGAAATGGTATGTTAATCTGAAATTTGTTTGAGAGGTAAGTAAAGTTCGTCCTATATTTTACTTGAAATTGAACTCAAACAATTTTTTCGTTTTACGAACTTTAATAGTCACTTGAACCAAATTGTTTGGTGCCAAAACATTCTCTAGACTAACACTCTCAGCAACAACTCTCCAACCTGGTCATCTATTATTCGTACCAAAAATATTCTCAACACAGGGATATTATTCTTGGGGAGCTGGTTATGGATCTTCTTCCTTTTGGTTCAACAATTGGAGCTCTGATGACCGCTTTGGTAATCATGTGTATGTCATCGATATTCATGACCTTCATCTATCTCTCAAAGATGTTTTCTCCATTAATGATCTTCGCACTCAGACTTTATACACCATTTTTCCACCAGCAATGGCAGATTACATCAATACTACTCATTTCCGTTTTAACACTACCAATGAAGAGACGTTAGGTTGGGCTCACAATAAAAATGGCAGCTACACTACAAAAAGCGGTTATGCTTGGTTTCTCTCCCTCACGGATACAACAGTTGAATCCAACTCTCACCATTCTTGGTCTTGGATATGAAGATTGCAAGTTCCGGAAAAATACAAATTTCTCATCTGGTTAGCTTGTCAAAATGCCTCTATGTTTTATCTTTGTTTCATCATAGGAATATGGCGCTCTCAGCCACCTGTACTCGTTGCAAAGATCATGAAGAAACTTTCCTTCATTGTGTTCGTGATTGTTAGTTTTCTAGTAACATTTGGTACAAAATTGTTTTCTCAGGTAACGACTTTTTCTCTGCACAAAATGCGCATGACTGGATCAAAATTGGCACCTCAAACCCTCGCACCATTATCTTTCTTGCTGGTCTTTGGTGGGTTTGGAGGAACCGCAACTTAATGTGCCTCAATAATGAAACTTAGTCAAAGATTCGTCTTTGCAACAACATTCACAGTTCAGCAGATGTAATTAAATCAAGCTTCTAGAGAGATGGCAGTGCTGCCCATCTCGAGATCAACTAATTAAATGAAACTGCAACAATCATCCAGGTTCCATTCTTAATGTTTGCAGAAGCTGCTTAAGAACCCCAATTCGCGCTGGCTTCGGTGGTGTCCTTTGCAACAGTGTAGTTTTTTTGTCTATTAGGCTTTTCAGGTTTTATTCTCGACTCAAATGATATCTTCTTGGCAGAACTCACAATAATTTACCATGGCCTTCTTTTGGCTATCGAAATGGGTATTGATGATTTGATTTGCTATTCAGACTACCTCCTTTTCATCAATCTCATCTTTGTTGACACTCTGCGGTATCACATCTACATTGTTTTAGTTCAGGATATTGATGTTAGCCAATCGTAACTTCTCTCTCCGCCATACTCTCATGTAGGGAATCTAGTTTGTCGACTACCTGGCAAAATTAGGAGCTTCCTCTGAAATTGAGTTCATCATTCACTCATTGCCTCCATTCGACCTCCTCTCCCTGATAAGTTTCAACGCGTCAGGAACTTTCTTCTCTAGACCCTAGTTTTTTTTTTTGCTCTTTCTTTTGTTTTGTTTTGATCAGCTTTGTAACAAAAAAAAAATTATTTGATAAAATTAATTATTATTTATGTGATTAGGATAAAATTGTTATTCTAAAAAAACGTGGTTAATGAATAGTAAATGATCAATCACCTCAGAAATTGTAACTTCATGCAATTATCCCCTGAAATTTAGGTAACATAAAAAAAGCTCTTATTTTGTCGAACATTTGTTAGCTTACCTTATTCGTCCATTACCACCGTTTGGTTGTATGATGTGGATGTTAGCTTTCTACATGGAATTGTCATGTACACAAAAAGGACATGTTACGTCGCCATAGGTGGCACTTTGATCCACCAAATTCATATTCATCCGATCCATCTACTACAAAAATTGGTTCAAGTGCTCAAAACTAATAGGTACCACTATTTTCTTCTTTGAATGAGAGTCCTTGTTAGGTAATTGTCGAGTAAAAGTCCTCTCCATTTGTTTAGAACATAGTTTTAAAACTCGACTCGGTCATCAACTCAGTAAGGGTGTTGGGTCACTAGGTTAATGGTCGAACCACTGAATCACTGGTTGAATCGCATGACTGAATCAGATTAAACTGAATAATTCGGCTAGATGACCCAGTATTAAGATTAATTTTATTATAGATTAACCCGATTAAATCGGATTGAACCAATAACTCGACTACTTAAAAACTAAAACCTAAGATATATGTATTTTAGTGTTTGTATAACTATATATTTTTTTAAAGATTATAGCTATATATTTTGATGATATGAAATAGATATTGTTTAGCATATATATTAATATTAATATAATACGTAGATTTTCTAAAAACTATATGTGTATATTTTTTTAGGGGTGAGATGATATAATATTGTGTAAATATTATATTTAATAAGGATGTACTTATTTTATAAAAAATATTATGTACTTAAATATATATAATATATTTCATTTTATAACACAAACATCTAATTGTTTCTGTGGTTAAGTTTCCACCTATTCATTTTAATGTCCATTGTTTGATTTGTATAGTCCCCAACTCTTTCAAATATTGATTTTTTCGTATAAAATTTAAAAGTCAGAGCATATACGGTATTCTCTCGTCCCTTATTAGATGACATGTTTGACAATGTATACTTTGACCGTATTTTATTGTTGGTTTCGTTTCAATGAATATTTTTAAAATATTAATTTTCATTTTTTTATTGGGTATGTTACATTGTAACGAGGCAAAAAGAAAGGGAAAAAAGAGGGAGAGAAAAAATTAATACATTGATATGTGTGTTAGAGTCAACTAAATCATCTAATAAGGGACATAGGGAGTATTAAATAGTATTAATCTGAATAAAGTCGGATCATTAATTAGTTAGTATTAAACTGGTTTGTTGGCTCCAAAAACCAGTCGAGTCGCCGGTTTGTACCAGTTTATTTACATGACCAATTTAACATATGGTTCGAACCGACATAGCTATCAGTTCCCGGTCAAACCAGCTCGACTGACGGTTTTTAAAACTATAATTTAAAATAAATGAACAATATCATTTGACAAAGATTAATACAAAAAAAAGTATGTAGTGACTTCTATCGCTAATTGAATCTTACCACTATTAATTATTTATGTTTTTTTTTCTTCAAACTTTTTTGTGTCTTTATCTTTTGAAAGAATGGAAGTAAAAATAGAGAGAAGATGTTCTAAAATAGAAATGGTTGACACGTGTATATGGTATATCGATGATTGGAAAGAAGATTGTGGAAAGTGTGAGAAAGGTAGAAATGAACGCAAGCAACTGCCCTACAGTGTTGCCATATGATTCCTTCCGCGTGTCTTGTTATGCAACAACAACACGCACTTCTTCTCAGCACCACCGTCCTGTTTCTCTATCTGTGTTCCAATTCCAAAACCCTAATTTCCTCACGGGGAACACTATCTTCCTTAAGATGCAGGTAATTCACTAATTTTACCTTTTTCCTACTCTTTCTCCTTCATTGCATTGCAGCTTTCTAATTTCACTCTTCTTAGGGTATGTATGGAACAAATATTAATTATACATTGAAATTATGAACCATCAATTATAAGGAATTAAGAGAAAAATAGGATACTTTGGGACTTGACAAATTTGAGGGCAATAATGTATGCATTCATGGTTTTACTACAATAAATACAGAGATTTTGCTCAGTGAGTGGCATAAATAAGAACAAAGCAATGGTAGAGAAGTTGCAGCATTTTGGAGTAATCACATCAAGTAAGGTGTCTCAAGTAATGGAGACTGTTGATAGAGCTTTGTTCGTTCCCAGTGGATCATCACCCTACGATGACAGCCCTATGGCCATAGGCTACAATGCCACCATATCTGCACCTCACATGCATGCTACCTGCCTTCACTTGCTCGAAGACAATTTGCAACCTGGGATGCACGCCCTCGACATTGGCTCTGGTATATACTGCACTGCTTAGTCAATGGACCTATTTATAATTATTTCTTGCTTTTCTCGATTTTAATCTATTCAAATATATTCAACTAGCTAGGCATTCTGTTACTTTTTGTGATAATTTAATTTTTTGTCGTTGTGTTATGGTATGGCATAAATGCACTAGTTAAAATCATTAAGGTGCCGACTTAGTACCGGGTGATGATGTGATTGAATATTGAGATAGATGGTATAACTTACACTTATTAATGATAAGCGGTAATTGATAAGGATGAGTAGAAAAGACGGAATATTCTTGCCCAAAAACTAGATTGCATACAATGTGGATGAAGAGTAGCTTATGAGCTATACTTCAACCTTCATCTTTGGATGAGTTATATAGTCAGAGCATGATACTGTGAAAATGTGATGATAACATACCATGACTGTGTTTGTTGAAAGGCAATTAATCAAGGTTCTCCTATTAATTTGCGTAATCCCAATTCATGGTGGATATTTGTTGGTTTGAAGATGTGATATGGAATGGCCGATGTTCTATATCAGAGCAGTTTTATCTTCATTTTTGCTTTTCAGCTTTTTCTAATCATTGTTCTCTTCCTGCAATGTTTACAGTTTTCACCTTTCTAACCGTGTTTGCAGGAACGGGGTATCTGACTGCGTGTTTTGCCTTGATGGTCGGATCCCAAGGCCGTGCTGTTGGCGTGGAGCATATTCCTGAATTGGTTTCCCTTTCAAAAGAAAATATTCAGAAAAGTGCTGCAGCTACACAATTGCAAGATGGTTCCCTTTCTGTTCATGTTGGTGGTATGATTTTGAAAATTTCTGTGAATCAGAAAGATTGAAGCTTTTCATCTTAGCATGGCAATTGAATCTAGTTGACTATGAAAGTTGAATCTAGTCCTTGTTCCAGGTATAAGGGATGAAGACAATGCAAATGATTAAAAAAATTAATTCTGTTAGAGTCCTAAAAATAAACAGAGAAAATATAACTTATTTGTCAAGATGTATTATTTCCTTGAGGCCATCAAGTCCACTAAAACAGAAAATAGAGATGTCCCGAAAGTATTGTTCCTGTTACGATTATCTGAGATCTTTTAGTGTGGTACTATATTCATGACTATTAAATCTAGTGGATTCACTAATCTATGGCTGCATTATTAAACAAGATTATATTAATCTTTGTTGAGGAGTCAAATTATATCCATTTAAAGTTTTGAATTAGTGTTTGTACCAAAAAAGAAATAATGAAATTTCAAATATTTGATTAATTGTTATGATTACAGATGGAAGGGAAGGTTGGCCAGAATTTGCTCCATATGATGCCATTCACGTTGGAGCGGCAGCACCAGAAATTCCCCAACCGCTCATCGACCAGTTGAAGCCTGGTGGGAGAATGGTGATTCCTGTAGGCAACATATTTCAAGATTTGAAGGTGGTGGATAAGAATTCTGATGGTTCTATCAGCGTCCGGACTGAGACCTCCGTTCGTTATGTGCCCCTCACTAGTCGAGAAGCTCAACTTCGCGGCTACTAAGAGGAATCTGAAATCCTGAATGTCGGAAGGTTAATGCCTCAGGTGTCAGTGTTTGGAACTTGAATGCACACTTGGAATTTGTATAGCTAATGTTTCATGAATTTTGGAAGGTTTAAGTTATACAGATGTCTATAAATGGTTGGAACTTGGATGTAAGCACATGCTGTTAGGATTTGTATAGTAAAATGTTTGTGTTCTTCTAACAAGTTAGATTCATGTAAATCACTTGCAGCAATAATCATTTTGATATAATATATGAAATATATGAAACTTGTCTTCTGTTTTTATGTTTTTTAATTTGTGGCTTTTTATGTTGTTTTATGCTCTACACAGTTTTAGATTTTATTACTTCTTCGAACTTTTTTTAATTTTTTTTTATTGAAATTTGTGTGAACAACTTAATTTTTGGTGATAATTGAGTTAGTATTAAATACTATTTTCTACCTCTATGGTATGTTAATCCATATCCAATTGGTGAGGATTCATCTCAGATTTTACAAGGACCAAAATTCAAATATCGTTGTCGATATAATGTCCGTGTTGATGTCAAGACTCAACTTATCTAAATTATATTGTATGAATAGAATTAATTTTTGCAACTTCAATGAACAAACCTATTCTCTGTAAAATTTCAATTTATTAGTGTTGTTTTGAGATGATCCTTATTCTAGATTCTTTTAAACCAAAAGAAAGATCTATAAGTTATTTTGGTCGTAAATAATTAGGATCTATATTACATGCATATTCAGTAAATTGCTAATAGAATTCTAAACTATATGAAGTAAAATCACATCGATCATTAGCATATAGATTTGGCCTATTTACTTGTATGTTTATAATGCAGTCCATGGTTAAAATGTCACGTGTGAGACATCTGTAGTCAATATGTTTGTGTTTGTGTTTGTCATAGCTCTTATGAAGAAAAGTAATGCAAAGAGTAATCAATACACCATTGTCTTACAATGAAGAAAAAGAAGAAGAAGAAAAAATTATGAAGATGGGTTGTTCATGTATGGTGATGTCAGAAGAAGAACTCATTCACAAATCTCGCTTGTCTTACTCTGGTATTTGTTTTTCTCCCCCTCTTGCTACTTCACTTTTTTTGTTTCCATCTTCCCTTTGAGCTTGAATCATGGCTTTTCTTATCCCTATGCTTTTTCGGTTTCTGCTTTTCCCCTAGTCCAGGGAAACAAAACAAAACAGAACCTTTTGGCTTACATTTTGCAATAATATATATAAACTAGTTAGTAAATTGGTTTAGTTCATTCAACAATGTTTAGCTCAATAAAGCCAAAATTCAGGGTTTTTGAAGTTATTATTATTTGTCTGCTACTCAAATTTGCATAAACTTCAGTGTAAATTTCACCAATGAATGTGTTCCAAGTGTTCTTCATCTGTACAAGTAACCGTTTCTTTTGAAGTCAGTACTATTTCACAAAGGCCTTCTTGGCTTTAAGGCTAATCACAATTTCTTAGCTTTTTTTAATCACATTGTTCATTTTATGGAAAATTAGAATTTAATAGAATAATTAATAATTGTTTTCCATTTGTGCTTATCACAATTTACACACACACCCTCATTCAAGAGTTTTTGTTATATAACCCAACAAATGAAAAAACTATTTAGTTTCTTAAGCCTCGTTGTTTGACAAAAGGTTGCGTGAGAGGGATTGTTGAGTGAGTGACAATGACGAACTGCACAGAGGAAAATAACATGAGTGCTTCATCTTCAACAGCACCAACTGAGGTGCCACAAAGTTCTGTTTTTGACAATTTGGCTTCAATGAAGCATGAACTTTCTGATATCGATGAACACATGAGGTCATTGAGAAGGATCCAAATTCGTAGCCCAAGAAAATATGTTATTGGGAATAAGTTTGATGCTGACAGTTCTTCTTCTGGGGATGAAAAAGGTTGTTTTTTATTTAATTTGATTCTGATATCTTTATGTGTATGAAAAACTGTTCTTTTGTTTAATAGTGGCATAACAAAAATTAAAAATAAATGTTGATACATTAGAATTGAAGCCAGATTAATAAGTTATGTTTGATCTATATATTTTATTGTGCTTGGATGTGTTTTGCTGACTAGATTTGATCATATGTCAAGTCTTTAATTTAGCTCTGGGTTTTCTGAGTATTGATTGAATGATCCATGAAGGTGTGTTGTATATTTGGATGGTAGGAAAAGGTAAAAAAGGGTGGTGAAAAATTAAAGCCTCTAAACCGAGCCTTTTCAATTTTTTTGCAAAAACAAAATTTTCCCCCTAATGTAGAGAATTTAGATGATTTCAATTTTGTCCATCTGTATCGGAGCAAGACATAAAATTAATTAATTAATTAATTTATTCAACTTATCTTTTATTTTGAGATGTACTTTGTATGTCAAAATGAAGTTCTTGTGCTAGAAATAACTTGCTGATGTTGATCCATTTTGAACCGAACAGAAGGTACTTCAGTCTTTAATCCAATTGATCTGGATGGTGATTCTCCACCAATTATTAAGTGTCCTGGATGTGATTTTGACATCAAAGTGTCTCCATTATGCAACTATCCGGAAGATCCAACATACAACTCACGTACTATGGTATGACCTCCTGTATTTTATAATTTATGTTCAGAAAAACTTACTGGTAAAGTATATCCGTTTCTTTAAGATTTGGTTTGATAGATTTGATAACTGGACTAATGACTTTGTTTTATAAATGGATGTCTTTGCTTAGATTGTCTTGAAATTTAACAAAATTTTGATATAGCTGCCTGGTATAGTGCACCGTCCTGATCTTAATAAAAAGACGAGCATGAGGCAACCATTATAGTCAAAAACTAAAGAAAAAAAATGAAATAAGACATCTGTAAACATTTGATCCTGGTATAGCATTTGTCGCCGGTATAGTCTTAGTTATAATAATTGAAATTTGATATCTGAATGGCTGTTTCACTCTACCTATCAGATTTGTCCAATGTGTAATGAAAATTTAGAGAGTTCAATCTTCCCAATCTTGCCAAAGGTATCTGTTACTTGTCTTATCATTTATGCGCTTTAATTGTAACATAGCTTAGTTTCAGGTAGCAGTATTTGATTCTTCTTATTTTCAGCCCATTTCGAACCCGTGGAGAATGGATGTCTCCATTGATGAATGAGAATTGTATGACAAGATAAATCCTTCCTGGGGAAAAACCAAACACAATCCAACTTCTGATTCACATTTGTCACTATCTCGGGACAATGTATATGTTCCAAGCTCCAATGAGTTTTTCTCAGATGAAGATACCATCAGTGATGCCTCAGACGTTACGGATGCAAATGATATTCTCATTGGAAAAAGGTATGATCCTGCTTTTGGATAAGTTATAAATATCAACTGTACTCATGAGTGAAAATGTCTTTCTGAAATTAAGATCATTGTAACTCATTCATTGTTCTCTACATTTAATAAAAATATTGCTTCTTGTGGTATAGAAAATTATGCACCTGATGGTGTTACCATAGATTTCCAAATTATTGTACTTTACAGTACATTTCTCAGTTATCTGCGGATCAACAGGATATCATTGAGGGTTTATTCTGTGGCAGATTATCATGATGAGACATTACATATAAGAAAGAAGACAGTTATTATATTGCCGCTTTTTGGATTTTTATTTCTCTAATATTTTTTTTCCGTTTTAAGGTTACTTGAAAAGATACAGGAGGTGTGTGTATCAAGAGATTTACTCAATAATCTATCGTTATTGTCTTTCTGAATGTGAAAATTCTCATTCCAAACCATGAATAAATTTTTATTGCTAAAATTACTTGACTGTTAATGTGGTGTGACGGTGGTTATTATATTCATGTGATATGGTTTACAATTACATCTTGTTTTTCTCTTTGACTATGCTTATTCAATTACTTGCAAAATGTGGATCAATATCTAACCTGTAGTACATTCCATACATTTATATATTAAATATCTGGTGCATTAAATTTTGACTTTGACTATGCTTATTCAATTACTTGCAAAATGTGGAGCAATATTTAACCTTCAGTATATTTCATACATATATGTATTAAATATCTGGTGCATTGATTTTTTACTTTGCTTTAGTGTTTTTCAAATTAGTTGTTGAAATAAGGTTTTATGATAAGTATCTTCCTAAACACGCCCAATGCTGAAATTGTGGTGATGGTTTTATGTTTGCAGCTCTGGCGGAGCAGAAGTAGCGGATACCGGCCATGAAGAGGAGATTCAAGAGAGAAGTAACAAGGCTGCTTTTGCTCAAGAGTTGTTTATGTCAGCTTTATTCTCAGAATAATTGATAGGACAATTAGTCAATACATTGTGAGGAATTGCTTAATTACATCTTGAGATAGCTTTCATGCTTGTAAAATTTACAGCATTGGCTTTTATTCTGGTGCATGAGTTATTATTATAGGATAATTATAAATATTTTGGATAACGGATAGCTAGCAAATTGGATGGTTGGCTCTATTTTGTGGTCATGTGTTACTGAACAATTTAGTGACATTTATATATAAGTTTATGTTTTATATTTCTTCATTACCAGTATGATTTGCATGCAATGTTTTGAAATTTAAATTGGAAATCAAATCGACAAGACTTCTTGGTCATGATTCGATAACTAAACCAGATATCCTTACAAGGATCGAAGACAGAACCTGTGGTCTTATCGGTAAAACAAGGATACCAAATTTGGTTTTGGTTATTTTAAATGTTGCAACAGGGTGGAAATAGAAATGGTGAGCAACAAAACTCACTGTCCAAAGTAAAATCCGTGATGATGACATAAGGTTGAACTTTCTGATTTCAGTCTTTAATCCAGTTGATCTGAATGGTGATTCTTCATCGGCTATAAAGTGTCCTGGATGCGATTTTGACATAGAAGTGTCTGAGTTACGCCACTGTTCGGAAGATCGGACATATAACTCATATTCTATGGCATGACCTCTTCCATTTTATAATTTATGTTCAGCAAAACTTACTGATAAAGTATTTTCCCTTTTTGTTAGATTTGATTTGGTAGATTTGATAACTGTACTGATGACTTTGTTTCTTTTATAAATGGATGTCTTTGCTTAGCTTCTAATGAAATCGAACGAAAGTTTTATCTATCTACTTGATATAGTGCACTGTCCTGATCTTTAAAATATTATGAGCATAAAACAAGCATTTTAGTCAAAAACTAAGAAAATAAAATAATACATTTTTCAACATTTAACACACGTACTTAGTTATAATTGAAATTTGGTATCTGAATGACTGCTTTACTGTCCTGTTTGTGAACAATTCATCCTTGCCAAGCCTGCGAAAGGTCTTTGTGATTTATGTTCTTTGATTGTAACATAGCTCAGTTTCTGCGTCGGAATATTTGATTCTTTATCTATGTCAATTCTATGTATTGATATAACGATGTATCATAGCGGACTTTGTCCACTTGGAAGTTGGAACCCACGACAATACGACATCTTGAATGTTGATTGGATATTGCATGACAAGAAACATGCCTTTTGGGGAAACATCTGGAGACAATGTATATGTTCCAAATTCTAGTGATACTTTTTTTTAAGATTAAGATACCATTAGCCGTGCCTCCGACGTCACCCTTACTAAGGACATTTCCCTTGGAAAAAGGTATGATCCTGTTCTTGGATATGTTATAAATATCATTGTAACTGATTCATTGTTTTCTACATTTAATAAAAAATATTGCTTCTTGTGGTATGTAAAATTATGTAACTGCTGGTGTTACCATGGATTTCCAAACTATTATACTTTACAGTACCTTTCTCAATTATCTGTGGGTATACAGGATTACATATAAGAAAGAAGACGGTTATAATCCTGCTCTTCGGATATTTATTTTCTAATATTCTTTCCGTTTTAAGGTTACTTTGGAAGATACAAGAGGAGGTCTGCGTATATGATATCACACTCAGCAATTTAAAGGATCATGTAACAAGAAGTTTACTCAGTAATCTATCATTATTGTCTTTTTGAATAGGGTAGTGCTATATCTTGCGAAGAAAATCCTCGCGAAAATATCACGATTGACAATTCCATATACTTAATTAATTGCCAAAGGCTATTAAAAGTTAAAACTAGTTACACAAGTAACTCTAGCACTTCGATCAAACAATCTTCTCTTCACATACTCATTTTTAAAACCAATTATATTTAACCATAACAAAAGAGCTTATTACATATTCATGATTATTTTATCCTATCATTACAATCAAACCATAGAGTTGATATAGGTTTAACTAATACATGATTACTAAAAATCAACATAAAAGGAAGACTCAAGGACTGTCCTGGACAGTAACAACACACAGCATAGGTTTAAGCTAGAGGTGTGATGTTGTTGTAAACAAGATGTCTTGCTTTGTGAATTGGAATGAGTTTCACTTTGATGCTTGTAAAAACAGGCATTGAGTCTTATTCTGTTGCATGATTCATTATAGGATAATAACAAATTTTTAGCATATTGGATAGCTAGGTAACCGTAGGAACTGTAGTTGCACAAAAGGAATCCGAATCTGAGAAACATGAACTCGGCAGCGAGTGGAGGAGGACTGGAAGCCTCATATCGAAGTGGCAATAGTGAGGATCATGACATAGATATCTTATAGCTGAAGTCACAAAGCAGTTGCAATCACTTTTCCTGGCGAATCCAACGGAGGTCAAGAAATAGATCGAGTCTCTCATTGAGCGAGATTTTTTGCAGAGGGGTCACAGCAGCAGAAAAATTCATCAATATCTTGTGTAGAATTGTTAAAAACTTGTTTGTTTCAGTAGTCACAATAATGCCTATTAAATAATGAACCAGGTGAAAATTTGCCAATTATAAATAGCTCCATTGATTTCAATGTTATATTAATCTGTTTTCCTATTTGTTGTTGTGATGTTCCATCTAATATTTTGAATAACCAAGAAAATTAACGCTGTTGTTGGTAAGCTAACTGGATAGTTAACAAAAAGGTAGTAATGTAACCTTGAAATTCTTTAGATAAATGAAATAGTGAATTTGGTCCCATATCAAAAACACTGAATTTACAATTTAGTTTAGTCCTCTAGGAAAAAAAAAACTTCTAATTCTTACAAAAACAAATCAAGACAAATTAGTCATTCTCTCAATATTTTTGCACAACTAGTTTTTTTTGACATTGTTGAACTGTGATAAGGCTGATGACGCTCCACTTGTCATGTGGTTGATGTATTTAGTCTAAATTTTGCTCCAATTATATAAACTTTAGTTGATCTTTTTTTACTTATTTTTTTTGAGGGAATCTATTTTTACTTTTTTTTTTGAGAAAATAAAGGATCTATGCAACTTTTTTTTTGACGTTATGTAAATTCAGTATTACATATCCTCAAAAAAGGAAAAAACAGTATTGGTAATTTCTTAGGATTGATTCACCTCATGGGCTTAGAAACATAACAATCATTAAGTCTTGATTTCTGCTCTTCCCCCAGCACAAAACACTTACATCCTGCAGCCATGTCCAAATTGCCCCTGCGCATCTTAAGTAACGCAAAGTTGCTGTTTTCGTACAAAACCATCAGCCCATACTCCAAGCACCATTTTCTTTCCCTCCGCCTTCGAAAACCCAAAAAGTGTGAATTTTTGGGTCAAAATCCTCATCCCAAACCATTGCAAATCGTCAGGAAGCAAGTTTCTACGCTCATCAAGCATCAAATATCAGGTATTGTATCATCAAAACTCATCTCATTTTGTTGATTTTTGTGCTTGGTTCGTCTGTTTTTCGTAGGCAGTAGGGCTTGGTGCGCACGTTAACTTGCACAAGGGTTAAAGGCTGCGTGACCTAAGTCGCATAAGAGTTAAAGTGTTGCGTGACTTAGGGTCCTGTTTTTTGAATTTTTTGCGCCACTTTTGTTCAAGGTTAGCTTGTTCCACAAGTAATTTATTTATTCTTCCTTTGTAATTTTTTTTATTCAATAGATATATAGTAAGATGGTTGACAATGCGGCGGGTGATGACGTTGAACCGAAACCGGCCAAAAATGAAGCTTCTGGTGATGCTTTCGGTGAAGGTTTCGGCGATGTCAAACCAACCGTTAATGTGAAACCGTTTAAAGTCAAAATTCCATTTCAAGCTCGCATTGGTAAAATTGAAGAACCTAAACCGGTACCTATCGGTGTTGTTTGTGAAGGTCGCGACACTGCCTCATTTTTTACAACAAATGCAAGATGGAGAGCAACAAGAGTTGCTTGATTGGGTTCGTCAACAAGGGGTAAGGGCCGTATTTAGTGTTTGTATAGATAAATCTATTATAAAAAGGTACTTGACGATGCAATGTGAAAGGAGTGGGATATACAAGCCACCTAAGACGAGGAAGAAACCGAACCTTGAAGGCATCGGCTCAAGGAAATGTAATTGTCCGTTTAGATTGAAAGGTTTCTTTGATAAGGATAGAAATGATTGGTGGCTTGCAATGCTTTGTGGAATGCACAACCATGACTTGGATGAAAAGTTATCAGGACACCTTATTGCGGGTAGACTTAGTGCGGAGGAGAAGAAAAAAATTATCGACATGACAAAGAGCTTGACGGTGTCTCAGAATATTCTCACCAATTTGAAGCAAAATAACAAAGAAAGTGTGACAACTATCAAGCAAATGTACAATGTGCGAACAAGATGGCGCACGTGGGAAAGAAGTAACATGACGAAGTTGCAATACTTGATTTCGAAGTTGGTAGAGCATAAATATGTCTATTACACAAGATGCAATAGTAACGAAACCACTCTTGAAGACATATTTTTTGCTCATCCGGAGTCAATTAAATTGCTCAACACTTTTCCGACCGTTTTGGTCATGGACTCCCTTACAAAACCAACAACTACCGAATGCCGTTGTTTGAGATAGTTGGTTGCACCTCTACAAAAATGACGTATTCCGTTGGTTTCGCCTTTCTTCACTTTGAATTAGAGGATAACTTTACTTGGGCACTTACGAAGACAACATGCCTAAGGTGATTGTCACCGACAGGGATGGTGCTTTGATGAATGTCGTTGGCACAGTTTTCCCTGAAACATACACCATGCTTTGTTTTTTTTCATATTGGGAAGAATGTAAGGGCTAAGTGCATCACAGATTGTAAAGTTCACCCAAAGTCTCCTAAGGGTGCAAAAGTTGACAAGAAAGAATTGAAGAAGAACAAGGTGAAGAATAGAGAGGTTGTTGAGAAAGTCGTGATCGCTTGGAGAGAGTTGGTCGAATCTCCTACGGAGGAATCATATGCAAGTAATTTATTGAAATTCAAAGAGGTATGCATGCCATTTTCGGAATTCATAACATATGTTGAAACCACGGTTTTGAACCTTAAGGAAAAATTCGTGAGGGCATGGACGAATAAAGTCTTGCATCCAGGGTGTAGAACCACCAACATTGTTCAATCGGCTCATGGAGTGTTGAAAAAATATTTGAGGAGTAGCGTTGGTGATTTGGCATCATGTTGGGATGAAATAGACAAGATGTTGGCCGTGCAATTCGGTAAGATACAAGGAAGTTTTGGGAGGAACAAAACAGTCTCGGAACACAAATACAAAAACATCAAGATGATGAGAGAGTTGAAGGGTTATTTATCTAGACGGGCATTGAAATTTATCTATGATGAATTGAAACGCTCCAAGACATTCACTTTGATAAGGAAGATTGTGGTTGTGTGCAAAAGACATCGTACAGGTTACATTGTGCGTGTATTATTGCCATGAAGAACAACCAAAAATTGCCTCTTGTCTTGGATGATATATACCCTCATTGGAAAAGGTTAAGTCTACAAGGAGAAGAGATTGATGATGATTTTTCCGTGATGGAAGAGTGAAATGGCATTCAAGAACGTCTCAAGACAAGCCCTTACAATATGAAACTCTACATCAAAGAGATGATGCGTCAAATAGCATTTCCGGAAACCACAAATTTGTGTCCATTCAAGAAAGGCGGTAACCAAGGGAGCACCTAAAATGAAGAGGACTACACTCAAAGTGTCATCAACGGGTCGAATCCCCTCTATGTGGGAGACTATTGATTCTCAAAATCCGGATAGTCAACCTTCACAACCAAAGAGGTCACTTCCAAAAAGGAAAGATGCACGCCTTGGCACTTACTCCCGCTCACAAGCTTCATCCTCTACTTCGAAACCGTTTCGGAATATCCCATATATTTCACAAATTCCAAATATCATGAGGCCTTTTGTTGAAGAAATTGTGAATGTTAAAGGGGATGACCGTTGTGGATTCCGGGTGGTAGCTAGGCACTTGGGGATGGATGAGGAAGGTCATGTATTGGTTCGTCAAGCACTTATTCAAGAGTTGAGAAATCATAAGAGTGACTACATGCCGATATATGACACGGAGGAGCGTTATAACAAAATCTTGAATGGTTTATACCCTCCAAAATGTACAAGTGGTATTGCGCCAGTAGATAAGTGGTTGACCACTCCGGATATGGGTCACATTATTGCTTCTTGCTACAAAAGACTTGTTGTTCTATTGACTTTGCCCGAAATGGGTGGTGTATGTAAGACATATTTTTCAATCCGAAGTGCTCCACCACTTAATCCACATGCCAACATCATGTGTCTTTGCTTAATTCCCGACCACTATCTTCATGTTATTTTGAAGGAAGGTTGTCCGTTATCACCGAGTTGTAAGGAGTGGATGAACAACAAGATTGGTGAGGCGGAGAATTGGCATTTTGTGTTTTTGGATAGACAAAACGCCTTCAATGAGCTCATGTCTAAGGAGGCAAAGCCGCCAAAGAAACCAACAATGAGCACAATCCAATTGTTTGTGATAATACTCCCACTCCGGAAAAAAAGGAACAAGAATTTGAAGTCATGGAATACATGGAAGAAGAGGTAAATTTAGGAATGTCACTAGACTTCTTAGATAGATTATAGGTTATGACACTTTTTGGTCAGTCGGTGTTCGTCCTATTTTTTGATGGTATTACACCCCGACGTATTTTTGGATGGTCGGTTATGTAATTTGGATATTTGTGGCCAATATGTATCTAATATTATATATTATATAAATATATGAAATGAAATATTTTTTTGGTGGCTGGTTATGTCACACCAATTATTGCTCGCATTACTTTGTCTCTAATTATTCAACTATTTATGTTATCTCATATTTGTTTTTTATTATATTTTTGTGAAGTGAAACATGTCTGAAGATGCAGAAGATCCGGTTAAACTTGAAGTTCGTTATGTAGATGTGAAAAAGAGGGTTTGGTTCACTGTAAACCCCACCGACAAGTTGGACGAGTTGAAGGCAAAACTTGACGTCTTCTTTATCCAAATTGGTTCAAATCATAGAACACGTGATGTGATAGTAAATGTGTCAGGTCTAGACTTGGGCGAGGATAAGGAAGAAGACTTCTGGAAGACAGTGTATTATCCACAACTTCTTAAAGATGATAGCGACGTTGATTACATGTTTAGGTTAATGGTTGAGAATAACACTTTGTATCTTTTTGTCCGATCCGTTGAAGTGTAATATTTATTTAAGTATAATAGTGTAATGTTTTTCGAATTTGTGTCTGTATTGTTGAATTTTAATGAATTTGTGTTTATGTAATTTAACGATGAATTTGGGTAATTTTGACTGTTTATGTGAGATTATGTAATTTTAGAAATTTATGGACAAATTTGTGTAATTTGGATCGTTTACGTGTCATTAAGTGTGTTTAAGTGATTACGGGTCATTACCGGCGAATTTGTGTAATTTGGATCGTTATGTGTGATTATGTGATTGTGAGAAAAACGATGTTTTTGTGTAATTTTGATCGATTATGTCGTATTATCCGATAATCTTGTTAAACTGGCGTAATTTGGTTCAATTATGAGCGTGTAAAGATTACGAGTCATTAGTGACACATTTTGCAATTAAAGCATATCGGTACAACATTTATTGTTGTACTGATATATCAGTAAAGCGTGAGTTAACGCATGTGTTAACATTTTACGTGAGTTAACTCACGCAGTATTTTACACGTGCGAATCTTAAGTGTCGCAGTGTTAGTTAAGTAACGCATAGTTTTACACTTGCGTTAGTTAACTAACTCAGTGATATTTTGGTCAGTTTGGCTGAGTGCAAGCGAAAAGTGCAGGGGCGAGAGCAAAAGTCTTAAGTCTTGCCGGAAAGAATTTTGTCATTGAGTGCATTATTTCGATGCAAACTTTGAAAAACAATTATTAAATTATTATTTTCTATTGTCAAATACAACACATTTATATGACATAAAATAAGTCATTCATCCAAATTAAGTACAGTAGAACATGAAAGAAAATTTAATGGTCCGAATTTTATAGACTTCTACAACAGTAGCAAGAGGAAATACCCCATGCCTACTCTCCACCTCTGCCGTCTTTCTCTTTTATAAATTGTAGCAAACAGTTAACAAAAAATGCAACAAAACTTACTTTTACTGAAAAAATAAATAACAGTAAAATGGATAAACCTAGCATGAAACCGGCTACTCCAGAAGAAAATTATATAAGAATTGAGATCCTCGGCTATTAATACATAAATAACTCTAGCAGTTGATATAGGTGAGTACTTGACGAGCTACTCAAAAGGAGCCGCGTCTGGGCCTGTCTTCGGCAACGCTCACTCTTATTGTCCTACCCTCCAAACTCTGCAATAAAAGCACATATCAGAAAATAATCTAAAAACATACTTTGCAAGTAGTCATCAATTCAGTTTAATGTATTATTTCACCCATTCAACATGAGCCCATAAAAATCATATTCCCTTCAATTTCCATAGCATGTCATTATCAATGCATCTAACCACTGATAATTTAGCAAAGTACTGAAGTTTATACCTGACCATCAAGAGCGGCAATGGCATCATTCATTTCCGTTTCATCGGACATTGTGACGAAGCCAAATCCACGTGATCGACCAGTCTCTCTATCATAGACTACTCGAGCACTCACAACCTTACCGTGTTCACTAAAAACTTGCTCGAGCCTACTATTATCAACTTCCCATGACAAGTTACCAACATAAACTTTTATGACAGGTTCAAAAGTGCGAGGTGCACGCTCAGTACGCTCGGGCCGAGATCCTTTTGGAGAAGCCTTGTTAACAGCCAACGATCTTCCATCGTAGTCCTGTCACATAAAAATGGACCAGAACCAAGAGAAAAAAAAAATAAAAAATTAGAAATAAAACACCAATGGCAACAACAAAACATGAACTTTGTAGCTTGCACGTAATAAACATTAAGAAACATTGACTAGTATAAAAGAAAGATGCACGAAAAATAAGAACTTCGATGCACATCCATAAAAGTTTCTGTATAAATAAGAAATCTAACAAGAAAAAAATGGCTTTGTTTTAAGTATTTGATTAAAAAATAAATATTACAATTTAATCATATGGATTGAAATCCCAATGGTATGATGTAACAAAATACTTTGTATGAAGCACTGGAATGTCATTATCAAGCACATACCACCTCATTAATTTTCCAACTCGGAGATTGTAACTATATACGTTTTAAGGGGATTTATTTATCGAGATAAAATGAGAGACACCTAAGAAGTATTACAGGTTCAAGGAGCACTAAAAAGCAAGAAAAATGAATCGTTAACAAGTACATCTTCTTCTATTTGTTCAGGATGGAAAATTCCATATTTTAATCAAGAGTAAGAAGAACACTAGATAGGATTTGGACCCAACACCAAAATTTCAAAATGAATGTCACATTGATTCACAACAAAGGTGTGTTCGGTGTCTAACATGTGTACTGACACACGTTATTCCATTCAATTATTTCACTTTCTCAAATTATTGCTGGTGAAAACGTGTCGTGTATTGTCTCCACGTTTGTGCTTTATATCTCAAACATGTAATCATTTTGAAATTTGAAAAGTTGAATACTTCTGAAACTAGTATTGACTAGCCTTCATTGCATCTTATATTTTCAATTTCATTTATATTAAGATTTAAGCTTTATAGTTTATGCTAACATGTAATGGATACCACAATAACTGGACAAACACTCTGATCTATAAAAATTATAATGTAGAATTTGTGTTATGATGTTAAAAATGTATGAATTTCATTTGAACTTACATAGGCGTTAAACTTCTCGACAGCAGACTCGGCTTCTTCAACGGTACTCATGGTTACAAATCCAAAACCACGACTCCGGTCAGTTTCTCTGTTATAAATAACCTAAGACAACAATAACAACAATCATAATTTAATTTCATTTCAGCACAAATTCAATTTAATTCAATTCAAATAGCATTAACAAATTGAAAAGCGTGTTACCTCAGCAATCTCAACGGTTCCAGCTTGTTCAAAAAGCATGGCCAATTTCTCACTATCAACATCAAAAGGCAAATTACCAACATATAATTTGGCATCTTCAGGTGGTTGGACAAAATCAGCTTCAGCAGAATCATCAGCACCGGTTTCAGTTTCAGCGGCGTCGGGAGTGGGCTCCCAATCGAGACTCAATTCAGGTTCTTCGTCTAGAGAAGTGGTGAGCGTGTCGCTTTCTTGAGCAACGAACAAGGGAGAGAAAGAGCGATTGGTTTTGAGGGAGAGATGGAGATTGATGGATTTGGAGGGAAGGGAGAAGAAGGTAGGTTTGGATTTGGTGTGGGAAGAGAGGAGGCAGGATTCGGCCATGGTTAGGGATTTGAAGAGGGGAGTGGTGGAAGTGATAGACATGGTGACGATAGAAAGGGTTTAGAAGGAATGAAGGTAGAGAAGGAGAAAAATGAGGATAAGGGGTTATATACTATTTCCAAGTCATGGTGAACACGGTTAAATTTCATATTATTAACTTACCTTTTATGTTGATAATATGAAATTTCATATTATCAAATGAGGATAAGGGGTTATATACTAAATTTCATATTGTTCGAACGTTATTTACCTTCCGGTCTAATCTATCAAATGAAGATCTAGAAAAGAGTGCGGTTGCGGTTGATGTTGATCCTTCGCGATGGTCTTCACGGTGTATGTCACTTTGACCCTCAAGTCAGTATGAGAATGAGGTGAATATGTGCGAAATGTGGTAAAAGTGAATTGTACCTTGGGATGACGCTATGTCACCCTTATATAAGCGTGTAGAACAATAAATGTCTCCGTGAAATGTGATGCCTCTGTAGGAGACGGTTAGAGATGGCTCCAACGGCTCAGATGGAGCCAAACGTGCTCTAGTGTGGTGTTCCACACGAAGCTTAGTAAGCATCTTCGTCGTGTTTGGGTCTTAGCTTATTGGCTCTTAACTGGTCTAGAACCCAGTTAAATTCCAAATTACTATGACCCTTCTCATACAAAATGAGGGGTTAACAAAAAAGAAAAAATCTCAATTGATTATTGTGAGATATTCTAATGTGAAATAAATTCTCGTCAAGTAAATGCTAACAAATGAACACGTTAAACTTCGGATTATTAACATGTACTTTTATGACACATGTGTAAGCATATATTAATTTTGTCTCAAAAATTGTGTAATTTTTTTTAAACGTTTAATATGTATCTTTATTGCACATGTTAGCAACCCAAAATATCATCAATCTTCTTCTTGATATTTTATATGCCCTTTACAAATCGTAAAAAAAAAAAAAAAAACAATTTAAAATAAAAAAAGAAATATACTAA
>Ga0228710_1004324_pt1 | contig 22469 bp, 5 predicted proteins | sample MedpolnodulmetaG_FD_177995 | JGI IMG/M metagenome (GOLD analysis project Ga0228710, IMG submission 177995) | Root nodule microbial communities from Medicago polymorpha collected in Santa Monica, California, United States - pink nodules | ecosystem: Host-associated > Plants > Roots > Nodule...
AAAAATTAGCCTAAGTTCGTATGGACAAACCCAAAGTTCATATATTCCACAATCCCACCCGAAAATCAAGTTTGATATGATTAAGATTTTATACCAACTTTACATGCCTTGTCTAAGTCCATATGAATTGTAGACCAAGCTTGCAATCCTTTTTGTTCATAAAATTTCATTTTCCGATAGTTTTCGAAAAACCGAAACGACACAAATACAAGTTTCAAGCCATTTAGAAAATCAAAGTTTCGATAAAGCCAAGTTTGTTCTAGTTGAAAAGTAAGTGAAAACAGCAAAAGAACACTTCAAAACAATCGCTTAGGACCCCCACAAGACTGCCCCCACGCACCCGGACACGGAACAACGTTCCCGTTGTCCTGTCCTGGGCGCCTGGCGCCAGAGGTGCAGCGCCTAGCGCTAGCTCTCTGGAAGTGGGCGCCTAGCGCCCTACCATAGGCGCAGCGCTCCGTAAACGCGCGTTTTCACGTGTTTCGGCCTCAGGTCTTCGCTATTTTCGCTCAAAAATCGAAGGGTTAAGTCCCCCATTCATAAAAAATGATCCAAGGCATGACCCGTGACTCTAACACATCACAATATACCCATTTATACATATCATGAACATGCAATTTCATCAACAACAATTCAAATATCATCAAATTCATATACTCAAACTTATCATCATAACAAGATCACAAATTTTAACAACTAAGTTCATAATAATCACTTATTCAAATAAGCACTTAAGCATAGAATTAGGGGAAGAAACTAAACTAAGAGATTATGAATGAAATCTTACCCTCTTACCTCAATAAGTAATAATCCTAGCAAAAGCTTCAATTAAGCTCCTAGAATCCCTATCTCCTCTAGGTTCTTCAAGCTTTTCTCTACATCATTCTTCTCTTCCTTTTGCCCCTTTCTCTTGCCCTTTCTCTCTCTACCTCTTCTTAAAATTTTGTAAATGACTGTGAACCCCAGTTCTCTTAAAGACTAAGGCTTAAATAGTGTCCACACTATTGGGCTTAACCCTTAAAGTCTAATGGGCTCCAAAACCCTTATAAACTAACTCCCAAAATTTCTATTCACTCGCGGTTAAAAGTTATCAAATAATTACCGGTCTAAAACTAATTATCACCACCGAATAGTAACTTAGTAAAAACAATGGTTCTCACTTGCAACACTAAAAATAACTCTCACCATGAAATTACTAATTTAACCTTACTTGCAAAAGACCAAAATACCCTTCTAATACGAAAACCCATTAAAATACTCGCATAGGTAATTGATCATATATAAGTACATATAAACACATATATAAATAACAAAATAAGTCTAGCGAAAAATGGGCTGTTACACAAATAACCTAAGGCTTAATTACACGTTAGACACATTGATTCTTTATGCTTTTTTGTTTTGTTGTAATTTGGTCTCTAAATTAAGTTATAAATGTTAGACATTTTTGTCGGGTCAAGATCCTCTCCATTTATTTCCTCTCCATTTCATCTATTTAGGGAGACAAAGACACATAAAAAAGTAAAAAATAATTAATGATTGTGAAACCTATTTAATGATGGACCCACCACCTATTTCTTTGTGTCTATATCTCTTCAAATTGCATGTTCCATTAATTTTTATAAATGGAGAGTATCTTAACCCATTTTTGTCACATAAATGAATAACTTTAGACATTTGTTCTCTTGAGTTGCAAATATTAGACACCAAAAGTGATCAGATTAAAATGTTTAACTTTTGCAAGTTAAAGGTTGAAGTGTCTTATGTCTGTAATGAGATGTAAACAGTTTCAGGGAATATACGAGTTCATTTAGTCCATTTAAGGTCTAGATGCAAGACATGTGGCAACATAACATCCAACGATTTGAGATTTTAAATTAAAAAAAGTGTGTTTGATAAAAAAAAAACGTATCATCTTGTTCCCTCTTCCTCTATGCGTGACCACTCGCCCCTTTCTCTCATCACGCCGCCGGCAACCTCCGTCCACTCCACCTTTGACAATCACAGCGTCGCCGACAACCTTTGTCAACTCCATCTTCGTCAATCACAGCGTTCCCTCTCCCTCTTATTTCCCTCGCATCGTTACCCCTATCATCCCAACGCCGTCTCGCCGCCAGTCAAAAACTTATCCATCGTCGTTGTTAGTGTTCTGTTAGTACGATTTGTCATGCTTTGAACGCCACCGTTTCAACCTCCATCATTGGGAGTTTTCAATCCATTGAAATTTGACACAACCCTTTGTAATTTTAACAATCGTGTTTTTTAAACTGAGTTGGAAATTTTGTTCAAAAGACATTATTATATCAATTAGATTTAGAAGTAATAGCTTCCTTACAATTTCAGAAGTACCAAGAACATTTCTTAGATCTGTGAAAATGAATTAGTTTGATGAGAGGCTATGGGAGGAAGAGGGCATAGGTTTGTGATGGGCAAACATGTGATTGAGGTGATTTGGTATATTCTTTTATCATACACTTGTTTTTTAATTTAAAATCTCAACCATTGAATGTTATGTTGCCACATGTCTTGCATCTAGACTCTAAATGGACTAAATGGAGCATACCTGAACTCGGAATATACTGGACTGTAAAAACTTAAGAACGAAAGTGTCCAGCGTTTATAAATTAAGTGACTAACATGGACAGAAAAAATTTAAAGGAGCAAAGTGAAACTTCAAAATAAATTAAAGACACAAATTTAATTTAGCATTAAATTAAAAGTTTTTTGGTAAAAAATAGTCTCTTGTTAATAAGTAAAGAACATCTAAAATCATGATTCAAGAATAATTTTTGTTTAACCCTTCGATTATTAAGGGGATGAAAGTTTGATTGAGAAGTCAATAAAATATGACCAAGAATTTTTTCAAATAAAAATCAAACTTAAATTCTTTCGAATGATTCGTCATTTAAATAAAACAACTCATTGGATTCAAGATATGTATATAAAAAGAAAACTAAGTTAAGTAACCTTGTTCAATTTCTGGAACTTATAAATTGTTACTATATTTTTTCTTTTGTTAAGAAAAATTGCTAACATATATTTGAAAGACTAAATTAATCGGTTTAACTTACTTCAAGAATAAAGATCGATTAGCTTAGTTTTTTTTTTGAATAAGTTTTTTTTGAAAGAATCAATTAGCTTAGCTATGACCAGCTTTATTTGTTTGATCAAATCCGAAGGTTCCGTGGAGCATCTCACCGAACTAATTGGATTCCCATTGACAGTTGTTTCAACTATGAAGTTTTTTTTTTTTGAACTTTAAGATTAAATAGTCAAAGTTCACAATTATCTCGCCTCTAAAAGATATTTTTGTCAGACAGATGACCATTTTTGTCTCGAGTTAATATCTTTTTAATTTGCTAAAAATAAATAGATAACGTCATTAGCAGGAGATAGATACAAAATAGTACGTAGTTCAAAAAGATACAAATTAAATATGTCCTCAAATTATCTTTATATCTTTATATTAAATAGATATAAAGATACAAATTATTTTGAAAAAAAGAAGTGGAGGAATGTAAAAAATATTTCATTCTACTATTTGCGTATTTTATAATGCTAACACAACAAAGTTCTCATTCTACAACTATAATAGATGTTTTTTTTTTCTTTCCTAAATCAGAAGACCAGATGTTTTTTTCTTAATGAAGGAAAGACTTTGCTCAATATGAGGCTTGAGTGCTTAAAAAAGTTTGTAGAGGAAGAAAGCAATATGAACCTTAGGTACTAAGCAAAACAAGACTTGTGTAAGCTCAGTATTCGTCAACCCTATTTAATTTAGAATGTCTACACTTTCCAACATGAAAAATGTCAACGAAAACAGTAAGGCATGGAAATAATCAATCATTGAATCAAATTTCCTCCGATATTGAGTGCCGCATTTATAAAATAAGTGTATTGAAAATGAAAAAGTTTGTGTAGTTTGTGTAACAAATGGTAAATGTTTATGAAAGTTCGTCTAATCGGTGCATTAAAAATGTGAAAGTTTGATAATTTTAAAGAATAATTATTAATTGGAAAATGCTAACTTTCCCCAAGACCCCAAGTCCCAATCCCCCCACCAATTTACTAATTGTGGTTATTGTAATATCGAATTAATTGTGGTTATTATTAGGGTAAAAAAAAGCATAAATGTGGTTATTTTTTATTATAAAGAAATAGTGATATTAAATAATGAGTATAAAGGGTACTCAAACCCTACATAAAGATATGAATTTAATCTGCTCAACTAAACTCGGAAAATCAACAAAAACACCCCTAAACACTAAAACATAACGCACAAGATAAACCTTGAGGATTTGAAATAATTGTGGTTAGTTAATTAGTAGTACTAGACTCCTACTAGTCAATATCAATAGTATTAGACCACCTCAAAGGTCAAGGATATAAGTTTCTTGCATGCTTGTTTTAAACGCAATTAGTAAATGATTTCTGTAGGCAATATTTGGCCAGCAAAATCTGAAAATTAGTAGTTTACAACCTGTGGCATTCACACCATAAGGTAAACCGCGTTGTGACATTGATTGATAATTATAGAATGAAATTGGTAAAGTTATTTTTATCGATTATTTTAATTTAGTTAACTTGCCAAAATAAACCCATCTAACAACCATCAAATATTCTAATCGGTCTACACTTCTATTAGTACTATAATAATTCTGTTAAACTTAAGTCTTTACGCATGATTATGCTTGTTTTTATTGGTCCTTGGAATCTTTGATCTATGCACTCAAATTTTGCTTTTTTCTCTATTCCGTCGTTTTGCAACTTGCATGGACATATATCGCATGAAAAATATGATACAATATTATTTAATGGGACCCTCTTGGAGAAATATGGTTTACCGAACATTTGTAAATTGTAGACACTTTGACAAAGCAAGGGAACATAGTAGTAGTTACACGCGTAGAAAAATGACTCTGCTTTAATTTGCACTTTGTTATCTTTGAATTGATCGAATCAAATCATGTACACACACCTAGAAATCCCTTTTTTCCTATCCATCATAGTCATAAATTAATTACTATTTTGATGTTTTCCTTACACTTTTTTTAAAGATAATACATGGCTTTAATTTTCCCATGCATAGATATATGACTTGTCTATATTCTACGTGTTACACATTAGACATAGACAACCCTTTCCATTGCAAAGGATCATTATAAATACGGAACTAGTTCTGTAAATTGATAAACCACACCCCTCTTCTCAATAACAAAGAGAAACACTAGAGCTAGCTAAGTGAACCTTTAATTTGATAGTAAGAGGATTTAATCAATGGCTCCTTTAAATTGTTCTAGATTAACAATGATCAGTTTGGTTCTATCTGTTCTCATAATAGGGAGTGCCAATGCACAACTTTCTACAAATTTTTACTCAAAAACTTGTCCCAAACTCTCTACCACAGTGAAATCCACACTGCAAACTGCCATATCAAAGGAGGCCCGAATGGGTGCTTCTATCCTCCGCTTGTTCTTCCACGATTGCTTTGTCAATGTAAGTGCATATTTGATTCAAGTGATTTCAAACATTTAAAATTAATTTTGATATGTTTTGAGGTTCTCAACTAAAAATGATTTTGTCTCTAGAATTTATTCTAATGTAAAGTTACGAGGTATAGCTTTTGCTTTCAAATGTAATATTACACTCAAGTTTAATATTCAAATCATTTCAACTTTAAATAAAATCAGTTTTTGTCACGGTGTAATCAAACATACACTAAGTTTTTCACGCATATTATGTAGTTTAATTTTTAATACCATATATATTTTTTCAACACAATTTATTCGTTGACTTATCATATGAGTAAATTATATTTATACACATTGAAATTGTAGGGATGTGATGGATCAATTCTCTTAGATGACACATCAAGCTTTACCGGTGAGAAGAATGCAAACCCAAATAGAAACTCTGCTCGTGGATTTGATGTCATCGACAACATAAAGACAGCCGTAGAGAACGTATGCCCCGGAGTTGTATCATGTGCTGATATCCTTGCCATTGCTGCGGCAGACTCTGTTGCAATTGTAAGTGTAGTTATATATCAATGAATAAATTAACGGATCAAAATCTTACTAGTGCACTAACCATGCAAGTGTTGTGTTGTTTATTAGCTTGGAGGTCCAAGCTGGAATGTAAAACTTGGAAGAAGAGATGCTAAAACAGCTAGTCAATCTGCTGCTAACACCGCCATCCCGGCACCAACTTCAAACCTTAATACACTCACCTCAATGTTTAGTGCTGTTGGTCTTTCTAGCAAGGACTTGGTCACATTGTCAGGTATAGTTATATTCATTTGGACAAAATACATGTACTTTTTTGCTGATATTTAAAGTCGATGAAAATACTAATTTCTAAATCGAGAAAGAACACGTAATTAATTTGGAGTCTTAATTAATTGAACAGGTGCACACACAATTGGACAAGCAAGGTGCACAAACTTTAGGGCACGAATCTACAACGAGACCAATATAAATGCTGCATTTGCTAGCACGAGGCAATCAAATTGCCCAAAGGCATCAGGGTCAGGGGACAACAATTTGGCACCTCTTGATCTCCAGACTGCTACTTCTTTTGACAACAACTACTTCAAGAACCTTGTTCAGAACAAGGGTCTTCTCCATTCAGACCAACAACTTTTTAACGGCGGATCCACCAACTCAATAGTGAGTGGTTATAGTACTAGCCCAAGCTCTTTTTCCTCTGATTTTGCTGCTGCTATGATCAAGATGGGAGATATTAAACCTCTCACCGGATCAAATGGAGAGATCAGGAAGAATTGCAGAAAAACCAACTAATATTTGAGTTTAAATTGATACTAATCATTCTAGATATACACATACAAATTTTATTACATAGATGTGTGTGCGCGCACGTGTGTGCAAAATAAGTTGTTAAACATGTTTGAATTGTCATTTTAATTATGTGTACTTTCGAAAGTCGTGTATTGTATGAGTTTTATTATGTTTTTTTTTTTACTTCATTTACAAAATTGTAAGAAGGGAGACTAGTTTGATGAGCTACAAGTTCAATTGTGATTTTAATTTATAAAAAGGGTTTAGTTTTTCCATTTACTTTAATGTTTGATTGTGTGTCTATGTTTCATGTAAAAGAATACTGTGTCTATACGTTGCTTTCTAAAATAATACTGCGATTTTAACTCCCGTTGTCATTATAAAAATCTTATTTGTGACAAATATATAAGCAACTCGGTCGATACCTTTTGAGTATTAAAGTCTACCTTGACAGCAAGTCCATATAAGCTTGATCTACCAAAACTACATTAAAAAAAGAAAGAACCAGGAATGCTTACGGTTAATAGATAATTTTTTGTGTAAAATATCGATTATTATTTATGTAATTATTATTTATATGAAAATAAAAAGTTCCTCATTATTGTTAACAACATGAAATTAAGATGTTTCTATAAAGATATAATTTTTCTATAAGGATAAAGATGTTTCATTTTTACAAATATAGAATTAAAAATGCTAAGAATGTTCTGAAGAAACTTATTCTAGGGTGATGGTCCAATTAGGTCTCTCACCGGTGAACCACGAGAAAAACACCAATAGATTAAATAAGTGGTTCAGATTTATTTAAATTAAAATAGGGAACATGTAGAACTGCTCACATTCAATCATATCCTGCAATGGTTTCACCCGTTGTTAATCGTAATTAATTGTTACGAACCGAACCGAACCATTACAAATCAATTAATTCCTTTTCACACAAAAATCTGAACCTTTTTTCTAAACCCTAATTCCATTTCAAATTCAATCAAATTCCATTGTTTAGATTATTTTGATTTGTCTAATAACAAACTTAATGGAAGGGTGCCAAATTGGTTGTTTGAAACAGCAGAATCTTTGAACCTCTCTCACAATTGTTTCACTTCAATAGACCAAATCTCAAGGAATGTTGACCAGCTTGGTATTCTTGATCTTAGTTTTAACTTACTGGAAGGTGATATCTCTTTGTCGATTTGCAGTATGAAATCACTTCGATTTCTCAACTTGGTGCACAACAAATTGACCGGTATCATTCCACAATACCTTGCTAATTTATCGTCCGTTCAAGTTTTGGATCTCCAAATGAATAGATTTTATGGCACTTTGCCAAGTAACTTTTCAAAGTACAGTGACCTTCGGAGTCTGAATCTCAATGGCAACCATATAGAATGTCATTTGCCTAAATCTTTGTCCCACTGTAAAACGCTGGAGTTTCTAAACCTCGGCAGCTACAAAATAAAAGACAAATTTCCTGACTGGATTCAAACTCTGCAAGATTTGAAAGTGCTAGTTTTACGAGAAAATAAGTTGCATGGTCACATTGCCAATTTAAAGATCAAGAATCCATTTCCCAGTTTAGTTATTTTTGAAATGGAATTAGGGTTTAGAAAAAGGGTTCAGATTTTTGTGTGAAAAGGAATTAATTGATTTGTAATGGTTCGGTTCGTAACAATTAATTACGGTTAACAACGGGTGAAACCATTGCAGGATATGATTGAATGTGAACAGTTCTGCATGTTCCCTCTTTTAATTTAAATAAATCTGAACCACTTATTTAATCTATTGGTGTTTTTCTCGTGGTTCACCGGTGAGGGACCTAATTGGACCCTCAACCTAGAATCCACCTATTAAAAATCTTAAATGATAAATTTTTATGAAAAAATTGTGTACTTGATGAATTGAAAATTGAAGTATTTAATTATTTAAAAAATAATTTCTTAAATTAAGATCATTAAAGAATGGCATGGACACTCGCTAACAAAGATTAATATGTCAATGCTATTGGCTAAACTAATTTAAATATTTGAAAATTAACATGGAAGCAGACCGTTTCAATTTTCGCATTGAGTTGACCATGAGTCCATCCACTTCTTTTTAGGGTCAAAGAGCATGTGTCCACTATTGTGAATAATAAAAGAGTCTTGTTAACGATTCTTTTCGAGTACTTCTTAAACATTTTAAATTATGAAATTATTTTTTTAAAAAGTTAAATAGTTCAATTTTCAATACATAAATTTTTATAAAAAAGATATCATTTAAGGCCCTTAAAGAGTATCTCAGAGACACTCATTAATATTTCTCATAATAAAATAGCCTGAACACGACCACCTCCACTTGCCTGCTCTAGTGAATAAAATAGCTTGAACACAACTACAAATCAAAATATATTGAACATGCATAAATGACAAAAGGTAAAATAGTAAAAGAATGAATTAAATAATGTATTTTTATGTGCGTGTCCAAATTAGATATATTCAAGTTTGCGACCAAGCAAATATTGCTCAACTTAGTTAGGGAGAGATGTCATAATTCAAATTGAGCTCGGTTTAAATGCAAAGAAGCAAATATTGCTCAACTTTAGTTAGGGAGAGATGTCATAATTCAAATTGAGCTCGGTATAAATGAAAATATTAGGCAAAGTTTTCAACTATCAATTCTATATTATATAATAAAGAAAATAGGCCGTTTTAGGTTGACTTTTTCCTTTCAATTATACCCTTAAACAAATTTGATTATATGAATGTTATTTTGTTGATGTTATTAAAAAAAGATAAAAATTTATATCATATTTATTATACTGTTGGTATTATTGAATAAATGTTCAAGACATTTTATAAGAGAATATGATTCCCAATATAACGTACATAAACATATTTATCTTTTATCCTCATTTGAAGAGTGTTTGAGACATTAGAAATACTAGTCGAGAAAGAACTAAACTAGTTCTAACTAACATTTATTCTCTCTCTTTTCTAGATACAATACTCTTAAAAATGACTTTTTTTTTTACAAATAATGATTATCTTTGTCAAAAAACGATTTTTTTCTTAAAAAATCTATAACAAACGGACTCATAATATAATTTTAATATTTATGGAGGATGGCTTATATTAATAATTATTAAATTAATTCGAACAAATCACATGAAAAATATGTGGGACCCAAACAATTATAAATACTTTGACAAGGCACACCAAGAAACAGAGTAGTTAGTTAGGCTCGTGGAAAAAACGACGCTGCTTTAATTTGCATCTTTGTTATTGTTAAAATGATCGAATCAAATCATAAACACACACCTAAAAACCCCATTTTTCTAATCCGTCATAATCATAAATTAATGAGTATTGTGTTTTGAGCATAGCCTCTAGCAACAATGAGGCAACAGCTATGAGACACAAGAGAGCAATGATCCAGCAAAAAAGGATGATCGACAAAAGTGAAATGACTACTATATTGTCATTAAATAGTAACTGATTACTTTTAGGCTTTGTTTACGAGTTTTGAGGGGAGGGGAAGGAAAGACTTAGGAGGGGAAGGGAAAGGAAGGAAGGGAAGAGAGAAAGGAGGGAAAGTTTTCCCCTTGTTTGGGAGTTAAAAAAGGAGATGGAGGGTTTATGCGATAATTTTACTATTTTACCATTTTTTTCTCTTAAAATCAATATACTGTATTATACTTTGTAATTTATCTTGGAAATTATAATTGGAATTTTGAATTATTATGAGGATAAAATTGTCAATTTGTATGTTTAACCCCCCAATTTGGGGGAACTTTAAAATTTGACAAATGAAGCCCTTCAAAATCCCCCAAACATTTCCTTATTTTATTAAAACTCCCAAACAAGGGTTTACCTATCCATAAACATTTTCTTCCCTTCCCCTCCCCTCCAAAACCCAACTCGCAAACAAAGTCTTAGAAGATTGATAATTCACTACTATGTTAAGAAAAAGCTAAAATTATACTTTCTATTTCATTCATCTTCAATTCTTATAAGTTTTCCTCTCGCCTTACAAATCACGCCTTACAAATCAGAGTGAATTTGTACGTCATATTTTCTTTACAATATAAAAATTTAGATTAGAAGACACACCTATGAAAAGTCATATGAACCACAACTATGTATAATCTACTAATTGCAAAAATTTGACTTGAATTAATTGCATGAATTCGAACTTGAACACATGTCGCAACATGCATGTATGAGCAAAATATCTAATTATTTGTGTCTACAATAATTTGTATAGTATAGTATTTTGAGGTTATCGTAACACTGTTTTACGAAAAGATCGCTTAATAATTAGAAAAGAAAAACCATTATAAATATGGAACTAGTTTTATAAATTGATAAACCACACCTCTCTTCTCAAGAACAAAGAAAAATCACAAGAGCTAGCTAGCTTAGTGAAACTTCTTTGTTTAGAGGATTTAATCAATGGCTCCTTTAAATTGTTCTAGATTAACAATGATCAGTTTGGTTCTATCTGTCCTCATAATAGGGAGTGCCAATGCACAACTCTCTACAAACTTTTACTCAAAAACTTGTCCCAAACTCTCTTCCATTGTCCAACGTCAAGTGCAATCCGCCATATCAAAGGAGGCACGAATTGGTGCTTCTATCCTCCGCTTGTTCTTCCACGATTGCTTTGTCAATGTAAGCCTTCACATGTTTGACTAATTTCATTTATAGCACTATATATATTTTCAACACACTTTCTTTATTGATACTAGTATTTTTTTTTGGCGTTGTGCGGGTTACGTATATAACATTACGTTTCGGATTATTTGTATAATATTTATTTGAAATTCATATATCTCAGAAATATGAATTTGATAAAAGCTATATGCTTATTTAAACCGGCGTTTGATGAAGAATACAACTAAGAAACAAATAAAAAATTAAAATTAAAATGTAGGATTATATTTAAAAAAGAAAAAAAATTGTGTGTGTATATATATAATCAGTTTTAATAATAATAAATAAATAATATTAATATACTTGTCACTTAAAAGCACGATGATGGTAAGATATTTCTTCAAGCTGTTTAACTAGAAGTTATGAGTTATTGGATTTGATTCCGACCCCATGAATGCAATAGTCTTATAAGTCTCTTGAGGAGAACTTTGCCAAACATTATGGTATTATCCAGTTTGAAAGATTAATCTCTGCAGTTGCATCAGAGGAAATCCGATTCGTGCAAAATATAAAATAGACCCTTCAAAAGAATAATAGCTAGTAATAGCAAGAGTTATTAGGATGCCAAACAACATATAAGCATGATATGCAATGATAAAATCCACCATGGGTATGAAGTTTTTTTTTGGGTTAAATATGTTTTTAGTCCTTGTAAAATTGGGATCTTTTAAGTTTAGTCCTTACTTAATTTTAATAGTTCTTTTAGTCCCTAATTTTTTTTTCTGCACTGAGTATTAGTCTCTACTCAATTCAAATTTGTTTAATTTATCCTTAAACTCTTAAGTATTTGAACAATTTTTTGCAGACGTGTTTAGAACATTACTAAAAGTTCCTCCGCAAAAAACTATCGCAAAATTTGATTTCTACATCCAGATTTTGTTACTTTTTATCTTTGACTTTTGTCGTTTTAAAAAATTCATATTTAATTCGTTTCATGTTAGAAAATTCTAAATTTTAGTAAATTAACTTTTCATAGTGTTCTAAACTTGTCTCAAAAAATCGTTCAAAAATTTAAGAGTTTAAGGATAATTACACAAATTTTGTTTTAGCAGGGACTAAAACTATAAGTAAATTTTTTTGTAGGGACTAAAAAAGCTATTAAAATTAAGTAAGGACTAAACGTAGAAGTTTCCAATTTTATAGGGATCAAAAACATATCTTACCCTTTTTTTTCTTTCACAAATCATCTCGGCCATAAAGTGGATAGCTTAACTATTACATGTACATAAAATATAGTTATATTTTAACTACTCTCAACTAATTGGTAGAAACAGCAAGTAATCATATTTGTACTCGAAGTTTATAATGATAATTTAGATATCTAGTTTGTTGAGCTAGTTATTCTACATAAAAAAAAATCATATTAATTAAAAAATATGTAGTAGCACATGTGCATAAAAAAATTAAATAATATTTTAAAAAAAATATTGAATGAATTTTCAACATAAATAAAATATTTAGTGGATAAGATCAGAACAATATATAAAATTATTGAGATATTTATGCTAAATAAAATATCGGTTTTAAAAAATAAAAAAAATATTAAAAATAAAGGTGGAAGTGACATGTGACATAAAACCTTACTTTATATACTACTATTGATTTAAAACAGTGCCATTTAACCATTGTCTTCTAGAAGATTTTAATTTTATCCACCTAGATACGATATGAAATTCTTATTACTTTAGTTGATGCCTCATCAACACAATGGGTAAACTATGATATTTTTAATTTGCTAATTATAGGGGTGTGATGGGTCAATCCTACTAGATGACACATCAAACTTTACAGGAGAGAAAAACGCACTCCCGAATAGGAACTCTGTTCGAGGATTCGATGTCATTGACAACATAAAGACAGCCGTAGAGAACGTATGTCCAGGAGTTGTATCATGTGCTGATATCCTTGCCATTGCTGCCACAGACTCCGTTGCAATTGTAAGTATGTTGTAGTCATATATCGATGACTTAATTATCCAATCAAAATCTAGTTAGCACACTCACCATGCAAATGTAAATTGATTAATATTTTAATTGCTTTCTTGCTTTTAATTTACATGATAGCTTGGTGGCCCAACCTGGAATGTAAAACTTGGAAGAAGAGATGCCAAGACTGCTAGTCAATCTGCTGCGAACACTGCCATCCCAAGACCAACTTCCAACCTTGATATACTCACCTCAATGTTTAAGAATGTTGGTCTTTCCCCCAAGGACTTAGTCGCATTGTCAGGTTCAATTGTATTACTTTAGACATATACATACAGTTTTTTTACTTATATTTAATTCAAATATATAATTTAAGTAAAATTACACACTTCGTTCGTTAACTTAACTTTAAATAGTACTTTACTTCTTTATTTTATTTTTTTAGATTTCATCATTTCATGTTATAAAATGTCAACAACGTTATCCTTTTTATGAGATTTTTTTTAATAAAATTTGAGTTTCTATATTTATATAATGAAGATTTGGATGCGTTTATGAGTTTAATGAATTCTTTATAAGTTTTTTTTTATGATTTTTTTATTTTATTTTGTTTTCATAAAAAATGATAACAATATTGACATTTTATAACATAAATGACTAAATCGAAAAAAGATAAAGGAAGAAAGTGTTACCTGGTTATAACATAAAAGATGAAATCGAAAAGAAAAAAAAAAGATAAATGACGAAAGTGTTACATGAAATTAAGTTAATGGTCGAATTGTGTAATTTTGTCTATAATTTCTCAACTGGGAAGAACTAATAATTGTCAAATAACTAATTTGGTGTCTTAATTAATTGACTAGGTGCTCACACAATTGGACAAGCAAGGTGCACAACATTTAGGGCACGAATCTACAATGAGACTAACATAGATACTTCTTTTGCTAGCACAAGGCAATCTAATTGCCCAAAGACATCAGGATCAGGGGACAACAATTTGGCACCTCTTGATCTCCATACTCCCACTTCTTTTGACAACTGCTACTACAGGAACCTTGTTCAAAACAAGGGTCTTCTTCATTCAGATCAACAACTTTTCAACGGTGGGTCCACCAACTCAATAGTGAGTGGCTATTTTAATAATCAAAACTCTTTTTTCTCTGATTTTGCCACTGCTATGATCAAGATGGGAGATATTAAGCCACTCACTGGATCAAATGGAGAGATTAGAAAGAACTGCAGAAAACCCAACTAATATTTAAGTTTGAAATGATATTAATCGTCCAAGATATACACACAAAATTGTATTATATAGATGTGTGGGTGCACGTGCGCAAAATAAGTTGTTAAACAAGTTTTGATTATCATTTTAATTGTGTACTTCTGAGGGTTGTGTATTGTCTTAGTTATACTCCCTCCGTTCTAAATTGTATGATGTTTTAAGCATTTCACACGTATTAAGAATATAATTAAGTTTGTGTGGGAAATATATTTTATGAGTTGTTTTATAAAATTGTTCTTAGTAAATGATACGAGAAAGATAAATTAAAGAATTAAAAAAAGATAGAGTAATGAATAATTAAGAATATAATAGAAAAAATAACGTTAATGTTTCATTGGTATTGTAAAGTGACGTATTATCTGGGACAATTTTTTTTCAAAGACACGTGCAATTTGGGACCGATGGAGTATTTTTATTTTTTTTTCTCTTCTTCATTTGTAAAAAGTGGTTTTGTTTTTCTCTTTAATTTCTATGTTTAATTGTGTCTCTATTTTCATGTAAAAGAATATTGTGTATTTGTGTTCCTTGCTGAAAAGATATTGTGATTTTAACTTCCATGGTCAATGTAGAAAATCTAGTTGATGAATATATATATAAGCATCTCAATCAATACTTTTTAGTGTTAAAGTCTACTTTTTTTTAATAACAGCGTTAAAGTCTCATAATCTAAGCTTTATCAAAAGAATTTCTCTCAAAATAATAATAATAATAATAATAATAAGGAGAAATGTTTATAGTTAACAGAGTAATTTTTTGTGTAAAAGGTTAATTATTGTTTTTGTAATTATTATTTTTATCAAAATAAAAAATTCCTCGTTATTGTTGACAACATGAAATTGTGAACAATTGCATACCTATCCCCCCACCCCAAATGAATCCGAAACTCTTTTTGTTACTAGACTAAAAGTTTAAATGAATTTCAAACTATAAGTTATTCAATAACTATATGTCTATAATTCTGACAATTATTACATTGAGCCTTAAACGATTATATAGTGAATTCAACGTCATATTTTAATCCAAAGTCTTAAGTCATTTGGTATCCATATCCACTTACTTATATGTGTTGTTTAACATATACTTTTTTTCATCTAATATAAAACTTATTATTCACTGTTAACACTTGGCACATCAACACTTAAAAGACTAGAGTTGTTATGACGGAAAAAATTCAAACAAACTCATCATATTTTATAATAATGTTTGACTCAAGAATTAAAGGAGTAATAAAGATCGTTTTTTAAGAGGAAAGATATTTTTTTTTTTTCAAGGATGTTTTTTTTACAAACATAAAACTACGATCTTTTGCTGATATATATACACAATATTCCTTTGACCTGTGATCTAAGATCTAACATGTTTGCTACTAATAAGCAATGCTATTGGCTAAACTAAATATTGTATAGATTGGAGTATGCGTCCACTTGTGTGGCTTTAGTGAGTAAGATTGGGCACAACCAAAATCAACATGATTTGGAGGCACACAAGTGACGAATTTTATTTTTTTTTTAAATAATGTGCATTCTATAAATAATTAATTAATTGATGTGCATTTTTAGGTGCGTCTAAATAATTATATTTGAGTTTGTGATTAAGTAAATATTGCTCGCAAGACAATTTTACTCATATTGTAGATTGGGGGCAACTGTCCCACTATGGTTTATTATATTTTCTAAGTATTTGATATTTTAATTATTGTCTCCTCTTAAAATAATAGATAATTCCCATTAAATAAGAATTTATACATAAAACGAATTTATTTCATATGAATTTTAGATAATATCAATTGTGCAAATGCATTTGATATGAATTTATTTCAAACGAACTGTAACATCTCTTTTCCCACGTTCTCACAAATCTCTCATTGGCGGTTACACATTCCATAATTTCGTAATCGCCGGACACTCGTGTGCCTTACAACGGCTCTGCATACACCCCACCTCTATATAAATGGGACTCCTTGCAGTCCCCAAGGGAGAATCTCTCTCATCTCTTAACCCTCATTTCTGACCTCTACTGACTTGAGCGTCGGAGTGTCTGCAGGTACACCCCCCGTTTCAGTACTCAAACTGACGCATTTTCACCACCAGCAACCACCACATTAAAGAGCACCGACAGTCACCTTCTGATCAGGTACGATCACTAACAAATACCTTTAATATAGTTTAATATATAAAAAATATTACATTAAAATTTAAAAGTTGTGTATTCTACTTTTAAAAAATTTAAAAAGTATTCTTTATATTATATTATTTGTCTTTTATTTTATTTTTTGACTCCCGTGCATATGTTAGCAAAACCATTTTAATTTTTTAAAAAAAATGTTATGCCATTTGTTAAAGATCACCTAAATATAATAAAATATATTGAAATTGAGGGTTGCTATTTAAAGCGAAAGATTTTCAATGTATATCAATTTCACTCATGAGAATACATGAGAATTACACTCATGAGAATACATGAGTGGGCAAAGAGTATACCCATGTTTGATACAAGATTGAGAAACAATTAATTCTAAGTATATCAATTTCTGAAAATGAAATAATTTCCTGTAATTTTCAATGTTTCCATAAAAAGTGGATTCCTATGGAATGTTATATACTTTTTCAAATAAAAATATATAACTTCTAAATTTCTAAGAAATGTTAAAGAATGTGCCAAACAGTTTTTTTTAGAAATACATAGGAATCAAACTCCCAAATTTATATCTCCAAATGTTATTCTTAAGAATAATTTTTGAGTCTGTTAAATGAACACCCCTTTATTTATTTTTCCAACTTTATATCCTCGGATATGTTATTCCTAAGAATAATTTTTAAGTCCCCGAAACAAACCCCCTTATTTTGTTTCAGTCAACCTTCGCATAGAAGTTTCTTGGATGAATTGTCTTAAACGCAGCAATTATATGGTTTCTGTAGGGAAGAAGTCGTTGAAAATTTGTGGGGGCTTGCCTCGTGGCATTCACACCCCCGCATGAGACCTATAATAATGATTATGGTTACTATGATTATTTTGATTTAGTTAATTTGCCAAAGCAACCTTATCTACCTAATCAAATATTCTAATCAATTTGCACTTATACTAGTATCATTCTGTTAAACTGGAGTCAATTATGTAGGACTAAGTAAGATTATGCTTGTTTTATTGGCTCTCGGAGTCTTTGATCTATGCAGTCAATTTTTGCTCTTTTGCTGTTTTTCGTCGTTTTGCAACTTGTGTGGATATAGCATGAAAAATATGACCCGTTAAAGGCTTATTTGATGGGACCCAAATAATTGTGAACACTTTGACAAAGCACAAAAGGAAACAGAGTAGTTAGGCTCGTAGAAAAAATGACTCTGCTTTAATTTTGCATATTTGAATTCATCATCGAATCAAATCATACACACACACCTAAAAAAACCCATTTTTCCTAATCCGTCATAGTCATAATCATAAATTAATTAATATTGTGATGTTTTCTTTATAATATAAAATTCAAATTAGAAAGACGTCACGAGAATCACAATCTCATCGAATGTCTATGATGAAATTTATGTATATTATAATTTAAGTTTAAATTTGAATTAATTGTAGAATTTTGGACTTGAACTCATGTCACAATATGTAGAATTTCGGACTTGAACAAAATATCTAATCATATTTGTCAACACTAATCATTACAGTGTTTTGAAGTTTTCGTAATACTACTATTCTAGTTCTAGGAAAAGGTCGCATAATATATGGCCAAATAATTCCCACGGCCATGCATAGATAGTTGACATAAACAACTCTAGATATTGCAAAGAAGCCATTATAAATATGGAACTAGCTCTATAAATTGATAAACCACACCACTAAGAGAAAACACTAGAGCTAGCTTAGTGAAACTTCTTAGTTAAAAGATTTTTAATCAATGGCATCTTTAAATTGTTCTAGATTAACCATGATCAGTTTGGTTCTATTTGTCCTCATAATAGGGAGTGCCAATGCACAACTTTCTACAAACTTTTACTCGAGTTCTTGTCCCAAACTCTCTTCCACTGTTCAATCCACAGTGCAATCCGCCATATCAAACGAGGCCCGAATGGGTGCTTCCATCCTCCGCTTGTTCTTCCACGATTGCTTTGTCAATGTAAGCATTCTTATGTCTCGATAATTTCATTTATAACACCATATATGTTTTAAAAACACTTTCTTTATTGATGTTTAAAGCGGCATCAATTTACCATTGTCTTCGAGAAGATTTAAACTTTATCCGTTGTGATATATTAATATTGCATGCGATTATAGGGATGTGATGGGTCAATTCTACTAGATGACACATCAAACTTTACTGGAGAGAAGAACGCAAACCCGAATAGAAACTCTGCTCGTGGATTTGATGTCATTGACAACATAAAGACAGCCGTAGAGAATGTATGTCCTGGTGTTGTATCATGTGCTGATATCCTTGCCATCGCTGCCGCAGACTCCGTTGCTATTGTAAGTGTAGTCATATATCAATGAATCACTCAAACAATCAAAATCTAGTTAATACTTCAATTGCAAGTGTAACCTTGCAAAAGTAAATTAAGTGAAAATTAATTAATATTTCAATTGTCGTGTTTCTTTTAATTTACATGATAGCTTGGCGGCCCAACCTGGAACGTAAAACTTGGAAGAAGAGACGCCAAGACAGCTAGTCAATCTGCTGCTAACACCGCGATCCCAGCACCAACTTCAAACCTTAATACACTCACCTCAATGTTTAGTGCTGTTGGTCTTTCTAGCAAGGACTTGGTCACATTGTCAGGTACAATTGCATTGATTTGGACGATAAGCTTATGCTTTTTTACTTATATTTAATTCAATTGGGAAGAGCACATAATTTTCAAATAATTAATTTGGTGTCTTAATTAATTGACTAGGTGCTCACACAATTGGACAAGCAAGGTGCACAACCTTTAGGACACGAATCTACAACGAGAGCAACATAGATACTTCATTTGCTAGTACAAGACAATCAAATTGCCCAAACACAGCTGGGTCAGGCGACAACAATTTGGCACCTCTTGATCTTCAGACTCCCACTTCTTTTGACAACAACTACTTCAAGAACCTTGTTCAAAACAAGGGTCTTCTACATTCAGACCAACAACTTTTTAACGGCGGATCCACCAACTCCATAGTGAGTGGCTATAGTACTAATCCAAGCTCTTTTTCCTCTGATTTTGCCACAGCTATGATAAAGATGGGTGATATTAGTCCTCTCACAGGATCAAATGGAGAGATCAGGAAGAATTGTAGAAAACCTAACTAAGAATTAACGGTCCTAGTTATACACATACAAAATTGTGTTATATACATGTGTGTTGCCGCGCATAATAAGTTGTTAAGCATGTTTTCATTGTCTATCTGATTTTGTGTGCTTCGGAGGGTTGTGTATGTGTACTGTCTTACATTTATTGTGTTTTTTTTTTGTTGTTTCATTTACAAAATTGTAAGGAGAATGGTTTCATGATCTACAAGTACGTTTGTGATTTTAATTTATAAAAAGGGGTTAAGTTTTTCTATTTGATTCTTAGTTATGTTTAATTGTTTGTGTTCCTTATTGAAAAAAGTATTTTGGGTCTCTGTGTTCCTTGTCAAAAATATTATGATTTGAACTCCTACGGGTAGTGTAAAAATCTTGTTGGGGAGTAATATGTAAATAGCTTTGTGCCTTTGTCTACTTTATGAGTAATGAAGTCTACCTTAAATTTTTATTTTGAGGGGTTAATGTCTACCTTAATAGTTAGCTCAAATCATCCAAAGGAAAAATTATAGAACCTTTCCCACAATTTTGCATGAAAAATTGGAAACTCTATCAAAGACACAAATATTCAAGCCCCCAATGCACCCAAAAGGCTAGAATCGTTATGGTGTAAAAAATGGTTTTTTTTACCTTACTCTCTCTTGTTTAGAGGGTATTTACTCTTTCAAGATAATAACCAATCAAGATGTAACATTAAATGTCAAATAAATGACTCAATTTTTCTATAAAAAAAAGTCAATTTTAATAAGGTAACTTTTAATTTTTATTTAATTATATTTATGTACACAATCTTAATTAATTTACACTATAACGCTTGCAACAATTAAAATTTCACATCAAATACAACTCATCATGGCTGTGTTTGGTAACACGAATAAGCTAGCTTATAGCTTGTTGGACTAGCTTAAACCAAAAGTTTGAAATTTTATTGGAAACTAAAACCAAAAGTTTGAATATTTATAGGGATCCAAAACATAGTTAACTATAAATTAAAATATTAAAAAATAAATACATTAGAAAAAATAACTCTGTGTGTGTGTGTGTGAACATGTCCTTTTATATTATTTCATACTTATCAACCACTTCAACAACTAATTTTATCAAACACTTCAATTTTAATAAACCATCTTTTCAGCTATAAGCTATAAGTTATAAGACATCAGCTATAAGCTAGTTTTCCAGCTTTCAGCTAGCTTATAGCTTATTTTTACCCAACACACCCCACATACGTTCATAAATTTTGTTCCATTCCAAAACCTAGAACACACATAACGTGCAATTTCTTCTTCATTCTTCTTCCCATCTTGATTATTCAATTCTTTCGTTCCAGAATTGTCGTCGCTTCCAATTATCGTGAGAATCGTTGTCGTCCTTTTGATTCCAGACATTGTGAGAATCGGTGTTATTTCCATAATCACATCAGGTATCGTGATTTGATTTTTCTTCTTGATTTGATTTTTCATTTTCGTTTCTTTCTCACTACTATCGTGACTTGATTGCAACTGTTTCACACTTATAATGCGACAAGGGTGACTTTCAACTTTGGCATGAATTCCAATGATGCTTTCATTTTTATTTGAGTTTTGAGTTTGATTGAGTTGTTTGAGGTTATATGAAATTGTATTTTATCACGCATATTTTGCGTTTGATTAAGATAAATGAATCTTCAATGCGTTGATTATTAATTTTATTTTTGGTACAGTATTGATTATTAAATTTACTTTTGGAATTTGTTTTATTCAAATCAGTATATTGTGTTGTTATGTTGTTTATGCTCCTGGTGAATTTTGTGTTACCGAAATGAACATTTGTTGAGATTGTGAACACGGTGTGAGGTCGGTTAAAGCTATGGAAGAGAAGACAAAGTGAAATAAATAAATAACAAATAATGCTAATACAAACATGAATTTCATAAGGTGAGCATTAATTCGTGAGTAATTTGTGGATATAGCTTTTGGAAACAACACCGATTCTCACAATGTCTAAAATCAAAAGGGCGACAATGATTCTCACGATAATTGGAAACAACGGCAATCCTGGAACGAGAAAATTGAACAATCAAGATGGGAAGAAGAATGAAGAAGAAATTGCACGTTATGTGTGTTCTAGGTTTTGGAATGGAACAAAGTTTATGAACATATGTGGGGTGTGTTTGGTAAAAATAAGCTATAAGCTATCTGAAAGCTGAAAAACTACCTTATAGCTGATGTCTTATAACTGATAGCTTATAGCTGAAAAGATGGTTTATTAAAATTGAAGTGTTTGGTAAAATTAGTTTTTGAACTGGCTGATAAGTATAAAATGACATAAAAAGATATGTTTATATATATACAGAGAGAGACATTTTTTCTAATGTATTTATTTTTTAATATTTTAATTTATAGTTAACTATATTTAGGATCCCTATAAATATTCAAACTTTTGGTTTTAGTCTCCAATAAAATTTCACCGACAATTCGATCTGTTTTTTTTTTTTTTTTTTTAAAAATATGGTAAAAGTTT